>Ga0114975_10001148_pt1 | contig 19199 bp, 16 predicted proteins | sample S_130626_EF_Meta_FD_87031 | JGI IMG/M metagenome (GOLD analysis project Ga0114975, IMG submission 87031) | Freshwater microbial communities from Lake Simoncouche, Canada to study carbon cycling - S_130626_EF_MetaG | ecosystem: Environmental > Aquatic > Freshwater > Lake | place: Lake...
AGGCTTCGGAGGAGCAGGCTTCGGAGGAGCAGGCTTCGGAGGAGCAGGTGCAGGAGGCGCGGGCGAGGGCGCGGGCGCTGGAGGTGCAGGTGTTACTGTCACCGATGAAATATTCCATATGTCCGATGACAGAATCGGGTTCAAGAAATACGCATACGGCACATAGAAATAGCCGCGATCACCCCAACCCGTGCCCCAGCTATTCCGCACTATCCAGCGCTGAGTCGCGTCATTGTATCCGACAACAAGTACCGCATGGCCGCCGAGAAACCTCTCACTGAGCGAGGGCATTGGCACCATTCCCGTAGCGGATACCTGCGGAGATTCAAAGGAAGCGAACACCGCGAATCCAATAACAAAGGGGTATCCGGCATTTATAGACGCCTTCATCGAATAAAGATTCTGAGGAACGTTCGCGGCCGTAATAACGCGATTGAGCAGCGCATTCGTATAGCATTGAGAAGGCGGCTGAACAGCAAATTTGGAAATGATATAGGGCCAGTCTGATTCAGAGCAGACTCCGTGCTTAATCAGAGAGGCCACGCCATCGTATAGGGTGGCGCCTGCGTCATATGGAATAGATCCCTCCAGGAGGCGTTCATTATAATAGAGAAAGAGACGGGAGCCATAGAATTCCGCTCTGAGATTCTGGAAGGCCGCCACGAGCGCATTCGCCGTGCAGCTTCCCAACGCGCCTTGATCATAACAGGTCGGCAACTTCGACCTGAGATCGGCTGATTCCGGCTGGACCACCGTGGCATTCAGGATCTCGGGAACACTCGTATATCTGAGCTTTTCCGCGCAACAGCGCTCAACTTTAACATTGTAGATACGCACCGGTGGCTCCATTCTCTTAAAGACTTAGCTATAAATATAGATATATGAGCTTCGGTCTCGGATACAAGCATGTGCCCCAGCCCTTCAATCGCCGGTCCCGTGAAGACGCCATTTCTAGACGCACGTGGAATGAGAACGTTACGAAGCCCGATGAGAAACGTGATCTCACGTTCCAGATGCATACGCTGCGCATTCGGCATCCGACGTTGACGATGGAGGAGCTCATTTACGCCGCACCCAAAAAATCGTTTTATCCTTACGGGCCTTAAAGATTATTCGGTTGCCCGCATGATATACTTCGAGACAGATGTCATGTTATCGGCCTTCCCTTCCCAGGCGACTAGGAGGGACTCTCCGATAGGAAGGTTGCCGATTCGCTGCACGACCGCATTGTACATCATGACGTGCCAGCGATCTTCCTGCTGATAGAGGTCAATAGGAGCGGGCTTAACAACCTGATAGGCCTCGTAGAGAGTAAGATTCTCGATAGTTCGCTCGACAGTGTTGTCTAGGCGAATGATGACGGTGTAGAGGGATGTCTCGGACATTTGTTGTAAGGTTGGAGGGGAGCAGGGGGTTCAATTTTTAACACCGCGCCCGAAGCTCCTCCAGGCACTCCATAGATTACGAATACTATATCCATATAAAAACTGCTTAAAATAATACAGTCAGTGTATAAATAATGCCTAGAAGATCACCGCTAACAATATTATTAGAGAGCTTTGAAACAGTTGAAAATAACCAATGCTATACTATAGAGCGTATAAAGCGCTGGATTATGTCATACTATTTAACGCGTAGGAAGCCAATCCCAACACAACAATCTCTTAAGAGATATTCTGAAAGTATATTTGCGATTATTCAACTAAATAATAAGGATATATCTGCAAATACGATTAACACCGCGCCCGAAGCTCCTCCAGGCACTCCATGAATTCAGACGACTGCTCCTCGGTCCACGTGCTCAGGTCATAGCGCTCCCACGCCCCAGTCAAAGGATTCACAATACAGGCCCTCTTCAAATCCATAGGGATTGTCCCATGCCGCGCCAACGCCACATAGGACAGCACCTGCAGCAGATGCTTACAGTTCCCAACGTCCCGCATCTCCGTCGCCTTCGTAGAAGTCCCGCACTTGATTTCCAAAAGAACGCCGTTCTCAGAGACAATATCGGCCTCTCCCATGATAAGGCTGACCGACTCGAGACACACGTCGCCGCGAAAGGATCCCGTGGCCCCCGTATCCCTGAGGCAGGCCCTCAGAGTCTCCGCTGCCATCTCCATATTCTGAATAACAAACTCTTCGAGACCCGCCGGCATCCCTACATATTTATCCGACGGAGCATCGATCGCTTGAATCTCTGTCACAGAGCCGCGCGTATAGAAGGCGCGTAACTGCGATAGGATATACTGCTCCTTAATGGTCGGGGCAGTTGAGCGCGCCGCCTTCAGGATTGTCTTTTCAACCTCGTCAAAGAGTGTCTTATAAATAGGGACTAGTTTATAGAGGCGAGCAGTGTGGAGACCAAGGTAACGTGAGGCGCTCACATAATCCTCTAGAGGATACGAGGGATCCTTGCTCGCATTCATAAAGTAGACATCGAGCTTTGCAAGGCGTAGCGAAAGGCTATCGAATGCATCTACTCTATTAAATAGAAGGCGGTCATAACAACTCATCAATTCAATCATTGCGTCCTGCACAGTCTGCTTACCACACAGCATCCGCTTCAGCTTCCAGTCAATAAAGGTGCCGAAGGAGATCTCGCGATTCTTCTCTCGCATCTCCTTATAGACATCGAGACACTGCATGGGAAAGCCGTCCATGGCCGCCGATTGGATGTGGGCGCTACAGGCCTGGACCCGAGCAAATAGATCTGGGTGCTGCGGAAACTTGCGAACGAGTTCCGTGACCGCGATCGGTTTCTTTGCCTGCGGCTCCCAGGTCTCGGGTGTGGTGCCCCAGATAGTAACATCAAAGATCTTATGGATAGAGTCCCCAAGTGCCGCCAGCTTCCTGTGCCGACCACCGCCATTCGCATTCGCAAAGATGTAGAGCTCCTCGGCCGCGCGCGTGATTCCTACGTAGCTGAGGTTGGTCTTTTCCGCATAGAAGGCCTCGCAGTCCTCCGCGCCACGAAGCTCATAGAGATAGTCGCTCATATCAATGAGGGCCACAATATCCCACTCGAGCCCCTTGGCCGAATGAATCGTAGAGAACTGGACAGGTGAGGTCGACACGTTAATATCATATTTGAAGGTCACTGTAGTGCAAGTCTCATCCTCCTTGCAAATCTTATGGAGATCGAGCACATAGTTGCGCTCCTTCGACTGCTGCCGAATGAGCGCCATGATGAGCTCAAACGATGAGGTTTTCGTGATCGGAAAGATAAGCGCGACCGACTTCGCCGCTGCCTTTGCTTTCAAGAGAATCGGTAGAAGAGTATTGGCCACGAGCTCCTCGTATTCACCGATACCCTTTCCAGGATTGATTGCGAACTCAAAGTAGGCCGGCTTGACGCCTTCGGGCGCGCCTTGTTTAGGCACCATAGGAAGAATGTGGCCGGCCTCAATCTCTTCCTCAAACAGAGTATTGACGACCCGAAGAATAGACGCCGTGCTCCGAAAGTTAGTTGTGAGCTTGAAGGTCTGGATGCCAGGACAGATTTCGGTTTCGACGCGGGTCCTCAGAAACTCATTCGAGGTGCCGCGGAACCTGTAGATATTCTGGCCGAGATCACCGATGGCAATCAGTCGCAGATCCGGTTGGATCTTCTTAAACTCGGCGGCAAAGGCGAACTGGATCTCGTCGAGATCCTGAAACTCGTCAATGATCAGAATCTTAAAGGTGCGCAGAATCTTGACTAGGACCGGGTGGCGATCTTGAAGGTGTGCCATGAACTCTTGAACCCAGACATCCATTCGCTGATCGTAGAGATTCTTGGATTCCGTGGCCCCGATGCCAGCCCTCAAACGAAGTTTGTAGACCATGGAGTGAAAGGTGCCGCAGAGAATGTTTACCTTATGGCCAACGACCTTTTTGACCTTATCCTTGATCTGTTTTGCGGCGAATCGCGTGAAGGTGATAAAGCAGATCTCCTCGGCCTTGCAGCGACCCGAGTCAATCTCCGCCTTCACCTTTTGGGCCATTGTGGTGGTTTTACCGGATCCTGCGGCCGCAAGAACTCGGATGGACCCCACATAGTTGATAACTTGCGCTTGCTCCTCTGTCGGTTCCATGATACCTATTTTAAAAAGTGCCTTCACCTCAATTTTAACAGCCCCTTATAGAAATGTCAGAAGAACAGTCGCAAACCCCAGACAACAGCAGCTTCGACTGGTCCCCCGAAATCGAGGATTGTTTCTAATCAGAATCATCATCGGATTCACCGTCGGAATCTATGGTATAGCCCTTGGCATGCGTTGAAGCATAACAATCTGGCGAATAATGACCTTTACGACCGCATCGATAGCAGGAACCAGAGCCCACAACCGTATTCTTGTTAGAAACCCTATCTTTGCATGACCGTTCATGCACCCCGCACCCATATTCAGTTGTAAAGGTTCTGTCACAATACTCACACCCCCATTCTTCATCCGATGATTCATCCAACTCATTTAACTTCACTTCAGTCTTAGCATAACAGTCCTTAACAAAGTGCCCCTCCCGCCCACACCTCGTACATTTATCGCTTGCACCTCGAATCTCAAGTGTTAGAGCATCCTTTTGAGATTCTGTGAGGTCGATTTGAACATACGAACCGCCGCGGACATTTTGAATACCATATACGCCCATATATTCTTTTACATACCTATCTTCATCATATGGGCTTGCATTTTCAATAGTCTTTGCAATAGCAATCGGTTTATACTTTCGAGTCCAGGCAGAACCACCACCTTTAATGTGTTGTTGATATCTACTCGTGACATTATCACTTTTTCCAACATAATAGCGTCCACCTTCCAAGCGAAGAATATAAATATTAGTAGGCATGTTGTTAAAAAAGATAACTACTCCATTTCAACCTCAATTTTAAAAGCCCCTTATAGGATAATGTCCGATGAGCAATCACACACTCCAGACAACAGCAGCTTCGACTGGTCCCCCGAAATAGATGAGCTCCTGGCCACCTGGTGCGACAAGGCCAAGTGCTTCGAGTGGATGCATACGGAGGCCTATTCGCTCTTCGATGCCCGCTCGAAGAAGTTCATGATCGCGATTAACTCGCTGACCGCCGTCGCCGGCCTGTCCAACGTGATCGCCGGTGGCTACGCAGTCAATGGCTTCCAGCTCGCCTGGGTCTTCGGCGGCCTCAGCATCGGTGTCAGCACTCTAAATATTCTCCAGGACAAGCTCGGATACCAGGCCTCTAGCCAACTTCATAAGAAGATGGCGGGAGATTGGTGCAGCATTAAGGCGAAAATAGAGGAGGTCGTCGGTATTCCCTATGCCGGCCGAAAAGACTGCAAGACCTTCATGCGCTACATCAAGGACGATATCGGCAAGGCGGCGGCGGACGGGAACGCTATGATCCCCGAGTTCTTGCGGGACGCGTGCTTCAAGAAGTTCAGCGAGATCGCCGGCTTCCATATCCCAGATATCTGTGGCAAGATGGAGCATACGCGAGTCTATGTCGGGGCTAGGGAACGGCTATTACCGTAAGGCATTTGCGCCAAGCAAAATTAATACATATACGACCTACAGCCGGTAAGCACTACAATACCCTGCTCCCTTTGTAAACAAGAAGGACACAATAAACGTTCCTGTACAGGAAACACCGTTTCCGTACAAGAGCCTTTAGAACCAGTGAAACGGCGTTCGAATTCTCTCGACTTCTACACAGACAGTTCCATCGCGCCGTCTTCCGCCGATACATATTGGCTACTATACGGAAAGCACGGAGATATCCACGGCAAATGGATGCTGTTTTACGACAAGTCAAGAATAGATGCCGAGTGGAAGAAGATAAAACAGCTATACGACGAATCGAAGCTTGGAAATGTCATCAGCATGAAGTGCTCGGGGGCCAAAGAGAATCCGAGATCTTCTGATAAAAATACGCATGTTATCATAATCTACTGTCCAGATGACAATGGGGAGATTATGAACACGGGTCATCGTATCATAGAGAACCTAGTAGATTACTCGAACGCCTATATTTACTATAAGAGTAATAGTCAATCGAAAGAAGGAGTCGGAGCTTCTGGGCAGCCCGTGAATCATTTACACCGATTGCCTATCAAAGAACCAGATACGTCGCATTATTGGCAGGGTGGCATAAGTAAACGGGAAATGAGGAATATGGGGCCCAAGGAGGGCTACTGTGGGTGTGGCCGAAGGGAGGAGGAGGGTAGCTATGGATGTACTCGATACCCCACTTGTGTAAATGTGTCAGGAAAGGATACATGGTACTAAAATTGTATATAGCCCTTGCTCACAACGTCACCATGCACAGACAATATTACATCGCCATCTCATTCATATGTATGATCAGTGGTCTAGTTCTCTTTGTAACAGGCATTAGCACACTTCCATCGAGACCACCTACAAGGACTGTTGGCAGCGTAACAACAGCTGTAATGAGCGACGGTGAATATAGTTCTCTCATAACTAGCTCAGCCGCCTTCGCCGAGTTCATAGTTGGCGCCGTTATCTTTATTGTGGGTGCTCTCGTGCACATGTTTCGAGTTGATATGGAGAATGAGAGGCGCCTGGATGGAGCTGTTGCGCCTGTTGCGCCTGTTGCGCCTGTTGCGCCTGTATCTATTCTAAAAAAGGAGGTCCGATTCGAGCCACCTCTAACACCGTGACCACCAGGCCCGCGCCTTCGCGTTCTCCTTGGCCTTTTTTACCAGATCCGAATCTGCCGTATGATAGGTCTTTCCACAGACCAAAAAGGAATGGACGCGCGCGTAGCCCCATTGCTGCTGGGTGGCACCGGGCCGATGCCCTGTGCGCCAAGCCGCCATGCCGCGATTGTAGGATTCCCTTATGTATTTCAGCGGAACACCTGAGGCCTTGGCCTTCTGTTCAAGGCTTTTCGCATCAGGAAACTTCTTGTACCACTCTTCTGTATAAGAGGACGTCTTTGTTTTGACGCCCTTGTCTGTTGCGAATCCGACGTAGGCCTTCGGGTTTCTTGAAGACATCGAGCCGAAGCGCGCGATCTCCTTTCGGCGCTGGGTCTTCTTTTTTGCACTGAGGCCCGTGAAATATCGCTTTGGGCTTTTGCGAGTCTGCATCTTCCTATTTATGGACTATGATTCTAAATCATCTTAAAAGTGCTGAGAACCACATCAGTATCCTCAGCATCCTCCTTAATCTTCCGATCGTTATCCGGGTCGAGAATCAGCAGCCGCTTCACAGGCACGTACTTCTTATCAGCCTCTTGAACCTTCTTAGGATCAGTGTCCCTCTTAATAAGAACAACAAAGCGCTCCAGTTCCTTACTCCCATCCTTCACCACATGGCCCGTATCAGCATCATCTGCCGCCTCATAGCATGGAAAGAATACGCGCGAACCTGCCTCAGCCGTGCCGCCATAGAAGAAGCCAGGCACGAGGCCGAACCGGACAATATCCTCTAGCTTCCGTGGCTGTGTCTTTGCCCCACCACGCTCAGCCGTGGCAGCAAGCGAAGTGATATAGAGTCCATTGACGCGCTCCGGGCGCTTGGGACTATATTCGAGGTCGCCGCAGTATTTGAATGCCTCCTCCTTATCATCAAAGATGCGGTAGCGAATCACGCCATGCTTCCGCTTCACAGTATTATCCACATTAGATGGATCGGCGAAAGTGGGCTTGGACTTGACAACGCGCCCATCCTTAATATGCAGATTCCGCGACCGATACTCCTTCACAGCGTCAAAGTCACCACCAGCATCCACCCATACGAGATACTCATTAATGAGTTCAACATCACAGAAGATGTGAGTCGCCCCCGCCCCAGATCGCTTATCATTTCCGCACAGACGACCCGCGAGCCCCTGGGCCGTCACATTCACATCCTTATTCTTCACAGAAGGATCGTGAACGACGCCCACAAAGGAATCAATAAGGCGCTTCCCCGCGCGCCAGAATTCTTTGATGAGCAGAAAGGTATGTTCAGCCGGCGCCTTTTCCATATGATAATCAATATCTCCCACACGATCGAGGGCAGAATGTGACATCGCCTTCCACCCCTCCTTCACACACATCTTTTGAAAAGTGTCCTCAAAGTCCTTGTTTCGCGACTTCGCAGGTAGACGAATAATGTGCCAGCGAGGGCTCGGAAAGTTGGCCTTAACGAAGGTTACGAGTTCCCGTAATCCCTCGGGCTTCGTGATATCCAGAGACTGATGTACTCTCTCATCACGGATCATTTGCTTAAATCCTACGTACTTGGCGGATGGATTTAGAAGAACCACCGAGTGGTTATCCGGCCCCCACTTCTCCGTATCACGCAGAGTCGCACCCGGTGTCGCGCTAACCTCAAGAATCTTGACATTCCGCTCCCGAAGAACCTTAATATCGAGGAGGCCAATATCCTTTAGCATTTTTGAAATCTGCTGATCCTTACCGACGGCCACATGGCACTCGTCCATAATAATCAGCGCATTCCGCGCATTCGTGAGATTGGTATAGAACCCATCCTCTCGATCTGGGGTATAAAGTTTCCCACGATGATAGACTCGCGACCGAAAGGCCTCGATCATATCCTTTTCCGTCTGTCTTTGCCAATCCTTGTCACTCATGCCAGTGATAATAAAGACATTCCTCGAATCAATGATCATTGAGTCGTCAGGGTGCGTGCATGCCAGATAAGCAACCTCTAAGAACGTGCCCGTCTTTCCAACCTGGGGTGGGGCAATCAAGCTCACAGCGACACGATCCTTATGATAGAGATTATCAATGACGGCGACAGCCGCCTCCTTTTGATTTGGATAGACCATTTCAATATCAGTGCCACGATCTGCCTTGATCGCATGCAGCTTAGACTTATAGGCATACTGGATAGACTCACGTTGATGAGAGAGTTGCTGCTGATTCCGAATCATTCTGTATGGTTGTGTCAGAAAAGCCTTAGGCTGTAATTTTGGCTAAATGCTCCCCTAACCCTTCCGAACTACGCAAATTTTCAATTTAGCCCCGGCGCTCGCATTCGCCAAAACCTTCTGTTGTACGACAGCCGTCGCCTCCGCCGGCTCCACGCCAGGCATCATAGACGGCATGGCCGCGATCATATCGATACATAGCGACCGGTCCCCGAGTACTTCACAGATAAACTGCCCGACCTCCTGGGCTAAGAAGACCATAGAGGTCGATGACTGGATCACATAGGACCCACCCTCCTGTAGAGACTTCTCGCCATTCAGGGTCGGCGGAGTGCGTGTGGCCCATATGCGGATAACGCGGCCCTTGAAATCCATCCGGGACAGGATCCGCGCACAGCAGTCCAGAAACTGGCTGACTTCCCGCTGATTCGTGACCTGTTTCCATTTTTCCTGGATGAGAAAGAGTATGGGTGGCTTCCCACTGATTTGTATCTCGAAGTAGTGATCGACACCATTGAGCGACTGTTCGGAGAACTCATCGCGGATCTGTTGTTCATTGAGGAGCCGGGCATCGAGACCCTTGGCGGCCATAGGGGCGATGAGGCGGCGCAGCGTTTGGTCGATGAGTTCTTCAAAGACGAAGCCGCGTTCGCCGGTTGATTTCGGGTCGGCAGCGGCCTTTGGGTCGGCAGCGGCCTTTGGGTCGGCAGCGGCCTTCGTGCCGGACAAATCCATTTGATTGACCACTATGTTTTCAATCAAATGGAATTAACGATATAAATCTATAGATGTTTAACCGACACGGGCGACGCCGGCGCCGGCAGCGCCGTTAGAGCCGGCAGCGCCGGCGCGCCAGACAAGGAGGTACGTGTCATCCGCCTCAAAGTTGCCAACGCCCTCCGAGTCAGGGCCATTCACGAGCTGAACCTTCTGGTACTTCTGGACAGCGAGGAGCGAGTCATCATCGTGGACTACGACCGTCTTACCCAGGTCACGGTAAAGCTGGCCCGTGGCGACCGCGGGCGACGTGCCGGTACTCGTGGCGGCATCGAAGGCATCAACCCCCATCGACGACGTAACAACACCAGAGCCATTATCAACGAGAAGGATAGCACTAGAAGCCCCCGTAACTACAAGGTACTTCTCACGAGAACCAATCTGGGCGTAGGCAGACTGGACGGACGACATTTGTTATACCCTGGGCTGAGATTATTCTTGCCGGACGCGGCTGCCGGATGCCGGAAGAACGGGGGGGTAGTTTTTATAGGAAACTAACAGATTCCTATAGAAATTGCCTTCTTTGGGTATCGAACCCAATACCTTCAGCTTACAAAGCAGATGCTCTACCATTTGAGCTAAGAAGGCATTCGAGCCGTAGAATGGCTCGAATGCTTTCTTATCCTGCCGGACAAAGGAGGTGTCGGGACGCAGGGCGTGCCAATACCTCCTTATCCCATGCGGGAGTCGAACCCGCGGCCTTCCGATAACCTTCTGCACCTGTTTGATAATAATAGAAGTCGGACGCGCTATCCACTGCGCTAATGGGACTTGGTAGCAGACAGCCCGTTAGGGTCCATGTCCGCCGGAGAATATGGGGGGGCGCCGTATTGTGTTCGCTGTTTTTGTAGGCATTTGCCTTTTGGCCCAGTTTTTGAAGGGAACCGGAAAACCCTATTGCGCCGAGCGGGAATCGGACCCGCGTTACAACCTTGGAAGAGTTGCATTCTACCACTAAACTATCAGCGCTAGGCTCCTAGGAGCTACCGGACAAAGGTCCTCCGACCGGAAATAACAGCTCCTGGTTTCGATCCAGGGACCTATGGGTTTTTCTGGGTTGCTCCACACCATACGGGAATCCCGTAGGTGATTCATCGCAATCCCATCTGATTGAGATATGGCAGACCCAGGAGGAGAGCCATCACCATAAGACAATCAAATGATCTATAATAATATGAGCCCATCGCAATTCCTCTTTGCTAAGCTGTTATATGGGTTGTGTTAAACACAACCCTTAGAGGATCCCCGCCGACCCTAAACACATATCAAAGCAGCTCCTTAAGCCGTAATGCCTGCGTAAAATTGAGCACTGCCGGTGACCAATACCCAGCATCATGGAGGTCGCCGGAATCGTCGCCACTCTCAAGGAGGCAGCCGACGCCTATTATAACGGCGCGCCTCTCAAGATGGACGACGACACCTACGATGCCCTCCTTGATAGACTGAAGGAGCTCGATCCGGAGAACCCCTACCTTGACACCGTAGGCGCAACCCCCGTAGGAGTCGTCGCCACTCTCCCCTACCCTATGCCCTCCCTGGATAAGATTAAGCCGGAACAGGACGCGCTCGACCGCTTTCTGGCCACCGGACCCTTCGTGATCTCCGAGAAACTCGACGGCCTCTCTGCCCTCTGGATTGCCGGGACACGTAGCCTCTACCTTCGCGGCAACGGCATCGAGGGCCAGGACATCTCCCATCTCGTAGACCAGGGCCTCCAAGGGCTCGGCAAGGAAGGCCACGTCCGGGGCGAACTGGTCGTCAGTAGGAGCCTGGTGGGCACCCTTAGCCGGAGCTGGGTGAACGGCATCATTCACCGGAAGGACGTGACCGAGGAAGTAAAGAAGATCCGATTCGTGGCCTACGATCTCATGCGCCCTTCCGGATTCACCCGGGCCAAACAGTTCGAGTGGCTGGCCGCTAAGGGATACGAGGTGCCGTGGTGGCAGGTCGCCGCGAAGCTCACCGTAGAGGACTTGAAGAAAGCCCTACAGAGTCGCCGCGAGACGTCCACCTATGACACGGATGGTATCGTTGTTGGATTCAATGCAGTTCCCGTGAGGCCCTCGCCGGGAAAGAATCCGAAGGACGCCGTCGCCTTCAAGATGCCCCTCTTGGATCAGAGTGCGACCACGACGGTAATCAATGTCATCTGGGCGACCTCGGCCCAGGGCTATCTTATCCCGAAACTCGAGTTCGAGCCGGTGACCATTGGCGGCGCCACGATCCGCTTCTGTACGGCCCATAATGCGCGCACGGTCGTCCATAACAAACTCGGGCCAGGGTCCTCGATCGTGATTCGTCGCAGTGGCGATGTGATTCCGACGCTCGATCGGGTTCTCGTGGGAACCGTGGCCCAGCTTCCAGAAGGTGTCTGGGACGCCACGAATACCCATCTGAAGGCCACCAGTGACAGCGCCGCCCTCACCGTCGCCAAGCTCCACCACTTCCTCAAGACTCTCAAGATTCCGGGGGCTGGGCCCGCGACGGCCGCAGCGCTGGTCGACGCCGGCATGACGGGTCCGGCTGATATCTGGAAGGCCACGGGGACCCAGCTCTCGGCGACGCTCGGACCCAAGACGGGTGCCACTCTCTACGAATCCCTGCGCGCACTCAAGCCGACCGAGATTGATCTCATGGTTGCGAGTTCCTTGATGCCCAGAAGTGTCGGTGAGACGAAGCTGAAGGCTCTACAGGCTCTCAATCCGGATTGCCGGGCATGGTCGGCCATCACGGCCGCACCTGGCTGGACCTCGGATAGCCTAGATACCTTCAGGAGCACACTGCCCGCTTATAAGGCCTGGCGCACCTCGGAAACGTGCTGGATTCCGTATCCGGTGCTGAACACTCAGGGGCATACCGTTGCGGCGGCAGTAAAGGGTACTATCTGTTTCACCGGGTTTCGAGACAAGAATCTAGAGGAGGAGGCACATAAGAAGGGATTTGCGGTAGCCTCTGTGCTCACTGCACGCACTACGATTCTGGCAATCCCGGACGGTCCAGTCAAGGAATCTGAGAAGGTGAAGACAGCTATTGCGAAGGGGCTCAAAATGCTTTCACGCACGGAGCTGGCACAATACTTGGATCAGCACGCTTGAATAATTTAGATGGATACGATAGTTGTCGCGAATGGGGGGTATTTTTAGTGTATTTCAGGCATATCCTGCCGTAGGTGGCATAACAATATTGATAACATTGATTATCATCGGAATAATAATCAGCGATTCCTTTTTCGAAACCGGCATCTTTTTTGGAAAAGCTGCTGGCGCGGCGGGGAAATCAGAAGACGTCGGAAGCGCTCTAAATGGCGCTGCCAGACCGTGTGATGCGACCATGTGTGCGAAGACTATTTGCAAGGATCTAGCTGTATGTACATCGTCTACAGCTGCAGCGACTGCGGCAGCCCCAGCTGGAACGGCCACAGCCTCTGGAGGCTTCTTCGGTTCAGCTAGAGCCCTCTTTAACAGAGTGACAGGGGGTACATCGACGGCCGCCACCGGGACAACAACAGCCGCCACCGGGACAACACCAGCAACACCAGCAACAGGAACAACATCAGCAACAACGACAACCACAGGCACCGGGGCAGCAACACCCCCCAAAACAGTAGAGAAGTTCGCAGTCTCGGCGCCCAGTGATGAGTTATTTATTGACATGCAGCCACCAGCCATCGCCCACGCCGGACTAGATACCAGCACCTCCTTCAACGTAAAAACGGCGATTATTGCGGCCCTCAACGGAGGCATTAGAGCCTTCACACTGCAGATTGATATGCTCGATATCGATAAACCAGGGGGCGCCTTCGCGCCAAGAAATGAGCCTACCCTATTACTTCGCTCTCCGAACGGCGCCCTCATAAGCACAAATTCAGGCAGCATCCAAGAAGTAGCAGATGCAATAGCAAACGCCGGCTTCACCGATATTCTTATGAATAAGTACGAGCCGATTGTCCTGTATCTACATGTAGTCAGGGCACCGGATCAAATCTCGATGCCAGGACCCTATAAGGCATTCCTTGGAAAGATTGCCAAGGCACTCGCGCCCCTGGGTCCCAGACATCTCGGATCCTCCTCGGTTGGAAACTTCCACCGCCAAGTCCAAGAAAAGAATATTCTCACTATGCCACTGAAAACCTTTGAAGGACAGGTCATTATATTATCGAACGCAGACACAAGTGTATTTAAGGGAGCCACCTCCACAGTGGCGCCCGCGGAAGACTTGGACTATTGGGTCAATATGCGCGTCTATGCTCTAGACACAGCCGATAAGAATATAGGTGTTGCACAAAAGTACCCTGAGAGTGCAGAAGGTAGCCCAGCCGCGCTCGTCACTTCTCTCGAATCTATCCTTAAGTTGTCCGAAAAGGATGCATTAGCATTTGGCCTAGCGGGAAAGACGCGTTACATGATCGCGGTTCCATCAGAAAACCCGACGAATAAGGATCTCGAGACCGCTGTCAATCGGCTCGGAGTAAATATTGTACCGGTAGACTATTTAATAAAAGCGCCAGCTGACGCCGTGGAAACTATGAAGATCTACAAGAACATGGCCTGGCCAGAGAAGACCACGGCGTTAAAATCAGATTATACCCCTGTTTATGAGTAACGTGTTGTGCTAAGTTAAATGCATCTCTATCAGAGGCATTTAACATGGCCTACAACACGAACATAGTAAAGCGTAGCAGTTCTTAAATTTAGTATATCACAATAGGAAGATGGAAGAAGATATCGACTACAGCAGCCGCAGCACAAAACACACTATAAAGGACCGCATTAAGACCCTTATAGACGAGGCAGAAGAGAGACAGCGCTACGAATCGGCGCACAATCTCGAGAACCTCAAGGCACTCGCCGTGATTAAGAACTTTATAAAGCGCAAGGGTCGTGTCTGTTATGGTGGCACGGCCATGAATGCGATTCTCCCGCCCGAGAAACAGTTCTATTCGGAAGAACTCGATCTTCCCGACTACGACTTTTTCACTCCCGATATTGATAATGATATTAAAGACCTGGTCCACGACTTGACTGTCGCCGGATTCACAGAGGTATATCACAAGGTGGGAATCCACGAGGGGACCAAGAAGGTGATGGTGAATTTCATGCCAGTTGCGGATATTACCGTGTTAAGACCAGAGTTATACGACGTGTATTTCAAGCGCGCAGTAGTCAAAGGCGGCATCCACTACACGGACCCCGATATGCTGAGATCCATGATGTATCTAGAGCTAAGTCGGCCAAAGGGAATGGTGTCTCGTTGGGAAAAGGTGTTCGAGCGCCTGCAGTTGATCAATGACAACTTCCCTATGAAACGGTGCGCAAAGCAGAAGCAGAAGCAGATTCCGGCGGAAACGAGTCGGGCAGTCTATGACTTCGTAATAGAGAACCAGCGGGTCCTCTGCAGTGCACCTACAGCAGTCTATGAGCACGGGATTCGGGGATCGGTCACTATGCGCCTAGCAAGAAGCGGGCCCATCAGTTTTGCGAGTCCTACGGCGAGAGAGGACTCGGCCGAGTTAAAGTCACGGATCGGCGGCGCCGTATACCTCTACAAGGCAGTCGGCGAAGCTCCGGAGCGCTATGAGATACGGCATTCAGGTAAGACAGTCGTCACCGTTTTCGCGGATACTGGCTGCCACGCCTATTATCAGGTATCCACTGACGATGGGCGCATTATCCTTATCGGCAGTTTGGAGTTTCTGATTACACTGTTTCTGACCCTGCAAATCTTCACGAAGACTGTTACGCCGTGTGTTCGGACGCTGATTGATCTGACTCACAAGAACTACGTGTCGAAGACATCGCAGTTCTCGCCCCTGTCAATCTTGTGTAAGGGGTATCAGATTGGCTTCGCGTCGCTTTTAAGAAAGAAGGTTAATCGGATTAAGCTGGAGGAAGAGGGTGTAAGAAAGACCCGTAAAAAACGGACTCCCAAGTAAGAGTTATGAGCGTCGAGTGTAGAACTCAGCAATTCAACCCCGCGGTTGGGCCCGAAAGTGGTCGAATCGCTCTTGTACTGGAAAATGCGCGACAGTGTGCCATTCTACGGGCCCTTGGTAAGGGCATTCTAAGGGGTCCGTGCCCGATTCAACGCGTCGGCTTGGGGCCGGATGTGCCTCGGGCAAGTTCTGTGACGGCGGCCAAGACTGCGTGTCTGACCTATACTTCCGCACCCGTTGGCCCGGAATCATCGCGTATTAGGGCTTTACAGGAGAAGACGATAGACGCAGGAAAAAATCCTTTTGATCCGGCAACTCGCTTTGCGGGCTATTCGAGAGGTGTGCCGGCGCCGATATGCCCCGCTATACCGCAGGAGATCTTGAATGCCAATGTGCCGCATTTGCAAGGGCTAAGATGTCCTTTGCCGAATCGGCCGGATTTGATTGTTTTACCGGGCTAAGTGTTGTGCGTTAGCCTACAACACGACCTAAGTGTTGTGCGTTAGCCTACAACACGACCTAAGTGTTGTGCGTTAGCCTACTTGGGCTTGGCAGCAACCGGCTTCTTCAGGACGACCGGCTTCTTCTTGGGAGGCGGCAGCGGCGCGTCATCGTCGTCCTCAGCAGGAGGGGCTGCAGCAGCTACACCAGCCTCCTCGTCGTTGACGTCCTCATCGTCATGAAGGGCCGCGAAGGAGTTGGCAGGAGGAGCTGCAGGAGGAGCTGCCGCACGAGCAGCCGGGGCAGGGGCGGCAGGAGCGGCCGAGTCATCGAGGAAGGCGAAACCGCGGATGCTCTCCGGAACCTTGTCGGCGCGGATCTGGATCGCCTTCCAGCTGAGACCGTACTTGCCGCCCGCGAACCAGACACCCGTGCACTGGATGAGCGCCGTCATGACCGTGCCCTTGACAAGGATGTCCTCCAGCGGGATGTCCGTCATCGGACGCTTCTTGTCATCGTACACCTGCGTCTCGAACTTGCCGTCGCGCTGGCGAAGCTGGAGCTTGATCGTCGGCGGATAGGGCTTGACGTTGCCCTCCGCATCCTTGGAGAAGCGCACCGACGTCGTGTAGAGCTCGGCGAGCACGTCGCGGCTCTTCGCACCCTTGAACCACGCAACTGAGTTCTTCACGCCCTGGTCGACCATGAACTCGTCCAGGCCGTTGAGAGCAGTATAGATCGCCGCCGTCTTCGGGTTCGTCGCCGCGTCATCGTAGCCGCGGAGCTTGAGGTCGACCGAGTACTTGGGTGCGGCGCCAGGCACCTTGTCGAAGATCGAGAGGCCGAAGCTCGTCTCGAGCGGGCCAACCTGCATGATCAGAGGACGCCCGTCGTAGTTCAGGTAGGCCTGCTTGCCACCCGAATCGAGCATCTTGACCGCGGAGAACGTGACCTTGCTGACATTGAAGGACTCAGGGGCGACAACAGTGGAAGACATTCTAGACTGGAGGCTATGCTGACTGGGTGGGGGCAACCCCAGTCAATTTTGGCCGCCCCGATTTTTTTGCGCGGCCTCGAATAGAATGAATCAGTCAGAGCGCATTCGCCACATTGAAGAACAATCCAAACGTATCATCTCGAGAAACAAGTGCATGGACTCTTACGCGCGGACTATGCTCGTTGTCCAGCCGAAGGCGTCTGGCACAGGGGTTCCGAAGACAGTTTCCCTGAGTTGCGGCGTTCCCGCGGCCTCTTATGCCGCCGTGGTGCCTGTGGCGATTCCAACGGGCCCGACTGTACCACAGGGCTGCGGTGGAGTGGCCACAGGAAAGGGCACGAACGGAGAGTATATTGGCCTTCTGCAGGCCAAGCAGGCATGTGCCCTCAATAACGAGGTCCAGGGTGGCGTAATCACGTTGCCCGTTCCCTGCATCAATCAGAATGCGCCGCCTTTTACACAGAGTGATATGACAAAATCTGATACGTGGGCCGCCGTGCCCTGTGTCTACAATGAGACTTACTTCCCTCCGAAGATCTATGATGGCGAGGGCTGCACCTATACGCGGATAACTACGCCGTCTGGTTAGACGCGGCTTAATCGCCCTCGGGATAATCTGAAGCAAGAATAGGTATGGGTCACACCCGTAAGAATAGTCACAAGCTTATAACGACGCCCTCGCACCCGCCTGCAGTGGCTTCTGCAGATCGCGCCCCTCTAAAAAAGATGCGCTTCCACATTCTCGCCGTCCCTCATACGGTGACACGGAAGGACTATTCGGCCTGCGCCTTCACCCAGAAGGCCCTCAAGTTCGCCAAGATGATGCGGGCTCGGGGTCACCATATCATACATTATGGTCACAACGAGTCCAAGGTCGACTGCGACGAGCAGGTGAACATAACAGACAATGAACTGTTCAAGGCGGCTTACGGACACTACGATTGGAAGAAGGAGCACTTCAAGCACAGCACCACGGACCACTGTAATACGACCTTCAATCAGCGCGCCATCGAAGAGGTCGGAAAGCGGAAGCAGCCCAACGACTTTCTGCTGCTTTTCTGGGGCGTCGGCCATGACGCGGTCGGTAAGGCGCACCCCGATATGATTGCAGTAGAGCCCGGAATCGGCTGCTTCAATACGCCGTGCACGACCTTCAGTATCTTCGAATCCTATGCGGTCATGAATTATATTTACGGCCAAGAGAGATCTCAGCCAAAGTGGTTTGACGCGGTGATTCCGAACTACTTCGATCTGGCCGATTTCGAATTCAATGCCAAGCCCGGCGACTACTTCATGTATCTTGGGCGCATCATTGAATCAAAGGGCATCGGTATCGCCGTGGAGATTGCGAAACGGACAGGGCTGAAGCTGAAGGTCGCCGGCCAGGGCGACTTCAAGAAGGAGCTCGGCTTCGATCCGCCTGAGCACGTGGAGGTCGTCGGTTATCTGGAGCCTGAGGCGCGCGACGATATGCTGCGCGGAGCCCGAGCTCTTTTGGCCCCGACACACTACAATGAACCCTTCGGCGGCGTGACCATTGAGGCACTGCTTTGTGGAACACCGATCATTACGTCCGACTGGGGTGCGTTCTCCGAAAACAATATTCACGGCGTGACGGGCTACCGCTGCCGCACGATTGAGCAGTTCGAGTGGGCGGCGAAAAACATCCATACGATTGATCGCCGCAAGTGTCGCCAGTGGGCCGAAAAGAACTTCAGCTTGGAGCGCGTTGGAGCCATGTACGAGGAGTATTTTACGACGTTGCACACGGTCTATACGGGTGATGGATTCTATCAGAAGAATCCTGGGCGCAAGGAGCTCGATTGGCTTAAGCGTGAGCTGCCTTGTTAAGGCAAACATAGGAAACTTGCCGCTGATTCTTCTATTGTTATATAGTAGGATGAGCTCTGTGCAGACACATAAAAAGAGTTTAAGAGATTTATCGCAGACTGAGAAGCATAAGGAATACTATAGATATACTCATTCCTTTTTCACACACGCTACCCTTGGAGATATTAAAATGGTTGATTTATCATCTCTTACAAACAACAACACAACACACTTCAATACACAATATATGAAGGCGTATTTGAAAGGCCTACATTTAAATACAACAGAGCCAAACTCTTGGAGAAAACCGATACTTACTCTTATAGAGGGTGATGGTCTGATAGAAGGGCATAAGG
>Ga0114975_10001150_pt1 | contig 19193 bp, 18 predicted proteins | sample S_130626_EF_Meta_FD_87031 | JGI IMG/M metagenome (GOLD analysis project Ga0114975, IMG submission 87031) | Freshwater microbial communities from Lake Simoncouche, Canada to study carbon cycling - S_130626_EF_MetaG | ecosystem: Environmental > Aquatic > Freshwater > Lake | place: Lake...
AGGATCGCGCAGCGATACCAGCGCCAAGCTCGTGCGCCAAATCAATATATTTTGGTTCGATACTCTGTGATGAAGAGCAATAAACGGCGATACGCATGAGCCAAAGGATAGGGGTTAGGCTTATCGCATGTCTTCATCAAAGCAGGCACCTACCGGGCTGGCATCTGGCCACGGAATTGCAACTATCTCTGGAACAACTGTGCTCGATATCTGGTTTCCCAACCCATCCCTTGGCGCTTTAAGCGGAGAACCAGATAAAACGCTGACATCACTTGTTGGCGTTGATGAGATACGTAAAGTTAAGCGCGAGGTCATCTCAATTGAAATTGATTTGGCGCAGGCTCCAAAATCTGCAGCAGATGCTTACTTGCGCCTTCATTTACTTTCGCATCGTTTAGTAAAACCACATGGCGCAGTAATGGATGGAATCTTTGGTTTATTGGCGAATGTAGTTTGGACATCAGCAGGACCTTGCGCAGTAGATGGATTTGAAGAAGTTCGCGCCGGCCTGCGCGCCAAATATGGACATGTCACGGTATTTAGCGTTGATAAATTCCCACGAATGGTTGATTACATAATTCCAACAGGTGTGCGAATCGCAGATGCCGACCGAGTTCGCCTAGGTGCACATTTAGCACCAGGTACAACAGTTATGCATGAAGGTTTTGTTAACTTCAACGCCGGCACGCTAGGTACATCGATGGTCGAAGGGCGAATCTCATCCGGTGTCGTTGTCGGAGATGGCAGCGATGTCGGAGGCGGTGCATCCATTATGGGAACACTTAGCGGTGGTGGAAAAGAAGTTATCTCAATTGGCGAAAAATGCTTACTCGGTGCCAACTCAGGACTTGGTATTTCACTCGGCAATAATTGCGTAATTGAAGCAGGAACTTATATAACTGCTGCAGCCAAAGTGCGATTGCCAGATGGTGAGATCGTTAAAGCTGGCGCGCTATCTGGCGCCAACGATCTACTCTTTCGACGTAATTCACTAGATGGATCTCTGGAAGTCGTAGTTCGCACAGGTACTTGGGGCGGACTTAACTCAATACTTCACGCTAACTAATCAGAGATTGAAAACCAAGCCGAAGGTAACTTACTTCGGCTTCTAAAAGTCTCTCCCGTGAGCGTTGCTGTCACACCAGAAGATGAAGTGGCCTGAATCTGATCAACCGTTCCAGCTGGATTTAGCGAAAGTACTTGTAGAGTTACAACGTCGGGCAGCAGAAAAGCTGCGGCGATGACTGCTTGTGGAACTTGCCTAGCCCACGTAGCAAATATTGGATTTAACTTAATGTCGGCACTTGCCGTATCTGGCACGCTCTGCGTATATGAGGTAGCCGTGCCCCAGGCATGTTCTGAAGTTTCAGTTGCACCGCCAGTAGATGAAGTGAAATAGGCAGTAATTGGTAACCCTTGAAAGGTAATGATTTGGCCTTGCGTACTATCGACTGCGCTCTTCCAGAATTGACCGTATTTTGCTTCGCCTTCTTTGGCCCATCCAGCAAATGATTGATCGCTAATTGAGCCATAGAGATGACAATCACAGGCGCTACGAATCTTCGTTGATTTAGCCAGCGCATAAGTTCGGGAGGCGATCGCTTGCGCTTGTAGGGCAGCAGTTGGCCACAGCGAAGGAACTTCACTAATTCCCCATAAATACTCATCTTGCAGTCTTACCGAATTAATAATCTCTAAACGCTTACCTAGAACTTTATCTCTAATAACTTTAAATTGGATCTGCCCGTGGCGATATCTATTTACTGTTGCGTTTGTCGTAACTGAAAGGATTATTGGTGCACCTTCTAAATAACGAGTGCCGCTCCAACGCAGGGTAAAGACTGATCCCGATAAAATTTGTGTAGTCTTAGAACCACGCGTGGTTGAAAGGCTTAATTGTCCGTTTATCAAAGTTACGTTGAGCGTAGTTTTACTTGGGATATTCAGTAACGCTGGAGTAGTTTGCGTCTCTGCTAGATCTGCTGCAAATAGCTGTAGTGATGCACCAGCCGAATCACTGCGGACTTTAGTTGAAGTTAATAAGTGGCCGATATTTATGCGTAAGACCTGGGTATCAGTTGCAGTTTCAATCGTGGTTCCGGTGTAATAATAATTTAAGATCGCAGTTGCAGATTCGCCGGCAAGTGCTTTAGCGCGCGCACCGATCTGGCTCATGCCAACACCGTGGCCATATCCGCTACCTGTAAAAGAGAAGGTTGCAGGGGCTTCAGTTGCGTTTGCGGTAAGTGGAGTACCTGCTAATAAAAGTACAGCAGATAGAGCAGCAGCTAACTTTCTAGACATCCTCATTTGCTGCCGCGCTCTTTCCAGCATTGGTGAATTCTTGATACTGCTTGATCACTTCAGCCGGGTTGCCGCGGGCCATTAGCTTTCCTTTATGTAACCAGGCAACTTCATTGCAAACATCTTCAATTGTCGCCATCGCATGGCTAACTAAAATCAGGGCACGGTCAGCTGAGCGAAGTTCTTTAATGCGATTTAAGCTCTTCTCTTTAAAGTGCGCATCACCAGTACTAAGCGCCTCATCAACAATTAAAATATCGGGTTGGACTGTGGCCGCTACTGAAAAAGCCAGCCGTGCATACATTCCCGATGAGTACGTGCGCATTGGCGCATCTATGGCATCTCCTAATTCAGAGAAATCAGCGATTGCGGCAAATTGACGGTCGATCTCAGCGCGCGACATTCCGGCAGCAAGGCCGCCTAAGTAAACATTGGCGCGACCCGTCATTGAAGGATTAAACCCAACTCCAAGGGCAAGGAGCGTGCTTACTGATCCATGTACTTCTACGCGACCTTGTGATGGGGGAACGATGCCGGAGATAACGCGCATTAAAGAGGATTTACCAGCGCCATTTGAGCCAATAACTCCCAAAACAGTTCCGTAATTGACATCTAAATTTACTTGATCGAGCGCTTGCACAACTCTGGTGTGTTTCTTGCCGCGGCCAAGTGATTTCAGGCGAGCTTTCAGTGTGGGGCGTTTATCAATAGATGTTGTGTAAGTAAGTCCAATGTTCTGAACTGAAACTGCCAACCCATGCTTGGCGTGAATTGAGTTAAGTGAATTAGAGGCGGACAGCGAAATCACGCTCCCTAGATAGGAAGAAATATGTACCAATTAAAAATATAAAAGTAGCCCAGATAAAGCTATGGGCAAGTGAAAAGAAGTCTGGCGCTTTTGCATAAACCATCACTTGTGACCAGGCATCCAGCAAGTAAAAAATAGGATTAGCTATTTCAATACTCTTTAATTTTGGTGATAGATCTGCTGCTTGATAGAGAATTGGAGATAAGTACAACATGCTGCGCGTTAGATATGGTAGAAAACTGGCAATATCTCGGAAATAGACGTTGATGCAGGAAATTAAAATTGCCATTCCAAGCCCCATAAATAGCGCTATTAAAATTATAGGAAGAGCCCAAAGCATCTGCCATGACACAGGTAAGCCCAGTAGCGATCGCATCACCAGAAAGACAGCCAAGGTTGGAATAAATTTAAAGAGCGCAATTACGCTGGCTGAGATTGGCAACATAATTCGCGGGAAAGCTGTATTTAGAATTAAGCGTTGACCGGCGGTTATTGATTTAACTCCGCCGCTGAGGCTATTGCTAACTAAATAAAATAAGAAAAGGCTGGCAGTTAGGTGGCCATAACGAGTTGAGTCACTGTGGCCGCCGATGATGTAAATCAATAGAAAATAGACACCAGAGAGCAACAACGGGTTGAGAATCAACCAGAGCTGGCCAAAGACCGAACCATAATTCTGTTCGCGTAGTTCAGAGCGAGAAAATTCTGCAATAAATGAGCGGCGTGACCAGAGCGCACGCAAGTATGCGCCAAGTGGCGGCAGCCCGGCACGGAAGGGTTCGTAAATTACAACTGGTGCGCTCATATAGGTAAAGGCTACCGCAGCGCTTTAGTTGAGGTGATAAAGCCGGCGCCCCACGCGAAGTGCATAGTAGGAATTATCGCTACCAATGAAATGAATTCACGTGGAGATTTTGCAATCGCCCCCGAAGAGATAAGAAGAAAGAGGCCATAAATCCCCGCCGGCAGATAAAACATTGGATTAATTAAAAGGCCAGCAATTAGGGATGTAAGTGTTCCGATAAGGGTGAATGGCGGCGCGAGGTAACGTAAATTTATTGTCCCGGAATGGCTACGAGCGACAACGCGGCGCCAACGTCCATATTGAAAATATTGTTTGGCAAGTTTTCTTAAATTTGGCCTTGGTCTATAGGTAACTTGAAGTCGTGGATCGAAGTAAATCTTTCCCCCGTTTTTACGAAGGCGATGATTTAGCTCCCAATCTTGGGCGCGGGTATACCGCTCATCAAATCCACCAATCGCATTGATTGCTTCTCGGCGAAATGCACCGAGATAGACGGTATCTACTTCGCCCGCAGAGCCGCCAGTATGGAAACGTGAAGCGCCTACACCGAGTGGGCTGCGCATGGCGCGAGCGACTGCGATTTCAAAATTAGTAACACCAGCAGCTGCCATTACTCCACCAACATTTACCGCACCAGTTTTTCTGAGAATCTCAACTGCCAAAGATAGGTAATCACTTGGAATTTTTGCGTGTCCATCAACTCGTACAATAATTGGACTAATCGATGTTGAAATTGCCAGATTTAGCCCTGCTGCAGTTTTTCCAGTTGGATTTACAACCAATTTAACGCGGTTATCAGTGGCCGCCAATGCACGCGCAATTTCATCGGTGCGATCGCGCGAAGGACCCAGGGCAAGTATTACTTCAAATATTCCTAAGTAATCCTGAGAAAGAATCGCAGCAACAGATTCTTCTAAGTGTGGCTCTTCATTAAGGACTGGAAGAATGACGCTTACCGCCGGTGAGGCAGATAACTCGCCCAATGATGTCGTCATAACCCCTCCACGCTATCGCCCAAGTAGAGTTCGCATGTGAAGGCGACGCGCGCGATACGGATTATTACATCACTCTCTCTAGGAGTTGTCGTTCTCGCATCGGTGTCCTGGCTCGGACTCGGCCAGGTCAGCGCAAAGATTGCGCGCATTAGCGTTTTTGCAGGGCTAGATAACAGACCAGAAAAAACTTCTCAAGCTGTTAACTATCTTTTGGTGGGATCAGATACCCGCGAGGGACTGTCTAAGGCGCAGATGAAATTGCTGCGTGTGGGTAGTACCGCAACCGCTGCCGGCGGTCGTTCTGACACGATGCTTTTAGTACACATAAGTAAAAAGCGTGACAAAGCTTATTTAGTATCTCTGCCACGTGACACTTTGGTAACTATTCCAGCACACACAAGTAGTGATGGAAAATCTGAGATTCCTGCCCGACAGAATAAATTAAATGCTGCTTTCTCATTCGGTGGTGCGCCTTTGTTGATCCGCACAGTCGAAGGTGCAACAAATTTAAAGATTGATCATTATATCGAAGTTAGTTTTGCTGGCTTTGCTGGGATTGTCGATGCCCTAGGAGGAGTTGATGTCTGTACCAAGGTCGACATTGATGATCCTAAGAGCCATCTAATTCTCGCTGCTGGTACTCACACCTTAGGCGGAATCGAAGCGCTTAAATATGTTCGCACTCGTGACTTCGATGGCCGTGGGGATATCGGGCGCATGCAACGTCAACAACAATTTATGAGTTCGGTATTAAAGAAGGCCACAAGTACTGGTGTGCTATTAAATCCAATCAAAATTGTAAACTTTATGAACGCTGCGCTTTCGACGATAAAGATGGATGAGAATTTAAATGAGAGCGATCTGCTAAACCTGGCTAAGCAGATGCGCGGACTTTCTTCCGGAAATGTGCGTACTTTGACCGTTCCGCTATCAAATGCCAATGGGAACGTTCCGGGAATTGGCTCAGTTGTTATTTGGGATCAAACTTTAGGCGCTGAACTTTGGACCCGTATTCGTGATGATTCAGCTTTAGTTGATGAAGTAACACCTTCACCTTCTGCCAGCGGTACTGCAAAGGCTACGCCTGTAATAGTCGATAAATTTAAGACTCGCACTGCCGCAGAAAATCCGTGCGGTGAGATTAAATAGAAAGTGCCTTAGACTCTGACCCTATGAAACTTTCGGTAATTGGTTGTGGTTATTTAGGTGCAACCCATGCAGCTTGTATGTCATCTCTCGGTTTTGAAGTTATTGGGATAGATACAGATCAGAGCAAAGTCGATCTACTCTCGCGCGGTGAACTGCCCTTTTACGAACCAGGTTTAGATACCTTGTTAGCGGCTGAGATAAAGACTGGCCGACTCTCTTTTACAACAGATTTCGCAGCAGCAGCAGATGCAGATGTTCATTTCATCTGCGTTGGTACCCCACAGAGCAAAGATGGCATGGCTGCTGATCTAACTTATGTAAAGGCATCGGTAGCTGCGATCGCGCCTCATCTAAAAGATGGTTCGCTAGTTGTTGGAAAATCTACAGTTCCAGTCGGAACTGCCCAAGCCCTGCGCGAAATACTCGCAATATCTGCACCACATGCAGATTTGGCTTGGAACCCAGAATTCTTGCGAGAAGGTTTTGCGGTAGAAGATACCTTGACCCCAAATCGTTTAGTTGTCGGAGTCGTAAATGACCGTGCCGAAAATATTTTAAAAGCGGTTTACAAACCAATCATTGATCTCGGAACTCCATGGATTCGTGCCGACCTGCCAACTGCAGAGCTGGTAAAAGTTGCCGCAAACTCATTCCTTGCTACGAAAATTTCATTCATAAACGCTATGGCTGAAGTCTGCGAAGCAGCCGGTGGCGATGTTACAGTTCTAGCAAAAGCGATTGGTTATGACCCACGTATCGGTAGCCGCTTTCTGCAAGCAGGTATTGGTTTTGGTGGGGGCTGCCTGCCGAAAGATATCCGTGCCTTTATGGCACGTGCACAAGAGCTCGGCGCAGATCAAGCGTTGGAATTTCTGCGCGAAATTGATGCAATTAACATACGTGCCCGCCAGCGGGTTATCGATGTAGTTCGGGAAGATCTATCTGAAGATTTAACTCAATATAAAATTGCAGTTCTTGGCGCGACCTTTAAACCTGATAGCGATGATGTGCGCGACTCCCCTGCGCTCGATATTGCAGCCCAACTACAAGCAGCCGGTGCAACAGTTGTAGTCCACGATCCAAAGGGAATAGAACCAGCTCGAAAGCGATTCCCAAACTTGGATTTTGCGGAGAAAGTTTCTGATTGCGTTAAGGGAGCAGACGCAATTCTGCATTTAACCGAATGGAAGGAATATCGTGAGCTAGATCCTTCTGTGATTGGTCAATTAGTAAAATCTAAATTCCTAATAGATGGCCGTAATGCACTTGACCGTGACAAATGGCGTGCCGCTGGCTGGCGCGTACACGCTCTTGGCCGCAGCGATTAATTAAAAACCAGTTTTTTGGTTGCGCCGGGCGCTTAAATTAGCGCCCTTCTCTTTAGCCTCGATATTAATTTCCTTTAGCGCATCGCTAACTCTGGCTGAAATAGCGCTATCTGAAATTCCAAGTATGCGCGCAGCTAAGATTCCAGCATTTTTTGCGTTACCGACTCCAACTGTGGCGACGGGAATTCCCGCTGGCATCTGAACAATTGAGAGTAGCGAATCCATGCCATCGAGATTTTTTAAGGCAACTGGTACGCCAATGACCGGCAAGGTAGTTAGTGAGGCAACCATTCCGGGAAGATGTGCCGCACCTCCTGCGCCAGCAATGATCACTTTAAAACCACTAGCTTGCGCCTTCTGCGCGAACTCAACCATTTCAAGTGGCATGCGGTGAGCAGATAAAACTTCGGCGGTGTATGAAATTCCAAATGAATCAAGGACTTTGGCGGCATCTTCCATAACTGGCCAATCAGAATCTGATCCCATGATGATCGCTACATCACTCATCAATTTCTCCGCTCATATAGTCACGTGCATGTTTGGCTACCTCCGTTAATTCTAGAAGGTTTTCCCCAATCACGGTAACGTGGCCAATCTTGCGCCCCTTACGCACTTCTTTCTTATATTGATGGAACTTTAACTCGGGGTTTCGCGCCATTAAATGTAGGTATGGGCGATACATATCAGTTTTCTCCCCGCCCAAGATATTTCCCATCACGGCAAATGGAGCGGTCATAGTTGGATCACCAAGTGGCAAATCCAAGATAGCACGCAGGTGCTGTTCAAATTGGCTGGTGCGAGAGCCTTCAATAGTCCAGTGTCCGGAATTATGTGGGCGCATCGCTAACTCATTTATAAATATCTCATCGCCCTTGATAAACATTTCTACCGCCATGACTCCAATTAATGAAATATCACTGGCGATCGAGAGCGCTAGGTGCTGAGCTTTTTCAGCGATCTCGGTTGAGATGGTTGGTGCTGGGGTAATGGTTAAGGTGCAGATGCCATCTTCCTGCACAGTTTGGGTAGGAGCCCATGATGTTGCCTGGCCGTGTTCAGATCGCGCAACCATCACCGCTATCTCACTATCGAATTCAATTAACTCTTCAATTAGAAGCTGTGGATGTTCCATGAGCAACTCTTCTAAGTCGTCGAGATTTTTTACTTTCCAAACACCTCGGCCGTCGTAACCACCTGAAATCTTCTTTGCCATAAAGGGAAAGCCAAAGGCTTGTCCTTTATCCTCAATTACTTTCCACTTAGGCGAAGAGTAGGTAGCTAATTTGGCGCGCATAGCGGCCTTATCTTGCGAATATTGGAAGGAGTTTGAAGTAGGAAATACTTTTACACCAGCTGCTTCTAAACCTTTAATGACAGAGAGCGGTACTAGCTCGTGCTCAAAGGTAACGAGGTCACATTGCTTGGCAAATTCCAGCAGTTGCGCCAAGTCGCGGTAATCACCGACAACATGTGGTGAAATTTGCGCGGCGCTATCTTCTTTATCTTCTGCAAAGAGCAGGAGATTAATACCGAGAGCTATAGCTGGAGCCACACTCATACGCGCCAATTGCCCAGCACCAATAATGCCAACGGTTGGAAATCGCTCATTCACCTCGCTATCGTAGATGAACAACATCCCCAATGTTGACTTCAAAGCCATCTGCCAACAGGAGCGCACCAAACTTATTTATAGATTGTGCGATCCCTGTGCGATTTTCTCGCCCGCTAACCTCGATCTGTACTTCGCGTCCCAAGGTCGCACAGACTTGGCTATAGCTATCCACAAAATCTATGCCGGTATCCCATTCTCCAAATTTACTTTGGAATGCATTTAAAAATTTAGCCAGGATTACATTTCTATCTAACTCTTTTGATCCAGCGATCGCCAGCGAGGTTGCAGTTTCAACAGGTGACTCTTCGGCAGTCATCGCTACATTGATTCCGATGCCAACAATTACTCCATCGTCAGTTGCTTGGGCCAATAAGCCAGCGACTTTCTTCTCACCAATTAAAATATCATTTGGCCATTTAAGGCTAGCTTTTATTGGTAAACCTGAAGATATAACTTCAAACATCGTCAGTGCGGCAAGGTGTGCAATAAATCCCCAATCACTTCTTGAGCGCTTTGGTGAAATGTAAAAAGAAAATAGCAGGGCGCTATTGGGCGCAGCATCGAAGGTGCGTTCTAATCTGCCGCGACCTGCGCTTTGGTATTCGGCAACTATTACTTCGCCACTTTCTACCGATTTAGATTTAACTAATTCTGCCAGATCTCTTTGTGTGGAGGCAGTGAGATCAACCACGCTTACTCGCCAGTATTGCGAAGCAAGCGATGCGATGGCCGCTTTATCTAGTGGCGCTCTTGGCGCTTCTGTACCCACGACTAGTACCGTAGAGCCATGAGCCCAGATCTGCATACAACTGCCGGAAAAATTGAAGATCTCCGTCTACGTGTTGAAGAAGCTGTCCACGGTGGTTCAGCCCGCGCAGTTGAGAAGCAACATGCCAAAGGGAAGTTAACCGCCCGCGAACGTATCGACTTGCTTGTAGATGCTGACTCCTTTACTGAAATTGATGAGTTCGCTCGCCACCGATCCACCCAATTTGGGATGGAGAAGAACCGTCCTTACGGCGATGGCGTAGTTATTGGAACTGCAACAGTAGATGGACGACCAATTGCGCTTTACTCACAAGATTTCACAGTCATGGGTGGAAGTCTCGGTGAAGTCCACGCTGAAAAAATTGTAAAGATTGCAGAATTCGCACTTAAGAGCGGAATTCCTTTAATTGGAATAAATGATTCCGGTGGGGCACGCATTCAAGAAGGCGTTGCTTCCTTAAATGGTTACGGCAAGATCTTCCGCCTTAACACGCGCTCATCAGGTGTGATTCCGCAGATTTCGCTGATCTTGGGGCCATGTGCTGGCGGTTCAGCATATTCGCCAGCGTTAACCGACTTTACAGTCATGGTTAATGAAACATCACATATGTTTATTACTGGGCCTGATGTTATCAAGACTGTAACTGGTGAAGATGTTGAAATGGAAGAACTTGGTGGAGCACTTACCCATAACACGCGTTCTGGAAATGCGCACTATCTAGCCGATAGCGAAGCTGATGCAATTGATTACGTAAAGGCGCTACTTTCATATCTTCCATCAAATAATATGGATGCTGCACCACATCTGCCGCCGACTCAAACGTTAGATGAGAGCGCCGAAGATGTTGCGCTAAATAAGTTAATTCCAGATAGCCCTAACCAGCCATACGATATGAAGACTCTGATTACCACCTTGGTTGATGAAGGCGAATTTCTTGAGGTGCACGCTCTCTATGCCCCAAATATAGTTGTGGGCTTTGCGCGTATTGAGGGTGAATCAATCGGAATTATCGCCAACCAACCATCCCAATTAGCCGGGACGTTGGATATAAATTCCAGCGAGAAAGCGGCGCGTTTTCTACGCTTCTGCGATGCCTTTAATATCCCAATCCTTACCTTGGTAGATGTTCCAGGTTTCCTACCCGGAACCGAACAAGAATGGAACGGCATCATCCGCCGCGGCGCTAAGTTGCTCTATGCCTATGCTGAAGCATCTGTGCCGCTTGTAACGCTAATTACGCGCAAAGCATATGGTGGTGCTTTTATCGTAATGGGTTCTAAATACTTGGGTAGCGATATCAACTTCGCATGGCCGAGCGCTGAGATTGCAGTCATGGGCGCACAAGGCGCGGTAAATATTTTATACCGCAAGGAAATTGCCGAAGCGAAAGATCCTGAGAAAGTGCGCGCTGAATTAGTCTCTGATTACACCGAGACGCTATCTAATCCATATGCAGCGGCAGAACGTGGCACCATCGATAGCGTTATTGAACCGCATCAGTCTCGCGCTTACATCACCAAGGCATTTCGCACCTTAAAGACTAAGCGCGATGTCTTGCCTGCTCGCAAGCATGGAAATATTCCGCTGTAATGAAATTTACCGTTACTTCCGGAAACCCAACCGATGAAGAGCTTCTGGCGCTAAAAGTGGCGCTGGACCAACATAAATTGCAGAGCTTAACTCCTGTGATTAAGCGCAGCGTCTTTGGCTTGCCGCAATTACGTCAGCCGCTGCCGCATCAGATCACTTTTGGGGCGCGGAGAAAATTTAAATAATGCCGCAAATTGTTCTTGCTTCACAATCAACTTCACGTCGCCGTTTACTAGAAGGTGCCGGTATCACGCCCCTTGTAATGGTCAGCCATGTCGATGAGGAGACCGATTTCTTCAACGCCATGTCTCCTGCAGATATGGTGATCGCGCTGGCAGTTACCAAAGCTCATACCGTTCGTGAACAAGTAGATTTTCCCGCCATAATTATCGGTTGTGATTCAACTTTTGATGTCGATGGGGTCTCCTTTGGTAAACCAGGCACACCAGAAATTGCTAAGGAACGCGCACAGGCAATCAGCGGAAGAAGCGGGCTGCTACATACAGGTCACTGCATTATCGATACTGTGCAAGGTCGAGAAATTGCCGATCGCGTTACAACTAAAGTTACATTTTCCAAGATGAGTAGTGATGAGATAGATGACTACATCGCATCAGAAGAACCGTTGCATGTTGCAGGTGGTTTCACGCTAGATGGTTTTGGATCACCATTTATTCCAACCATCGAAGGCGATTACACCAATGTGGTAGGGATCTCGATGCCATTCTTTAGATCGGCGATGTCGCAACTTGGTTATTCTTGGCCACAAGTTAAGGAGATGCGATGAAGCGCGTTTTAATCGCCAACCGTGGTGAAATTGCAGTGCGTGTTATTCGTGCCTGCCGTGACCACGGAATCGAAAGTGTCGCGGTTTACTCTGATGAAGATCGCGATGCGATCCATACCAAGAGCGCTGATTTCGCCTTCTCACTCAACGGCACAACGGCCACCCAAACTTATTTAGATATCTCAAAGATTATTTCGGCTGCAAAAGCATCGGGCGCCGATGCCGTGCATCCTGGTTATGGTTTTCTCTCAGAGCGCGCCGATTTTGCGCAAGCAGTAATTGATGCCGGGCTTATTTGGATCGGACCTCCACCTGCGGCGATCAGCGCGCTGGGGGATAAAGTTTCTGCTCGTCGCATCGCCGCTAAAGCTGGTGCGCCACTTGTTGCTGGAACTAAAGATCCAGTTGCGGGACATGAAGAAGTTACGGCATTTGCTAAAGAACATGGGCTACCGGTTGCTATCAAGGCAGCATTTGGTGGCGGCGGACGTGGCTTAAAAGTTGCCCACACTATGGAGGAGATTCCAGAGTTATTTGCATCCGCTGTTCGGGAAGCGATCTCTGGATTTGGGCGCGGGGAATGTTTTGTCGAGCGCTATCTTGATAAACCACGCCACGTGGAGACACAAGTTCTAGTTGATAAACATGGCCATGCGGTCGTTGTAAGTACGCGCGATTGCTCATTGCAACGGCGCCACCAGAAATTAGTAGAAGAAGCGCCAGCGCCATTCTTAACAGATGCGCAAAATGAAGAGCTTTATCGCTCAAGTAAAGCGATTATGAAAGAGGCAGGCTATGTCGGTGCAGGTACTTGCGAATTCTTGATTGGCCATGACGGAACTATCTCTTTTCTAGAAGTAAATACTCGCTTGCAAGTAGAGCACCCAGTCAGCGAAGAAGTTACTGGAATAGATTTAGTTCGTGAACAATTCCGTATCGCCATGGGTGAGAGCTTAGGATTTGATGATCCAGTAATTCGAGGCCATTCTCTTGAGTTCCGCATCAACGGTGAAGATCCTGGTCGTTCTTTCTTGCCAGCACCTGGCCAATTAACGCAATGGAACCTTCCGACTGGACCGGGAGTTCGAGTTGATGCGGGATTTAAAAACGGTGACATCATTGGTGGAAACTTTGACTCCCTCCTTGCCAAATTAATTGTTACTGGCGCAACCCGAAAAGAAGCTATCGAACGCGCTCGGCGCGCTTTAGCTGAATTTGAAGTAGATGGTTTAGCTACAGCAATTCCCTTTCACCGCGCCATACTAGAAGATCCCGCCTACACAGAGAATTTCCGCGTCTACACCAGCTACATAGAAAATGAATTTAGGAATGAGATTCCTGCATATACCGCAGCTCCGCTGCCCGTTACTACCCGCATTGCCGCAGAGAATCTCGTTGCTGAAGTTAATGGCAAGCGCTTTGAAGTAAAGCTGCACACGCCTGAGCCCGTTGTAAAACGCCATCGCGCCAAGCAATCGAAAATTGGTGGAGCCAGCGGCACGGGGCTAACTAGTCCAATGCAGGGAACGGTTGTAAAAGTTGCAGTTACCGCAGGTCAACAAGTTGAAATTGGTGATTTAGTAATTGTTTTAGAGGCGATGAAGATGGAGCAACCTTTAACTGCACATAAGGCTGGAACGATTGCAAATCTCACAGCGGTGATCGGTGAAACGGTATCTAGCGGCACTGTGCTCTGTGACATTATTGATGCATGAAAACTACTGACCTGCTCTATTCCGACCCACTGAAAGCAGCAACTCAGGCAGCCTCTGAAATTGCAGAGCGCACCGGCATTGCAACTCACGATATTGCGCTGGTTATGGGTTCTGGTTGGGTAACTGCGATTGATGCCTTAGGTGAACCAGTTTATGAATGTAACGCGGAAGAGTTAACTGGATTTCTGCCTCCCGCAGTTGAAGGACATTCTGGAAAGGTGCGCAGTTACGAAGTTAAAGATGGTAATAAAACTGTGCGCGCTCTTGTCTTCTTAGGGCGCACCCACCTTTATGAGGGCAAAGGTATGGAGCCAGTTGTTCACGGCGTGCGAACTGCCGTAAAGGCTGGATGTAAAGTAATTCTTCTGACAAATGCCTGTGGTGGAATAAATACCAACTATAATGTTGGCCAGCCAGTTTTGATACGTGATCATATTTCGCTAACTGCGGCAACGCCTTTAGTGGGTGCAACTTTTATCGACTTAACAGATCTATATAGCAAGCGCTTGCGTGCCATCGTAAAGAGCGCGGATTCATCACTTGAAGAAGGCGTATATGTTCACTGGCGCGGACCTACATATGAAACACCCGCTGAAATTTTAATGATGCGCGGTATGGGCGCTGATTTAGTTGGGATGTCTACTGTTCCAGAGGCGATTGCCGCACATGCACTTGGCGCCGAAGTCTTGGCGATCTCACTCGTTACCAATGCTGCTGCCGGTGTAACTGGCGAAAAGTTAAATCACGAGGAAGTTATTGCTGCAGGAAAGGCAGCGGCAACTCGTATGGGAGCGCTTATTAAATCTGTAATTCCCAATCTGATTTAATCTCATTAGGCTGTACTTATGAACGCCGAGTTAGTTGCCGAAGTTCAGGCATGGATCGCAGATGATCCAGATCCGAAGACCGCCGCGGAATTAAGCGCGCTACTAGCCGCAGGCTCAGAAGAGGTTCTCAAGAAACACTTTGCCGGATTTCTCCAATTTGGAACGGCTGGCTTAAGAGGTCCGGTAGGACCGGGGCCAGCTTGCATGAATCGCGCTGTTGTAGGTCGTACCGCCGCTGGTATTTCGGCTTATATGAAGGAACGTGGAATGAAGCGCGTAGTTATTGGACGTGATGCGCGTTATGGATCAGAAGATTTCACAGCAGAGAGTGCAGAAATATTTGCAGGTGCAGGTTTTGAAGTATTTGTCTTACCTCGACCACTTCCCACACCGGTTCTGGCCTTTGCCACCCAAGAACTCGAATGTGATGTTGGTGTAATGGTTACAGCTAGCCACAATCCCCCGCAAGATAATGGCTACAAGGTTTATATCGGACCGCGCGCAGATGGAATTGAATATGCCGCATCTCAAATCATTAGTCCTACTGATCACCTAATTGCTACTGAAATAAATGTAATAAAGTCGCTGACACAAGTTCCACGCGGTAAGAATTGGACTGTGCTCGGTGAAGAGGTGATTGCCGAATATGTGCGACGCACTGCACTGATCGCACCCAACCCAGGTGAGCTAAAGATTGTTTATACCGCTATGCATGGAGTTGGTACTGAAACCGCCCAACGCGTCTTTAATCACGCCGGCTTTGCAACTCTAATTTTAGTTGATGAACAATGCGCGCCAGATCCTGATTTCCCAACGGTAGCCTTCCCAAATCCAGAAGAACCAGGTGCGATAGATCTAGCGCTGAAGAAAGCCCGTGACTTTGGCGCAGATTTAGTAATTGCAAATGATCCCGATGCAGATCGCTGCGCCGCAGCCGTTAACGATCCGAAAACCGGCTGGCGCATGTTGCGCGGTGATGAACTTGGAATAATCTTTGGCGAATGGATTGCGCGCTCACATAAACACGGCAGCTTCGCTAATTCGATCGTTTCTTCATCTGCCTTAAGTAAGATTGCTGCTCATTATGCAATTGGTTTTAAGGAGGTATTAACTGGTTTTAAGTGGATATCTAAGATTGAAGATCTTGCCTTTGGCTATGAAGAAGCGATTGGCTATGCCGTTGACTCAGTTACAGTAAATGATAAAGATGGGATTTCTGCAGCGCTTTTACTGGCACAGATTGCTAGCGATTTAAAATCAAGGGGCCTTACCTTGCTGGATCTCCTTGATGAAGTCTGGGCACGTCATGGATTTCATGGAACGGAACAGATTTCTATCCGCGTGGCAGATATGTCGCAAATTACCCAATTGCTTAAGCGAATTCGCCAAAACCCTCCAACCCATATAGCAGGCCGGGCAGTTGAATCAATTGATGATCTAGCCAACCCGCATGATGGGCTGCCTCCAACAGATGGCTTGCGTATCTGGTTGGCCGAAGGAATCCGTATCATTGTGCGTCCCAGCGGAACGGAGGCGAAGATGAAGTGCTACATCGAAGTAATCACCAAAGACTCTGCCTCTGCCCAACTATTGCTGGATGAACTTCGTACTCCGCTAAAGGATTTTCTGGCATGAGCTTTTATGGAATCGTAGATGGTTCAGAGAGTTCACTTAAACACTTCCTTGCGCAATTACCTGGCGTAGATCAAGTCGGCGCAGAATCACGTGCTGCCATGTTGGCAACTCGCAGCATTAAGACAACAAGTAAGCGTTGGGCAATTGATACTGCAATCTCCATGGTTGATCTAACAACTCTGGAAGGCGCCGATACCGCCGGAAAAGTGCGGGCACTCTGTTCTAAAGCAGTCCGACCTGATCCAACAGATCTAACTGTGCCAAGTGTTGGCGCTATCTGTGTCTACAACGATATGGTCGCAATCGCCCGTACACATTTAGATGCAATTGGCGGCAAGCACGTTCCAGTTGCTGCCGTCTCAACTGCCTTTCCATCTGGACGTGCCTCAATGGAGGTAAAGATTCAAGATACTCAGGATGCGATAGATGCCGGTGCCGCCGAAATTGATATGGTCATTGATCGCGGGGCATTTCTATCTGGTCAATACGGATTAGTTTTTGATGAAATTGTAAAGATTCGCGAAGTATGTGGCGAACGCGCTCATCTCAAAGTTATCTTTGAAACTGGCGAGTTAGTTACTTATGACAATGTCCGCAAAGCCTCCTACCTAGCGATGCTAGCTGGAGCTGACTTTATTAAGACATCAACTGGCAAGGTGGCACCTGCTGCTACTCCCCCAGTTGTTCTAGTTATGTTGGAGGCAGTTCGAGATTTCTATCAGATGACCGAGCGCCGCATCGGTGTGAAACCAGCCGGCGGTATTCGCAATACCAAAGATGCCATTAAACAATTAGTGCTGGTTAATGAGACTGCTGGACCAGAATGGCTAACCCCAGAGTTCTTCCGCATCGGAGCTAGCGCTCTGCTCAATGATTTACTGATGCAGCGCATGAAAATGGACGATGGCTACTACGCTAGCCCTAACTACGTAACGATCGATTAGATGAAGAGAAACTGGATAACGCTATGACTTTCGAATATGCACCAGCTCCTGAATCGCGTTCTATCGTAGATATCAAGGCTAAATACGGCCACTTTATCGATGGCAAGTTTGTGCCAGGTAAGAAACACTTCGCGACTATAAATCCAGCAACTGAAGAAGTTTTAAGTCAGATCTCACTGGGTGGGCAAAGTGATGTTGATAAGGCAGTTCTAGCTGCACAAAAGGCATACACCAAGAGTTGGTCGAAGCTATCTGGCAAAGAGCGCGGGAAATATCTCTATCGTATTGCTCGTATCTTGCAAGAGCGCGCCCGTGAATTCGCAGTTCTTGAGACTTTAGATAACGGTAAGCCAATCCGCGAGACGCGCGATATCGATATTCCTTTGGTAGCAGCGCACTTTTTCTATCACGCAGGTTGGGCAGATAAATTAGATTACGCAGGTCTTGGTAAATCTCCCCAGCCACACGGAGTTGCTGGCCAAATTATTCCTTGGAACTTCCCGCTATTAATGCTGGCTTGGAAAGTTGCCCCAGCGCTAGCAACTGGCAACACAGTTGTATTAAAGCCAGCCGAAACAACATCACTGACTGCGCTTTTATTTGCTGAAGTTTGTCAGCAAGCTGAACTCCCAGATGGCGTTGTAAATATTGTCACCGGTGATGGTTCAACGGGCGCGGCAATTGTTAACCATCCTGGCATTCATAAAATCGCATTTACGGGATCAACTGATGTTGGCAAGAGGATTGCCCGTGCGATTGCGGGAACAAGCAAGAAAGCTACGCTTGAACTAGGTGGCAAGGGCGCAAATATTGTCTTCGATGATGCCCCACTAGATGAGACGGTAGAAGGCATTGTTAACGGCATATTTTTCAATCAGGGCCATGTTTGCTGTGCTGGTTCGCGCTTAATTCTGCAAGAAGGAATAGCAGATGAGCTAATTGAAAAGCTAAAGGTGCGAATGGCGAAGATTCGAGTTGGTGATCCGCTAGATAAGAACACAGATCTAGGTGCGATAAATTCCAAAGAGCAGCTACTTAAGATCCAAGAGTTAGCTATCGCCGGAGATGCTGAAGGAGCCCAACGCTGGAGCCCGGCCTGCACGCTATCGGCCAAGGGTTTCTGGTTTGCGCCAACAATCTTTACCGGCGTAACTCAAGCCCATCGCATCGCGCGCGAAGAGATCTTTGGACCAGTTCTGTCTGTTCTTACCTTTCGCACTCCACAGGAAGCAATTGAGAAAGCCAATAACACTCCATTTGGTTTATCTGCTGGTGTTTGGAGCGAGAAAGGCTCACGCATCTTGTGGGCAACTCAGCAGCTACGCGCCGGAGTTGTATGGGCCAATACCTTTAATAAATTTGATCCAACCTCGCCATTTGGTGGATATAAAGAATCTGGTTGGGGCCGCGAAGGCGGCAAGCATGGCCTCGCCGCATATTTGAAGGAGGGAAAGTAAATGGCTTCTTCTAAGAAAGCGACCAGCAAAGTGACGCCACGTCTAGAAGTTAAGAAAACTTACAAGTTATATATCAATGGCGCTTTCCCCCGTAGCGAATCTGGACGCGTCTATGAAGTTAGCAATACAAAGGGTGGGTTTATAGCAAATCCATCTCTGGCATCGCGCAAAGATTTGCGTGATGCAGTTGTTGCAGCTCGCGCAGCGCACAGCGGTTGGGCCAAAGCAACTGCTTATAACCGTGGCCAAATTCTCTATCGCATCGCCGAAATGATGGAAGGTCGCGCTGATCAATTTGCATCTGAGATTTCACTTGCCAGCGGTGTGACTTTAAAGAAGGCGCAAGATGAAGTTGCCGCCGCAATTGATCGTTGGGTTTGGTATGCCGGCTGGAGCGATAAATTATCAGCAGCTTTTGGGGCCACAAACCCAGTTGCTGGCCCTTATTACAACTTCACCATCCCTGAA
>Ga0114975_10001152_pt1 | contig 19159 bp, 19 predicted proteins | sample S_130626_EF_Meta_FD_87031 | JGI IMG/M metagenome (GOLD analysis project Ga0114975, IMG submission 87031) | Freshwater microbial communities from Lake Simoncouche, Canada to study carbon cycling - S_130626_EF_MetaG | ecosystem: Environmental > Aquatic > Freshwater > Lake | place: Lake...
AATCGATTTTTTTACCAGAAAATCCATGTGTTTTTCAATAATTACATTATAGTTAGTGATTTTTACATCATACCATCCAAAAAAAAGAAAATTCTAGTGAGCAAGAAGAACTTTTTGATCTCAGCTATGAATAGCTATATTGATCTCAATATAATGCTCATTAGGATTTTTATTATTATATTAATTAAATCTGGATTTGTTCTTACATGTATGCACCCATACCAGAATGGCGAGCATTATGTTTGCGACCAGCACCTACAGGGCGTTGTAGTTCAGGAGAAGGAGCAGCATTAGAAGCACCAAGAATGTCCTGTTCAGAGAGAACACCCTTGATTACACGAGAAGAACCTTTGATGGTCTCGAAGAAACCTGAACTAATCGGTACTACATAGATGTTGGCGGATACTGAATCACCAGTGAAGTTTAGAACATTTAGAGTGAACTGTAGGGAGAAGTTTCCTACGAGGCCGCTCGCCTGACCTGACTGGAGTGCAAAGTCACGACCAGGGCGTAGTACTAGAGGACCACCTACTAGACCTACACGACCACCAATGGTAGGAGCATTACCAGCACTGAGTCCAAGTGATTGACTTACATAGCTATGACCAGACCATTCAGACCAGTCCATGTCTACACCATTATTTACGGACATCTGGTATAGTTGTTCCTGTTTCATCGTGGAGAGTAGACCAGAGAAGTTGTCGAAGTTTAGAGAAATACTAGTAATCGGTAGAGAGAAATCACCCTGTGATGCAGTGTAACTAGTAGGTTTTACATAAATTAGTAGTAGATCAGGAATATTAGGTAGAGTAATCGTGCTGCTTGTTAGGGAAGTTGGTTTCTGTGAAGCAGGAGTCCAAGCACCTACGGATTCAAGACCAGTCGTAATGTAACGAGGGAATTCCATGTAAGGCACGATGCTCTTGGGAGGTAGAGGAACATCAAGAGACGGCGTTAGGAACTGAACATTTAGATACGGTTTTTCAAGCCAACAAGAACCAGTCTGTGCTCCAGTCGTTGAGAACGTTACTGCAGACGTAAAAGTTGTCGTCGTAGCAGGACCAGCCTCAGCACGAACGCTTAGAGATGTAGCACAACGGAATACACGACTAGCAGAAGCAGACATGTTCATCTGTACCTGAAAGTTCTGAACACCAAATAGACCAGTAGAAAGTTCATACTGGTCAGAGAAGATGAACGGAGGAAGCATTAGACGTTCTGTAGACGCTACTGCTACATAGAAAGTTAGAGTATCAGTAGCAGGATCAATAGCAGTACTTGCATAAGGCTGTCCATTTAGATAAGAAATCTTGGGGGCACCTGTTAGAGGACCACCAGTACCACAAGGCGTTGCACCAGTGTCGGTCGTAGCAAAGTAGAAACCATTGAAGCCACCATTAGGTACTTCATCAGAATTCTTGGTCTCATCCCATAGTTGTAGAGGAGAATTCTTTACTACACCTGAATCAGGGTATTTGGCGTAACGATCAAGCATCGTAGGGCAAGTACGCTGACGACGAGCATCACGCATGTCCGCTAGACGAAGTACCTGAGGAAGAACATCCTGCGTATTCACCGTTACAGTCGCATCGTTAATCGTTGCAGACATCTGATTTACAGCCTGGTGAAGAGGGAAGGCCGCAGGAGCAACTAGACCAGCAAGAGAAGCACCTATAGGAATAGTGTCACCAGTTGGTGTTAGAACAACCTTCGCTACTAGAGTACCTTTCCACTGGACAGCACGATCTACGAATACGTTTTCGGACGGCACTTGTACGTTGAACTGAACTGACGATGAGTCTGCCGTCTGAGCCTGAACAGGAACATTGGAAATAGAAGCAGCACCCTTCTCGACAGCATATTTGGGTTTCTGCTGGATGATACGAGGGTCGAACACAGAATATTTTGTGACTTCGCTTGCCATTGTGGTTTGTTATTAAGAAAACAATTTTTTTTAAAAGAAACGACGACTAATAAAGTCCTTTTTTCTTGAAAAGTAGACGAAAAGTCATTGAGGATTGGTTCGGCATAGTCATAGGAATTAGATTATTTGTTAGACGACTACGCCAATACATTTTTACATCAACTGTTAAGATTGGATTCTGACTGGGTGTAAAAGATGAAAACTTTTCAACTGCTGGATTATATACTAAAGAAGTTCTCCAATCATCTGCATCCAAATCATGAATAGGTGTTTCAATAAGAATTGTTCTAAATGATCCACTACTTCCAGATTGACCTCCATTCGTACCTGTCCCAAGAATAATAGGATTAGCAGTATTTTCATTACGGAGTGGAATTTGACCTGTAGTTAGAACTAATGAAGAAATTGGAGACCAAATACTTCCTGTACTTTTATAATCCTGCTTGATTCGAAGGAAAAAATAACCTAGGGCTGCACCATTAAAAGGATTTGCTAATTCAACTATAGATGATTTAGGTAGACTCTTTAATATTTGACCTACAGGACTTGAAGGTTGAGTAGGAGAATATGATTCATTTGCTTTCCAATTCCAATTTAATCCTGTGTCTATTACAACTTCAGGTAAATCTTGATCTCCAAATTTTAAACCAGACGTAAACACTGAAGGAAAATTTGAAAGCAAAAGTTCAAGTTGAGTATTCATTCCAACAAATGAAAATTCATTATTTTGGTAATCACCAGTAACTGCTTGTGTTACATTATAAGGGTAAGGAAGAGGAGTTCCTATAGGAGCCATACAAGTCTTTGAATCTTGATTTAATGAGAATAAAGCAGTAGATTCATCATATTCTATAAAGGGACACTGAGTTCCACGAGTATTACCATTCTTTGCAAGAACCCACGCTCTATTAAGAGCATTATTAACTAAACCAACAAATTGAGAATATGTATAGCTATAATAGTATTCATAATTTTCAGGGTTTGCTCCTACAGGAGGAACTTCAATATAAGGAGCTTGGTTTTCAGGTTGCCATATAATAAAAGCTGTTCCAACTTTCTTTACTCCTCCAACACTAATACCAACACTTACACTATATTGTGTTTCATTTACAGATGTTGATTTAATTTGAGGAATAAATAGTGGAAGATTCTTTTGAGGACCATGAAGAGCAAAATTCTCAACTGAAAGTTCATAATCAGCTGCATGTGGAATTATAGCATTCTCTCGTTGGTCCTTGAAATCAATTTGAGGGTCTTCCTCTTGCTGTGTAGTTATTGTTGAATTGTTAATAATAGAACCAGTATAATATACTCGTTCAGGATTTGAAGCATCGCCAACATATTTAATAGTTGAACTCACCATTTATTACTCAACACTAATTTTTTTATGGATTACTTACCAATCAAATTATATGTGAAAGCACTAACAAAATTGTCAGGTGTTAATCCTGTTGACTCTACAAGTTTAATATACTCAGGCAAATGTAAATTCTTAAAATATAGTCTTGTTGTACAATGACGACCACAAGTATTCATATTTATTTTGTCCTTTTGAAATGAATAAGCATTTGATTTGACTTCATATTTACTTGCATTTAATAATTCTGTTAATTTCTTAGTTGATTGACCAAATTCTTTTAGTTGTTGTTTATTTAACCATTTTGATTCTCCATCAGGTTTATAATTTCCATAAGGATCGAAATATTCTATAATGTTAGTGTCTCTATAATTTAATAAGCATACCCAATGACCTGTAAAATGGTCTTGTGTTAAATATAAAAGCATAAGTCTTCCTTTTTCATCTAATACATCATCAATTGTTCTTGCTTTTAATAAATCAGGGTATGAAATAATCTTTAAAGTTGGAATCATTTTTTGTATGTCTGATTCACTTAATGAATATGATTCAACATTAGGCATTTTCTTTTTCATCTTTAATGCTTCTGCCTGTTGAATTGCTCGTTGTAATTCAACAGGTTTTCTTGAGAATGGAATACCATTCAATTCTGTTCTATAACCTTTTTTTCCTCCAAGTTGGTAAGGTCTAATTAAAGGTTCCATTTACTTTATAATTTGAAAATTTCTAAAATCTTAAACCTTGTTGTCTACGAACAGTACGACGACGACCAAGACCAGCCAAATCATCAAATCTAGCAAGGTCAGGATAGACTTCATCAACACATTCACCTTCTTGAGCAGGAGTAGGAGCAGGAGCAGGAGCAGGAGCAGAAGCACGAGGAGGAGCACGAGCATCTTCAGAAACTACACTTTGAACTCCATTCTCAGAAGATCTAGCAGTTCCTAATCCAGGTAAATTTGATGCACCATCATCAAATACACTTTCTTCCATACCAGAAGAAGAACTAGGCATAGAACGAGAAGGTAATAAACTTCTTGATGGTCTTACTTCACCAAGTTGAACTTCTGCAGGAGGAACCTCAAAAGCAGTTCCTTCTTCTTCTCCAACAAATCCAGGTTTAAATTCAGCAACTTGACGAGTAATTAATCTAGATTGAAGTTGACTCATTACTTGCTGACGAGCAGACAAGGGTTCATAAATCACACGAGCAATTTCTTTTAGAGCTGCATCAATAATGCGTAAAGTATTATTTATAGAATCTAAAGCACGAAGACGCTTTTCTTTAGGATCTAATACTACTGCTCCTCTCATAGTTCCTAAATCACCTTCATAAGCACGAGAAGTAATCATTAATTTTTCAATAGCCTGAGAATAAGTTGTAAGTTGAGAAGGTGTTATAGTTGCTCCAATCTTAATGAAAGCCTGTAGAAGTTTATTAAGTGTGTCATTCAATGAACTTGTGAATGATCCAGCAGTAAATGCTGTAAAAGCAGCCTGTAGTAAAGTGTCTACATCATTATTAGGAGTTACATCAGGCATTACAGGAGGTCTAGGAGAAAATGAACCAGATGATCTTTCAGCATATTCTTGAGCACGCTGTTTTAGACGTTGTACTAACCATGATTGACCTTCACTAGTAGTAATTACACCTCCACGTAATCCAGAACTTGCTGCATATTGCATAGGAGAACCATGAAAGACTCCATTAGGAACAGCCGAACGAGATGCAGGTCTTACATAACGCTGTGAACGTTCATTCATCTTACCTATACCAAGCATACCCTGTTCTTTTCTTTTGTTTACACGAAGACGCTCATGAACAAGACTATGTTCATGGTCTGAAAATAGAGAATGAGACTCGCTTTCTACAGGAGAAAGTAAATCAAGTCTACTTAAAGGAGAAGCTTTTAAAGGTTGCATTCCTTTACGATTCATGTGGTACGCCTCATCAGGAAAAATCCAAGGTTTATAAGGCGTAGTTTGGAATGTCGGCATTTGTTTATTAATACGAATTTAAATTCTTTAATACAAACCATTGTCTTTCACATATTTTGAAGCTTGAGGAAGAGACAAACCTTTTTCTTTCATTATTTTCTTTACAATAGCACCACGAGCAGAAGGTTTCTTACCACCACAAGCAGCACCACCTACAGGACGAGAAATAGCACCACGAGCCATACGTAATGCATCTTCACTTGCTTTCTCAGCCATCTTCTTCATTTCCTTAGGAGATTTTAATCCGAATTGCTTTAATTGTTCTTCCATTAAAGAATCAGATGACTGAACATATTCCATTCCACCAAGCATACGTCCACCAAATTTTGCTACACGTTCTTCCGCATGTACTTTTCTAGGTCCAGCTTTTGCCTTCATATGAGGTCCATCCATAAAATAATTTACTTCTTCTTCTTCTTCAAAATCTTCACCAATAGGTTTTACACCACCTTCACCAGTAAAACCTACTTCTGCTCCACCATGCATGTCATCACATTGGCAAGTAGAAGATGGTTTTTTTCCACCACGACCTAAACCTACAGCCTTCATTAAAGGATCAAGAGCATCAAGAATTTTCTGACCTACAGGTTGAAGAGATTTGAATTTAAGAACAACTCGTAAATATGGTGCATTTGTTTTTGCCCATGTATACATTTTTAGAACTTGCTGAGCATATTTACCAATGTCCTCGAGAGTCATAGCACCACCACGAGGTTGACGACCAAGACCATATGATTCTGCTGCTTTAGCAATCTGGTCAAGTGTACCTTTATATACGGTTATACCCTCTAGCCATGCCTTTAATCTTCTTGCAAATTCTTGTGTATTAGGTTTTGCATCAAATGCTTTATTTTCAATAATTTCATCTTTAAGATCCTGAATAAAATCATCAATAAATTTTGAAATCTTTCGGTATACATCAAGAATAGCCTTTACTTGACTTCCTACCTCTCTTGCTTTGTCCATTAAATCACCACCAGCAAGTTCATCATATTTAGATTTAGCGTACTTTACAGCTTTCTTACCAACTTGCATTCCACTATAAAGTTTTTTTGCTGATTTTACACTTAGAGCTCCACCACGTCCTTCCATTTGTGTTTCAGCAGGAGTTTTTTCCATTTGACCTTCACGTGCAGGTTCAGATGATTCTGCCCAACGATCAAAACCATCCTTCATAAATGTAGCCTGTTGGCCTACACCACGTTCTGCCATTTTACCACGAACATATTCAGTTTGGTCTCCAGTCGACATTTGTTAATAAGAAGAGAATTAATTTATGACGAATAAACAAATATGCTTAGTAAACCTATTCGAAAAAAGGATGATTGTGGTTGTGGAGGAGGCAAATACAATTGTATTAGCAAAAACACATTCGCCAAAATATTAAAAGCAGAATTAAAAAGACTTGATTGTGGATGTGGATGTAAAGGTGTGAAAGCATTCAAGAAAAAGTATGGATTAAAAGGTGGTGCTATACTTGCTGATTGTCCTCCTGGTTGGCGTAATGATGGATTAACATGTGTTGCTCCTTGTAATCCTGATGAATTTGATGATGGATTAACATGTCGAAAGAAATGTGCTCCTGGTCAAATTGATGATGGTCTAACATGCAGAAATCCTATTAAATCTGAAATGAATGAATGTCCTCCTGGTTCAAGAGACATTGCTGGAACATGTTGGGGTCCTGTTCGTCAAGATTGCATTGATGATTGTTTTAAACATCCAGCACCTGGTTGTAAAACTTATGAATGTGGTAGATTAAAAGGTCTTTTTGGTGAAGATTGGGGTCCTAAATTATGTACTGATTGTAATTTACGTTGTGGACAAACTTGTTGGGATGTTCAAGGTATTACAAAACAATTACATGAACGTAATCTAAGAGTATATGGTGGTGAAGTATTTTCTCAAGCTATTCGTGGCAAAGAAATTCGTGGACGAGTAAATTTTGATGAATTAATGAAAGAAGTTAATAAAGGTATTACTGATTTATTTGAAGGAAGAATTGATTTAGCTGCTGCTTTTGATCCTGAAAAAAATGGTGTTGCTGCTGCATTCCGTAAATTTGGTGACGACATTAAAAGAGTTATGGAAGATGTTGGTAATCGTATTAAAGAAGGATTTGAAAAAATGGGTGCTGAAGTTAAAAAAGCCTTTGAAGATTTTGCTCGTAATGCTGAACGGGATTTTAAACAATTTGGTGAAGATTTCGTTAATAAAATGAAAGATCCTGATTTTTGGGTTGAAGCAATTGGTATTATGGCTCAGATTGCTGCTGCTGCAGTAAGTATTGCTGTTACTGTTGGAACTCTTGGTGCTGGAACTGGTTTAGCTATTGGTATTATGGCTGCTGCTCAAATGGCTGGTCCTGCTGCTAAAATGATTGCTGATGCTGCTCGTGGTAGACCTATTGATGCTCTAGACATTGCTCAATTAGCAATTGCAGGTGCTACTGCATTTATTCCTGGTATGTCAGCAACTGTTGGAACAATGGTAAAAACTGGTTTGAATGCTGCTTCTTATACAATTAAGGCTGTACAAATTGGTCAAGGTCTTGGTATGATTCCTTCTACTTGTATTCAAAATTGTCCTGCTGAAGGTCCTGAACCTCTTGGACCTCCTCTTGAAGAAGACGCTAAAACTGAACCTCCTCCTGGTCAAAAAACTGATGACGAAATCCTTGCCTTAGCACCTCCATGCACATTTCTTCGTGTAATTGGTAAATCAAGTCTAGAAGCACCTTGTAATAATCCACCAAGAGTAGTACGAGATGGTCCTCCGTATTATACAGAAGATCAATGGATTAAAAAATATAGAGATGAAAATTATGGTACTAAACCTTTAAGTGAACAAACTCAAGAAACACCAAGTGGAGCTCTAACTTCTAAAGAAGATGCAAAAATTGATGCAGCAGCCACAACACAACCAGTTAAAAAGGATGTAAGAATTACTGATGTAGAAGTTCCTCCACCTCCAATTGATTTAGCGTTAGTTGATTTAGGGTTTGATGGTCGTCCGTTATGTAAACCTAGCGAAAATATTGAACCTGAAAATATTATTACTCCTGAAGAATTAGAAGCAAAAAAATTAAATTTTGAAGAACCTCTTGGTGAACTAGAACTTGAAGATGAAGAACCTCTTGGTGAACTTGAACTTGAAGATGAAGAACCTCTTGGTGAACTTGAAGATTTTGAAGCACCTCTTGGTGAACTTGAACTAGAAGAACCTCTTGGTGAACTTGAACTAGAAGATGAAGCACCTCTTGAATTAGAAAACCTTGAAGGATTTGGAAAGAAACGTAGAAAGAAACGAGGTGGAGCAGAACTTGGTCCTGTAATTGAACCTATTATAGTTAATGGTGTTCTAACTAATCCTGGTGGAAAAATGGTTTCAGAACCTACTAAATCTAAAGCAATTATTATTCCTAAAGACCATACAGATGCAGAATTTAATGTTGATTGTTATTCAAGAAATAATCCTGAAATAGCCAATGAATTTGGTAATGACAAAGAAAAATTAAAAAGTCATTGGATCGACATTGGTTCAAAACAAGGTTATGATGCAAGCTGTGAAACTTCAAGAATAAGTAAAGAAGAAAGAATAAAAATTATGGAAGACAGACTTAAAAAGGAAGCCTTATCCGAAGGATTAAGAACAGCCTGTAAAGCAGCAAATAGATTTTGGATAGAATCATCATTAACATGTGATGGAACTCGTAATGCAGATGGTTCAGCAAATACTGAAGCAGAAGAATGTAAGAAAAGAAATAGTTATTGGGACACTGAAGGACAGAAATCATTCTGTAATCTATTTAAAGACCAAAGTGGAAATATTAAATCTGAAAAGGAAAGATGTAATACTCTAAATAATTATTGGGATGGTTCTAAATGTAATCCTGCTAGAAATGTAGATGGAGATTATAAATCAGAAGCAGATTTATGTGCTGGATTAAATATTTATTGGAATGGTACTTCTTGTGATTCTACTAAAGACATTAATGGAGAAGTAAAGAATTATAAGAAAGAATGTGAGAAATTAAGTGGATTATTTTCAGGAGTAAAATTTGAATTATTATCGGTTACTTGGGGTGCAGGAAATGACGTTATAGACATTACAGAATATATGAGAGAGAAAATAAGATTTGCAAGAGATGGAGAAGATTCTGGTTATGGAATGAAATTGAATTCTAATCAAATAATTATTCCTAAATTTAATTTTGAAAATGATTGGAGAAATAAATTTAATTCAAAAGATCCTGCTCCTGGTAGAAAGAAATATTTTACAATTTCATTCTGGAATTCTGAACGAGGACTTATAGATGGATGGAAAAGTGATTTTGATGAAAATCGTAATCAATTTGAACTTCCTTATGCTCTTATACTTGCAGATACTACATTAAAACCAATAAAAGATGGTATGGATTTAAATTATTGTAATTTAGACTTTTTCCCAGATGGTCGTTATAAAGGTAAAGAATATATTGATAGAGTTATTGATGTAGGTTCAAAAGACGAGATTACGCCTCAAGGAGTACAGGGACCAATGTCAACTGGTATTTATATTAAACGTCCTCCTGGTGACCTTAATGAGACTTCAAGGTATTTATGGGGAATACAACAATTAGATGAATTTAAAGAAAATAAAAACAAGGCTAAAAAGACTACTGATGTTGAACCTCCTCGTGGTTCAGGTAAGAAAGGAAAATCTTTAACTCTTTATTATGCAGATTGGTGTCCTCATTGTCGTAATATGATGCCTGAATGGAACAAACTTGGTAAGACTCACAAAGGAATCCAGATTATAGCAATAGAACAAAAGCAGAATAAATCTTTCCCTGTTGAATCATACCCTACCATCATATTCCGTAATGGAAAGAAGATGGAAAAGTATATTGGACCTCGTACCAAATCTGATTTTGTTAAATTTCTAAAAAATAAACTTTAAATAGTAATAAATGAGTAGTTATGCGAAACATTTTGAACAACAGCAAGAACAGATGAAAGGAATCATTATGGCGAAAATGGTTCGTCGTGCATTAGCTATTCAGTCTAGATCCAAGATTACGCCTACATTAAGTAAGCCTAGTCTTGCTGAAATGTCTAAAATGAGAACTATGACTGGTGGTGCTGAAATTCAACCTCTTGAAATTTATTGGCCTGGGACTTAATTTCCTGTCGTCAAGACTTAATCTGAATCAGAAGCATAAATAGTTTCGTTTATACTCTCTTTTTCTTCTTCCTCATCTTCTTCAGGTAAGTCTTCTTTCATCTTCTCAATTACTCTTTTCCAATTAATAATATTCATTGCTTTTCTATAAAGTTCTTCTTTGATTTCCTCCTCGACATCATAATTAAAAAACTCATAGGCTTGTTCATCAGTCTCAATACTTTTCTTTTGCTCATCAGTCAAACCAGTCAGAAATTCTAGAAAGATTTCTTCAATTTCTGCTTGGTCCATTTTATATATTGTAAACATTTTCATTTTAAACGATTTTACTTACTCATATATAAATGGAATTTCTCAAGGGTGATTGTTTAGAAGTTATGAAAACTTTACCTAATAAAAGCATAGATTGTTTTGTTTGTGATCTTCCTTATGGTTGTTTAACTGGTGGTGCAGGAAAAGAAAAAGCAAAAAGAATGAATAAATCTAATGATGGAGTTATGGGTGGTTGTGCTTGGGACATAAAAATAGACCTTGAAAAGTTTTGGATTGAAGTTAAACGCCTAGCAAAGAATGATCATACACCTGTTCTAATGTTCTGTACAACAAAATTTGGTGCAGAACTTATTAATTCTAATCCTTCATGGTTTCGGTATGATTTAGTATGGAATAAATCTCGTGGTGTTGGATTTCTTTGTGCTAATAAACAACCTTTAAGAAGTCATGAACTAATATATGTTTTTTCTAAGAAAGGTGCATATTATAAAAGAATAGACATTGAAGGTGATTTTCCTGCTTATGTTGGTTCTCATTCTTCTGCAAAAATTTATAATCTTGAAAAACCTAATTTAGAAGGTTATAAAAAAATTGATAATAATAAAAGATGTGTGAAATCTGTTATTACAATTCCTAATGAAACAAATAAAGGTAAGCATCCTACTCAAAAACCAGCAGAATTATATGAATGGTTATTGAAAAGATATTGTCCTTCTGAAGGAACTATTTTAGATCCTACTGCAGGGTCATTTACTTCTTGCTTTACAGCACAAAAATTAGGTTTGAAATCTATAGGTATTGAAATGAATGAAGAATTTTATGAAAAAGCAAATAGTTTAAAAACGAAGTAATTACTATAATTAATGGAAAAGAGTTATTATGAAAAGCGTAAAGAAGAAATAAAAGAAAAGTCAAGATTATATAGATTAAATAATCCTGAAAAAATCAAAGCATATTATATAAAATATAAGAATGAATGTCCTGAAAGATTAAAAGAAATAAGAGAAAGAGCAGTAAAAAAATGGAAAGAAAAACATCCTGAAGATTATAAAAGACTTAATACAGAACGTGTAAAGAAAAATTATGAAAAAATTAAAAATAATGAAGAATTTAAAGCAAAAAGAAGAGAATATGCAAAAGAATATAGAAAAAGAAATAGAGAGAAAAAAATACAATATTTAAGAGAATATAGAAAAAGAAATTCAAATCCAAATCCAAAAATTAAAAAAGAAAAAGTTGTTAAAAAAAGAGAACCTACAGTAATTTGTAAAGGTCCTATAAAAGTTTCTTTTGATTAATCATTCTTTTCTGCTTCCTTCTTCTCCTTCAAGAATTTCTCCCTGCATTCCTCACAATAAAATCCACAATCTTCACCAATCTTCTCATTATCTACATCACCTTTTTCTACGCAATAATCACAACATACACACTCACAACCTGAACAACTCCAATAAGTACTAGAATCAAGATTTTGAAAATATTCACACTTGTAACAGCAAGCACGAGACATCCGAGAAATTAGTTCCTCATTTGAAAACCTTGAAAACTTCTTAATACCACTCATTCTATTTGCCCTAACCTAAATAGGTAAGAAAAAACATAATTCGTTTTTCATCTAATAAAAATAGATTTAATAATAAAAATAGTAATTACTAATAAAATGAACGTTCTTTCTTTATTTGATGGTATAAGTTGTTCTATGGTCGCCCTTAAACGAGCTAATATAGAAATCAAGAATTATTATGCTTGTGAGATTGACAAACATGCAAAAGAAGTTTCTAAAAAGAATTACCCTGAAATTATACAGTTAGGTTCAGTTGTAGGATTAACACCACCAAATAATATAGATTTATTAATTGGAGGTTCACCTTGTCAAGATCTATCAATAGCAAAGAAAGGTCGTAAAGGATTAGAAGGTGAAAGATCAGGATTATTTTATGAATATGTTCGTATTATGAAAGAATGTAACCCTAAATATTTTATTCTTGAAAATGTGAATTCTATGTCTAAAGAATCTAAAGCAAAGATTACTGAAGTTATGGGAGTTGAACCTATTATGATTGATGCATCATTAGTTTCAGCACAATCACGCAAAAGATTATTTTGGACTAATATTCCTGTTCAAGGATTACCTGAAAACAAAGGTATTCTTTTAAAAGACATTCTTGAACCTAATATTGAAGGAAAAGAAATAACTAAATTCACAAAATCAAAAGAGAAATTTACACCAACAACAAGGAAATTAGGTTATATTGGAGACAAAGATCATCAATCAACAAGAGTATATGACACTGAAGGAAAAGCTCCTGCATTAACTGTAATTTGTAATAATGGATTAATTAAAACTGATTCTGTTAGAAAATTAACTCATATTGAATGTGAGCGTCTTCAAGGATTACCTGATAATTATACAGAAGGAGTTTCTAATATGCAAAGGTATAAGTGTCTTGGGAATGCTTTTAATGTTGATGTTATTGTTCATATTCTAGAATCTATTCCAAAGGAGTTTTGATTTTGAGTTCACCTCTATAAATCTTAATTTTGCTTAGACCATTTACTTCTGCAGGAAGACCAACATCTGTATAACTACCATATTTCTTATTAAAATCTTTAATAACTTCTTCAGGAATCGATGGAGTGATTTCAGCTAATCTCTCCATAGTGTCCCTTAAGTTACTTAAGACTTGCTCAGCAGAACTTCTTTCATTACGAGGCAAGGCTAATTCAACATTAATCTGACTAAATAATTTTGAATACTGTAAATGAGCAATTCTATGAGCTTCTGATTTCTTTGCAAAAGCAAAATAACCTCCAACTGTATTCAAAATACCAACTCCTATACTTACCAAACCAATTACTAGTGGGGCTATAGATCCTTCACCAAACATAGTTGATGAACCTACACTTGCAGTTCCACTTAATGTACTCAATACTATAACTGGAATCTGAATCAAAGTATTCTTTCTTGATGCTATTTCTTCACACTTCTGATGCAGTTTAGCTAAACCAAGACATTTTTCACCTTCTACAGCAATTAAATCCTCAATTTGAGTAGACCATGAAACCTCTTTCAATTCCAATTCATCATCAGCCATTTATATAAGATTTGGAATTATTTAATACCAAATCTTATATGACCCCAATGAGAATCGAACTCATGTTTCCAGATTCAGAGTCTGGTGTAATAACCACTATACTATGGAGTCTTATTCATATGCAAATATTATTATTTAAATAAGAAATTTATGTATTATTTATTATTGTTTTTACTTTTTCTGTTTCTTATTTTTGTAATAGGTCGTAAGTGCAACAACGCCCTACAACTTCTGAGTGTTGTTTAATTCTTTTAATTTTTTTAAAATTTCAAGTATTTACAAAAACAATAGACAGAAAAAGTAAAAACCATTTAAATAAAATTCTCTTCTATAAAGTAAAATGTCCGAGGTCAATGGAAATTACAAGTGTTTTATTTGCAACATTAATGGTTTAACTCATGACCAATGGAAAGACCATCAATCATATGATGAACATATATTAAATGTAAAGCGATTAACAAAAAGTCAATATTATTGCAAAAAATGTGACTATCAGTTTGAAGACAAACGTAGATTTGACCGTCATTGTGAAAGTAAAAAGCATAAGTTTGGACAACTAACTATTGATGAATTATATTGCAGTAAATGTAATACTCAGTGTCAAAATAAGGCTAAGTGGGATGAACATATTTTAACTAAAAAGCATTTGAACGACAAAGAAAAAACAACAAACGAAGAACTTTTTTGCAGTAAATGTAATCTTCAATGCCATAATAATTCTGAGTGGGAAAAGCATATTAAAACTAAAAAGCATAATATAGATCGAAATCAAGAAAGAACTTGTCCTATATGTAATGTTGATCTTGTTAATGACATTGAATGGAATAGACATATAAAAACCAAAAAACATATTAAAAACACTATTATAAATGGAACGGAAATTCCCAGAACAATACAGCAAGGAGTTGATCAAGGTTCTCAAACTGATTAGTTTTGGTACACCTTTTGTTGTTGGTTCAAGTGCAGATTACCAAATTATGTATTCTGCTGATTATGATTTATTAGAAGAAGTCATTTTGCGTAGAGGAATAGTCAAGAAGTTCCAAGACAAGATTCATAAATTAGAAAAAATAGGTAAAATTACTGAAGTAAAAATTGGAGAAATAAGTCAATGGAATTTGCTTAAGAAACCTTATATTGAAAATTCTAAAGTTCATAAATATAATCAAAAAGATGAATTAGCTCATCTTTCTAAACTATGGCAAAATAAAATCATTACACATGATGAGTATATGATGGCTTCTGACTTGCTTAAACCTCACTTAAATCCAGTAGAGTTTCTAGAAGCAAGAAAGGAATTAAGGTTTGGTGTTTTGCGTTGGTCAAATCCAGAAATATTTAGAGGTTATAAAGAACTAAGAGACAAATCAATCATTTACCTTGAAGATGCATTCAAATCTAAAGGTATAACAAAAATAGATTTAATAGTATGGGTAAACCAAAAGTATAGTGAGTTTAGTAATATAATCCTTTGGACTAATCGTAGTGGAAAATATTTTGCTTATATTCCATCTGTAAAGAAATCTCTAAAAGAAAATATTCTTGAATTTGAAGCAGACCAAAATTATGTTAAAGTTGCTAAGAGAATGTATTCATTAGCAAAGCAATTTAAAGACCAATCAATTTTAGATTCATTAAGATCTATTTTGAACTCACCAATAGGTAAGTTATATATGGTTGTAGCAGACATGGAAGTCTTAGAAGAGTTTCCTAATGCAGTTACTCAAGCAAGAAAACGTAAACAATTAGACCTATTTAAAGACCAATTTGCTAAACTATATTTTCCTAACCTTAAGAATGCAACTCCTAAGACAAAACTAACCTATTTAAACGAAATTTTGCAATCCGAAATGAAAAAGGCATTAACTGAAGCGAAATTACTTCCAATTCCAAGAGATTACACAATATAATTCCAAATTTCGTAAATTTTCTATTAGTTTTTTTCCTAAGGAGTAAATTAAATGTCAGGTAAGGTAAAATTAACATTCGACAAATCTAAAGATTCTTTACCTGTAGCGGTCGTTACTGGGGGAGAATATAATAAGGACATTCTTTATTTAGAGCAAGGAGGAGGTAAGAGTTCGGATAAGAAAGGTGTTCAGGAACTTGAAATAGGTAAGCATCGACTAAACAAGTTGTCACCTCGTAAGCAATCTGAAGTTATGCGTGTGCTTCAGGAGGCTTACCGAAAAGGAATACCACCTGAACATTTAAATTTGGATGTGGATGGAGCCGAAGATGCATACCGTGAAATGTTAGGTGAAGTTAAAGAAAAAGGATCATCAATAATTAAACTTCCTCCTGGTTCAACATTTAGTTTAAATTTTAATCCTGATCCAACTAAAAGAAGTATATATTATATTGCTGGTGCATCAGGTAGTGGTAAATCATATATTGCTAAACACCTTTCTGAACAATACCAAAAAATGTTTAAAGGAAGACCTGTATATTTAGTTTCTAAATTAAAAGAAGATGAAACATTGGATAGTATGAAAGAAAAACCTATAAGACTAAACATTGAAAAATTAACTGAAAAACCAATGACGGATTTAGAAGCTTTGCGTGAAAGTCTTGTTATTTTTGATGATTATGACACTTTGACAGGTAAGGAAGCAAAGGCTGTTCAACAATTAATTGACGACATTTGTATTATGGGTCGTCATACAGTGACCAGTATTCTCATACTTTCGCACCATCTTTCAAATTTCAAAAAAACTCGTTTGTGTTTAACAGAGGCAACTCATTTTGTAGTATACCCTCAAAGTACAGGAGCTCATGCATTAAATTATTTCTTAAAAACCTATGTTGGTATGGGTCCTAAAGAAGTTCAGTCAATCAAAAATACTGGATCAAGATGGTTATGTATTCATAAAAATTTCCCTATTTATTATATTACTGAGACTGAAGCAGGTTTATTAAATGCTGATTAATCGCCATTTATAATTTAAACTCAGAATTTACTGGGACAATATATGCTCTAACACGTTGACCATCACCACCAACAATTTCACGACAACCCTTGCAAGCTTTCTTTAACCAACTTACTGGGATTTCATAAGCTTCAAAGTCTCCACTTGGTTTATGAAAAAAATAATGGTAATAGTCTGCTTCAGTAACATCAATTCCAGATTTCTTGCTATTGCATTCATATTCAATAAACCAAGTACGACAACCATACATATAACCCATTCGATCTGACTTAACTTCATATTTAAATTCATTTGTTCGGTAATCATATGCTTTAAATAATCCTTCAGGTGATTCCAGAATTATTTCTTCTTTTGGAATCAACTTCTTACTAACTTCTTGGTAATGCTTTCCAAATTCTAACTTTTCACGAAAGCTCATAGTTGTATTGGAGTAAAGACTTTATTTTTGCGGTTTTTACTTCGCCCTCGAACACTTAAAATATTAACAATAGCTTGTAAAGTGCAATGAATAAGAACAACAAGATGGTCAGGCATTTATATTATGCTTAGAGTTTATATAGACCACACTTACGGCATTTTTTAGATTTACCTTTTCCAGACACTTCTGCATCAAAATTATATTCTCCTTCATCACTTGGATTATGCATGGTAGAAGAAATTTCTGAGCGAGAACGAGTAGGTTCTTTTAATAAATAACCCATAGTTTTTGGACCCATTTTTGGAACAGGATCAGAATAAGGAAATGGTTCAGATGGTTGGAATAAGCCAGTTTCAGTAGCACGAGTAGTAGCAGCACGTGCTTCTTCACCACCTGGAAAATACCCTAATCGAGGCATTACTCTTAAATCTTGCATTGCCTGTTTCATACGTACTTTTTGAGGAATACGTTTAACTTCTTCCATAACTCCTAATGCTCTTTGTCTAACTGGACGTCGTACAACGTCTTGAAAAACTAATCTATTTCTTATTGCTTTACTTTGAAGTTGTTGTAGTTGTGTTTGTAGTTGTGGAATTCTAGGATCACCTATAGGTAATGCAGCTATTTGATTATTAAGGTCTCTCCAAAGTCTAGCAAAATTAGTTTGTTGAGCCGCCATTTGCTATATATTCATATTAAATTTCTGGAATTACTACTGAATCTGCTTTCATATAATCTCTTTGCATTCCAGAAGTATGACCCATCTTTTCTGAATCATCATTCATTTCAGTCACATCATATTTAGAACTTAAATAAATGTGTCGAAGCATAGTTGTTCCAACATTCTTACCAAAAATACGATTTAGAATACGAGTTACAGAATTGACTGAAGGAAGAGGAGTGTCATCATGTTGAACAAGAAAGAAATAAGGACTCTTTGAAACTCCAGGATGCTTTTTTAAGTATAAATTAATTACTGAGATTAATTCAGTAGGAACTTCAAATTTTTGAGCACCATGAACTTTTGCAGTCTTATATTTATTAAAAACAAATTCCTTCTTGTCTTGAATGTAGTAATTGAAATCCAGATTTGTTGCTTGCTTTTCTGACTTAACAACTTTCATGAATTGGTAATCTTGGTTACGACGAGGAGCAAATTTTGTATATAGACTTAAAACCATATATGAAAGTAAAGTATTCCAATCATTAACACTTAAAGTCTTATTCTGAACAACTTTTTCAGAGTCTTCTTGTAGACGTTGTTCATGAGCAAGAATTACATCCCAAGACAACCAATTCTTTTCTTGTGTAGGTGATTTAATAGAAGTGTCTTTATTACGTGCTTCATTACTTTTATCCATCATTCGACTATACCAATGAGCAAAAATCTTTTTATAGGAAGCCTTCTCTTTTAGTGTACTCAAGGCACTAACAATAGTTGAAAGCATACTTTTTTGCGTTGACTCTGCATATTCATTTAAGCGTAGATCAACACTATCAATATTCTTTAACCAAGCAAGGTTATTAAATGCTCTATCCGAATTTAGTGAATAAAGAGTTCGAATATATTGACTCGCGGTCGAATCAGCAATGTTCCGAGAATCTTTTAACTCTTTATGCAGAGCCATCATATAAGGAGTAATAACCTTCATTTTATAGTATATACAACAATTTAATTTAAACTTTAAACTTTCCACATTTACGGCATTTTTTATATTTACCACTTGCTTGTTTAGGAATTTTAGCAAGTCTTGTAAGTAAACCAGGTATAGCTGTATGTAATACAAAACGAATATACATTTTATGTTCTTCCTTAGCTCCAGGTCTGGCTAAAAAACTTTCAGCCTCTGATTTTAAATTTGTAATTAAAGCATCTATTTGATCATAATCTTTTTCATTTTGTTGTTTGTTAATTAAATCTGCTAATTGTTTTTCTATTTTTTGAAATAAAGCATATTTGTCATCATCATCTTTACCTTTTCCACTATTAGATTTCTTGCA
>Ga0114975_10001154_pt1 | contig 19150 bp, 13 predicted proteins | sample S_130626_EF_Meta_FD_87031 | JGI IMG/M metagenome (GOLD analysis project Ga0114975, IMG submission 87031) | Freshwater microbial communities from Lake Simoncouche, Canada to study carbon cycling - S_130626_EF_MetaG | ecosystem: Environmental > Aquatic > Freshwater > Lake | place: Lake...
CACCACACTTTCAAACCTCTCTTAACGAACCAGCTTTATTTTTTCTTGCGATGCTAAAGCAATCGCGCGGGTTCGATTCCGGCTTCAGGCACCACACTTTCAAACCTCTCTTAACGAACCAGCCTTATTTTTTCTTGCGATGCTAAAGCAATCGCGCGGGTTCGATTCCGGCTTCAGGCACCACACTCCAGAAAGACTTACACTTCTAGTTCATCACAATCACAGAAACATTTCTTCCGCAGTCTTTTTCTTCACGATGTGTTGATCTTCTAAAACTAAAAAATTCATTTTCATTTTTATAAGTATCTATTCCAGAATTTATAATTTCAGAAACCCCAGCTTCTTGTAATTTTTTCATCACATAAGAAGGCAGGTCAAACAAGTATTTATCTGCGCTTACGCCATTCACAAAAAACTTTTTATTGCTCGCAGCATCTTTCAAGAAATCATCAAAAAATTCTTGAGAAACTTCGTAAGAAGCTTGGGCAATCATTGGGCCGATAATTGCGGTGATATTCTTGGCGCCTAAATTTTTCATTTCCTCAACCACTCTTTTTACAACACCTGAAATCGCGCCGCGCCAGCCAGCATGAGCCACGGCGATGATGTTATTTTCTTCATCAAATAGCACAATTGGTGCGCAATCGGCGGTGAAAACAGCTAAAGCAACATCTTTCAAATTAGTCACAATGGCATCTGCTTTTGGCAAATTTTGCGTGCCATAAATTTTATGTTTTTCATCAACCACCACCACTTCATGGCCGTGAATTTGATTTACAAAAAGCAAAGCCTCATGTTGAAAGCCTTTAGCTTCAAGCTTCTGAGTGGCATCTTCTCTATTTAATAAAGCGCGATCAATGATGCAGTCTTTGCCGAAAAAATGATGTTTTATATTCATAATTGTGACCTGAAATATTGAAATTTGGCTAAATATTCTTGAGGGTTTTTGATTTTTACTAAAGAATCTTTGGGAGTAAAAAATGAGTCATGAAGCCTTGTTAATAGGAATCTTATGGCGGCTGCAACTAAAGCAGTTTTTAAGAAATTTAACTCTTTGTCAGAGAATTTTCTGATTTGGCTATAACCATTCATCATTTGATCAAATTTCTCTTGTTCAAAATTATTTTTCTCATCAAAGCACCAAGCATTAACAGTGATGGCGAAGTCGTAGATTAAAGCGTCAGTGGCGGCGAAATAGAAATCGATAATGCCGCTAAGTTTCGTTTTATTATCTTCATATTTGAAAAAAACATTATCTGGAAAAAGGTCGCCATGCACGGCAGCAACAGGAAAATTACTTGGTAAATTATCTTGCCAATTTTTCTCTAAAAAATCTAAAGCGCTTAAGATTTCGCCTCGCAGATTTTTCTGATAATCTTCAACCAAATGTTCAAACTTAGAAAATAAAGCTCGAAAGCCATTTACACCTAATTCATTTTGGCGCTGCATTTGAAAATCTAAAGCTGCTTCGTGAAGCTGAGCTAAAGCTTTGCCAACTTCAAAACAATGATCCAAAGTGATGTTGTTGTAATAACCATCTTCCATCGGATTTAAAGTTTCGCCGCTTAAAAAACTAACTATGGAAGATTTTTTATTTTTCAGATCGATGATTGAAGAGCCTTGATTATCAACGATTGGGCGCGGGCAGCAAACACCTTTATTTGCTAAATGTAATTTTAAATTAATGAAAAAAGGCAGCTGAGATTTATCAATTCGCGATTCAAAAATGGTTAAAATATAACGACCTTTTTGCGTATCGATAATGAAATTTGAATTGTCGATTCCGGCGATTATTTCTTTAAAACTGACTAATTTTCCTAGTGAATAATGAAGTAGATGATTTTCGATTTCGGCTGCTGTGAGCCTTGTATAAACTGCCATTTTATTTATTTAATTGGGAGGTGCTGAAGAGATTATTTCTTGTCGTCTTGAATTTCTTGATATTTGTTCCAACCCTTTTGCCAATTGGCGTTAGACTTAACATTTTTTGACCAAGAAGAAGATTTATTTTGAGGATCTTGAGATTTTTGGTGAAAAGAATCGACCTTTTCTTGGAACTTTTTTTCTTCGCCTAAAAGCCTAACTTGTTTGGCAACTTCAATTGTATGAGCCGTAATTTTTGGATCGATTTTTGATCTGATTTTTGGGTTGAATTTCTTTTCTATGAAATTGGTGGTATTGGCAAAAAAATCCATGACCTCAGCAGTGGTGAAGTTTCCGCTAGTGCGCACATTGCGTGACATGCTTAGCAATTCAAAATAGCGGGCAAATAATTCTGAGATAAATTGATGTTCAGGATAGGCCCTTAAAGCGTCCACCATCAATCTTTTTATTTCACCTTTTAAAGCGATGTTTTGTGGTTCGCGATTTTTCATATCAAAACCGATAGATTTGCGAAATTCTTCGCCCAAAGTTGGATCTTTTTCACCTATACTAAGCCCGCCTTCAAAATCCCAAGCATGAGCCATTTCATGGGCCATAAGGTTGTGGGTTAATTGTCTGAGAATTATTTTTTTCTTAATTGAACTAGAAAAAGTGCCAAAAATTTTATTATAGGTCTTGTTTTGTTCAGTTAAATAACAACCCAAATTAGTGTCCCAACCTTTGATAATTTTGACTTCAAAGGTTATGTCTTTTTGGGCAGTTTTGGTGGCAATTAAATCAAGACCATCTTTAAAAAGTTCAATGCGATAAAGATCGCAGAATAATTTGGTAAATTTATCAGTGTTATTTTGGCCTTCAAACGAGAGTTGTGGTGCAAATATATTTTTTATGATTTCAGACATTAAAATATTTTATTACTTTTTAAGAGGCTTGCAATATAGCTCTAGGCGATGTCCAACTAATTCAAAACCTTTTTCACGAGCAATTCTTTCTTTTAATTTTTCTAATTCATCACTGAAAAATTCATGAACTTCATCAGTTGTAATATCAACTAAATGATCATGATGTTCTTCTTCTTCAATTTTCTCGTATCTAGCGCGACCCTTGCCACCAAAGTCGTGCTTGGCAATCACAGATAATTCTTCAAACATTTTTACGGCGCGATACACAGTTGCGATGCCGATTTTGCGATTAATTTTAGAAGCGCGGTTATAAACCTCTTCAACATCTGGGTGATCTTTACTATCTGAGATCACGCGAGCAATAATTCTGCGATTTTCGGTAAGTTTGATTTTTTTCTCTTCGCAGAGTTTTTCAATTTGCGATGTCATAAATTTGATTGTGATTTAAGTATCGGTTCAGATGCAAGTAAGCTCTGAATTGGTATAGGTTATTTCTAATTTTGTAATTTGTGAATGACTAAATTTGGATGTTAGCGACCTTTAAAATATTAAATCACATCTTGTTTAAATTGAACTTTATTTTTTAGAAAGCCCTAGATAATTTGTAGCGATCAATATCTCTCCTCGCCTTCAAAATAGCGCAACTTATCACAGGTAAAAATGACTAAATCTCGTAGAAAAATTATCGAAGAAGCTTCTAATTCTTTAACTTTTGATGATGTTTTATTAAAGCCAGCCTTCTCCGATGTACTTCCAGCAGATGCTCAAACCAAAACTAAAGTTACTAAAAATATCGAATTAAATATTCCGATTATTTCTTCGGCAATGGACACTGTTACCGAAAGTCGCTTGGCGATTGCTTTGGCGCAATGTGGTGGCATGGGTTGTATTCATAAAAATCTTTCGATCAAAGACCAATCTGACGAAATTAGAAGAGTTAAAAAATTTGAATCAGGAATTGTAATTAACCCTTTAACCATCAATCCAAATCAAACTTTGGCTGATGCGCTTTTCATCATGAAAGAATATGGAATTTCAGGAATTCCTGTGGTGAAAGAAGGCGGCAAAAGTTTGGTGGGAATTTTAACTAATCGCGATGTGCGTTTTGCTGTTGACAAGAAACAGCCAGTGAGCGAATTGATGACCAAAGGCGAATTGATTACTGCCAAAGCCAATATTGGCAAAACTGAAGCGCGTCATCTTTTACATAAAAATAAAATTGAACGAATCATCATTACTGACAATGACGGTAATTGTGTGGGTTTGATTACTGGTAAAGATTTGGAAAAAAATAAACAATTTCCAAATGCTGCCAAAGATGAAGAAGGCAGACTTTTAGTTGCTGCGGCAACTGGTGTTGGCAAAGACGGAATTAAAAGAGCTGAGAGCTTAATTGAAGCGGGCGCTGATGTAATTACCATCGACACAGCTCATGGTCATTCTAGCGGTGTTATTGAAACAATGCGCTATTTGAAAAAGATGTATCCAAAACAAGATTTTATTGCCGGAAATATTGCCACTTCTGAAGCAGCAAAAGCTTTGATTGATGTTGGGGCGGATGCGGTAAAAGTTGGTATTGGCCCAGGATCAATCTGCACAACTCGCATTGTTGCCGGTGTCGGCGTGCCCCAATTATCAGCTGTGATGGATGTGGTTGAGCTTTGTAACAAACTTAACATTCCAGTAATTTCTGACGGTGGAATTAGATTCTCAGGCGATTTAGCAAAAGCAATTGCAGCTGGTGCTTCTTGCGTGATGCTTGGTGGATTATTGGCGGGAGCCGAAGAAACCCCTGGTGATATTGTGCTTTTCAAAGGCAGATCTTACAAAGTTTATCGTGGCATGGGTTCACTTGGTGCAATGGCTCGCGGTTCAGCAGATCGTTATTTCCAACAAGATATTACTGATAAATTAAAGCTAGTTCCAGAAGGTGTTGAAGGTCGCGTGGCTTACAAAGGGCCAGTTTCTGACATTGTTCATCAATTGGTTGGTGGTTTGAAATCTGCGATGGGATATACTGGATGCGCAACTATTGAAGAAATGCGTAAGAATTGCACTTTCGTAAAAATCACTAATTCTGGTTTGAAAGAAAGTCATCCTCACTCGATCACCATCACTTCTGAATCTCCAAATTATACTACAGAAAATTAGAAGATTTTAGATAAGAAATTTTTAGCATCGCTTTTAATCAAAGCAATTTTCTCAGGTGTCATTTTGTGTAAAGTGCTGTAAATCATGCTCAGGCGCTGGTTCTTTTTTAGCTTGTCGTAATTTCTTATCAAAAAATCCCAATATAAATAATTAAACGGACAAGCATCAGCGCCGTTTTTTTCGCTAACTTTATAAACGCAATTTGAGCAATAATCAGACATTTTATTGATGTAAGATCCGCTGCCAGCGTAAGGTTTGCTGCCTAAAACTCCGCCATCTGCAAATAAAATCATGCCCGAAACATTAGGCAATTCAACCCATTCAAAAGCGTCGGCGTAAACAATTAAATACCATTCATTAACAAAACGCGGATCGATTCCGGCAATCAAAGCAAAATTACCCAAAACCATCAAGCGTTGAATGTGATGAGCGTAAGCGTGTTTTTTAGTTTCGCTGACGCATTGCTTCAAACAGTTCATTTTGGTTTTGCCGCTCCAATAAAATTCTGGCAAATTGCGTTTGGCATCAAAGAAATTTTCGCTTTTGTAATTGGGCATTTTCAGCCAATAAATGCCGCGCACATATTCGCGCCAGCCCAAAATTTGACGGATAAAACCTTCAACTGCATTAAGCGAAGCACGACCATCGAAGTAAGATTTCTCGGCCAGCTTCACGCATTCAAGCGCTGACAACAAACCAACATTAAGATAAAAACTAATATGCGAATGAAACATCCAAGCCTCACCTTCAATCATGGCATCTTGATAATCGCCAAAAAATTTCAGCCTTTGTTCTAAAAAAAGCTGTAAAGCTTGCAAAGCTTGAGCGCGATTTACAGCAAAATGGAAAGGCTCAAGATCGCCAAAATGGTCGGGAAATTTTTTAGCAACTAATTCGATAACTTCTTTGGTGATGGCGTCGGGCGAAGAATGATAAGTGTTGGGAACGCTTAATTTATTTTTAGGAAATTTACGATTTTGCGCATCAAAATTCCATTTGCCGCCAATTGGTTTATCTCCATCCAGCAAGACGCCATATTTTACGCGCATTTGGCGATAAAAATATTCCATCCGCAATTCTTTGCGATTTTTTGCCCAAGCCGAAAATTCTTGATGAGTTGCTAAGAAGCGGTCATCAGCGTGAATTTCAAGCGGCACAGAAATTTCTTTTTGCAAATTACGCAATTCTTGCAACAGCCTGTATTCTGAAGGCTCGGTGACAATAATTCGCTCTGGTTTATAAAGCGCAATCGCTCGTTTTATTTCTCCAACAATCGATCCCGAATTTTGCCCATCATCAAGTTTACTATAAAAAACCTGATAGTTTTTCTGGCGCAATTCCTGCGCAAAATGCCGCATCGCCGACAACACAAAAGCAATTTTTTTCTTATGATGCTTCACATAAAGACACTCATCCATAACCTCAAACATCAAAACCAAATCACGCTCAGATTCAATCCCTGCAAGCGCCGAAACCCCATGACTAAGCTGATCCCCAAGAATTAAACGCAGTGTTTTGGTCATTGTTTTTGCTGAATGGAATTTATGATTTTAAGAAACCAAGCTCAAAAACCTGAGGTTGTAGTTTTTGAGTAAGATTTTTGTAAGCGGATTCAAATTCTTCAAAACTAACTGGCGCAAAATCACCACTAGAATTGCGTGCCTGCAAGGCTTTACGAATTTGATACCAGCCAACATCGGCGCGATTTAGTTTTAGTTCATCGCGAACCTGATAAATATCGGTTGTTGAAAAGTAAGCTTTCCATAATTCGCGACCAGCATCAAAAACTAATTTTGCTTCTGAAGAAAGTTTTTTGTCTGCCAAATATTGCACCATAAAATCAGATTCAAAACGCTCTGATGCCCCAACTTCAGATTCGCTAAATGGAATAAAGTGATTAACGATTGACCATTTTTTGTTGTTCCATTCAAGGTAGTTGGCGCTGGCGGTTAGATTTTTTCCGTGAAATAGCATCCAAATCAAACAATCGTTTTTGAATTCGTCGGAAATTAGCGACGAGTTAGGCTGCGTAAGCTGATCGTTGTGATTTATCCAAGAATGCTTAATCAACTGACGAACTGAGAAAGCAATTGCGGTTTGCCAGAGGTTTTGAGTGTTAACATAATAACCACATCCGTTGCTAAAAACGGACGAAAACATAGCGGTATGTTGACCACTTTGCTGCAAATCATTGCCTGCGCTCCAGAAATAACCAATGGCACCTTCTACCCAGGCTATAACTTTTGCTTTTGCATTTTGTGAATGTACTGCGTTTTTAAGAGGTATGTTTACGCTATCGGTTTTAAGACGTGGCAACCACTCGCTTAAAAAGTAATTGTTTGGAATGTTGTAAAAAGATTTCTCTCCAATTGGCTGAGCTTTTTTATCCAAAATATCAGTATTGATTTCTGTAATTTGAATTTTTTTTCGAGATTGTTGATCAGTTTTCCACACTAAAAAACCAATTGGAAAATTGCCGTTCAAACCATCAAAAGCTTTGCTATGAACTACAAATCCTCCTAGATATTTTGCACTCCAAACTTGTCTAAATTTTTCAAAATTTGGCGCATTCACGTATTTTAGCGTACTAAACATCGCCAATGTAGCTGTTGGAATTTCGAGTGAAATTCGAGCAACAAATTGAGTGAATAATTCGCGCTTTGCATAACCATAGTTAGCAATCATCTTTGCGATTTTTGTTGTGGCTACGCCTGCCTTACTTTCATTTTTAGAACTTAAGGCATTGTCGGAGCTTGATGCCTCGGCATAAGGTGGATTAATCAAAACTAAAATCTTCTTCGCTCCAACAACCCCGTCTCTCAAATCCGCAATCGCTTTGCGCAATTCTTGCGGGACTTTGTTGGTTAGGCTATAATCAATTTTGCCATCATCGGTAATATCATCATTCAAATAATCATATTGAAACCGCTGCGCCGCAACGCAGGTTTTGGTTGCTTTCATCACATCAATATCGGCTTTGTCCAAAGTGCTCATAAAAATATTGCGCGGGTTGGAATGCTTAACTTCCAAATTGCCAACGCCGCAGCACATGTCCCAAACAATGTAATCTTTTTGCCAATTTTTGCCCAAGGTTTCGCTAAGTTTGTCGTAAGCTTTATCAACCACGGCAAGCGGCGTGTAATATGCGCCTTTGAAACTGCGCTCATCGAGAGGAATCAAACTGTCGCGGCGTTCGAGTAAATAATTTCGATATTCAGCTTTTGGTGGTTTGTGATAAATTGCCCAAAATTGGCGATAGCCTTCTTTGCTGCCTAATTCGTATAATTCGCCGCCCAAACTAAAAACTGGCGAATTGTCTTTGTGTAATAATGCAGCTGGTAAATTGGCGTGGGTTGATGAAGTGCCGTCATGCATGATGTCGGCAAAAAATAGCAGCGCGTAATTTTCTTCCGCAACGCCTTTAATTTCGCGACCGATCATTTCGACCCATTTATCAAAAACCTGTTTGAGATTATCTGGCGTGATTTGGGTGCGGATGATGTCACCCGATTTAATCGCGGCTTTGACGGTGCTGATAAATTCGTCTTCGTGGGTGGAAAGTTTAAACGACACGAAATGCGTTCCGATATGGGCTGAAACTTCATCTAATGCTTCTTTGGTATATTGACTGGCGGATTTTCCCCATTTGATAGTTTTTTTCTTCAAAAACGGCAGCACATCTGAAGTCTTCATCAGCGCGGCTTTTTCGGTATCAACTACCGCTAAAAATGGCGGAATATTGTCGCCATTATTTAGATCAACTTGAACATAATGCAGCAATTGCGTGAACATTGCGTAGCTTGATGTTTGGCTTTTATGTTTTGCTTCAAACCAAATTTCATCAGTACGAATATCGATTAAACCTTTGGTGTAACCTTTTAGTCCCAAAGCTTTGATGTAAATGTCTTTAACATCTTCTTCGGTTCTAGCTAGCTTTAGATCGTTGTATAAATTGTATGTAGTCATTTTTTATATAAAAATTGTTCAGTTTTTATTTTACTCAACCCCCGAAACCACCTTATAAGCCAGCAAAGCCGCATCTCGTGAGGCGGTCATTTCGACGATTGGTTTAGGATAGTTTTTGCCAAGTTCAATGCCGGCGGCTTTTAGAATTAGGGGTGGGGCTTCCCAGGGTTTGAAGAGAAATTTGCTTGGTAAGGCCGCTAATTCTGGCACGAAGCGTTTGGTGTATTCGCCGTTGGTGTCGAATTTTTCGCCCTGCAAAATTGGGTTGAAAATTCTAAAATAAGGTGCGGCGTCTGCACCACTGCCGGCAATCCATTGCCAGCTGGCGCTGTTATTGGCAAGGTCGGCGTCAACTAAACAATCCCAAAACCAATCTTCGCCGTGATGCCAATGCAGCAATAAATTTTTGACCAAAAACGAGCCAACAATCATGCGCACGCGATTGTGCATAAAACCGGTTTGCCACAATTCGCGCATGCCGGCGTCAACAATTGGATAGCCAGTTTGGCCTTTTTTCCAAGCTTTAAGAAGTTGCGAATTTTCGCTCCACGGAAATCTATCGAATTTTTGCTGAAAATTTTTGCGTGGCAAAGTTGGAAAATGATAAAGCAAATGATTGGAAAATTCGCGCCAGCCCAGTTCGCTTAAAAAATGATCGATGTCTTTTGCTAAGTCTTCTGAATTTAATCTAGCTTGGGTGGCGTAGAAAACTTGATTGGGTGAAATTTCGCCAAAATGCAAATAAGGCGATAAATGAGAAACATTATTTTGATTAGGGTGATTTCTGCCTTCTTTGTAGTTTTTTAGGCCGTCATCCAAAAATCCGTAAAGGCGATTTTGCGCGGCTTCTTCGCCAATTTTCCAAATTTTATCCATCTGCAAATACCAATTTTTTTGCGGCATTAAATGGAGATCATCAAGCGTCAGCGAATTTTCATCGCGCAACAAATCAAGTTTTGGTGGAACTGGCAGCGGCATTCTTGGCGCTTCTTTTTTCAAGCAGCCATTGCGATAAAAAGGCGTAAAAACTTTGTAAGGTGTGCCATCACTTTTTAAAACTTGCCACGGTTCCCACAAAAGCGAGCCGTTGAAGCTTTTGGCTTCGATGTTTTTTTCTTTTAAAATGCTTTTGATGGCGCTGTCTTGTTTGATGCGGAAAGGTTCGTAGCAGCGGTTCCAATAAACTGCGTCAACTTGGTTTTTAGAAATTATTTCGAGCAAAATTTTCTGTGCATCACCTGCGTAAAAATTTAATTTTCCGCCAAAGCTTTCATTCAAATTTTGCAAACTGCGATGCAGCCAAAATTTGGAAGCGCCACCCATTTTAAAATCTTGCGCGGCCTCGTCATCTAAAATAAAAATTGGCAAAACTTTTCCAGCTTCTGCAGCGGCGAAAAGAGCGGGATTATCAGAAATTCGTAAATCTTGTCGCAGCCAAACCAAGGTGGTTTTTTTAGTCATTTTTTTGAGAAAAATTAAGAATTTTTACAGAACTTTTTTTAAGACAGCTTATAAATTCTCACATCATTGGCCGACAGAGCAATAGTTAATTTTATCCTCTATAAAACAGGTTATTCACCTTGCGTGGAAGGTTTTAATAAGATCGCGGTTTGGACAATTTTGGAGTTATTTTCTGAAACTCTGAATAGTTGTGGTTCATGGGAGTTGGTTTGCGAACTAAGTCGTAGTTTTATGAAACCACTATAATCAAGGCTCCAAATCCATTTTCATCCATACCGAAAAGTTCGATAAAAATCAGATGCTTTCATCTCATGCACTTTGCAAAAAATCTAAAGGGTTTTGCCGTGGGTTTTGAGCCTTTTGCAATTGGATATTATTGGATATTTTTGTGGATATTCAGCTTTTTAAGGTCTATGCTTCTGACAGCTAATCTGATTAACAAAATATTCTACGCATGAGCAACTACCAAGTCACGATAACCAACGAGATACTAAACCTAATCAGCGAAATTGATGAATTTAAAGGCAAGTGGCAGGCAATCAACACGCTTTCGCCCGATCGCTTAAAGATGCTCAAAAAATCAGCAACAATCGAATCAATCGCTTCAAGCACCAGAATTGAAGGCGTTCAATTAACTGATACTCAGGTTGAAACACTTCTTTCTAAAGTCAGAAAAAAATCATTCAAAAGTCGCGACGAAGAAGAGGTTTTTGGCTATTCCGACGCAATGGATTTTATCTTGGAAAGTTTTGAAGATTTAAAGATAACCCAAAATCACATCAAGCAACTCCACGCAATTCTCCTCAAGCACAGCTCAAAAGACATTCGCCACAGAGGCGAATATAAAAAACTCGATAATCATGTGGTGGCAATTGACGCAAAAGGAAAAGAAATCGGAGTAATTTTTAAAACCGCAACGCCATTCAAAACGCCAATGCAGATGGCTGATTTGATTGAATGGACGAACAAGGCTTTTGAATTAAAAGAAATTCACCCGCTAATTATCACCGGAATTTTCATCGTAGTTTTTTTGGCAATTCACCCGTTTCAAGATGGCAATGGCAGAATTTCAAGAATTCTTACCAATTTGCTTTTGTTAAAACTTGGCTACGGCTACATCCAATATAGCTCGCTTGAAAGCATCATTGAAGACAACAAGGACGCCTATTACAAAAACTTGAGAGATTGCCAAATAACGCTCGAAGCAAAAAAAATCAAATTCGAGAACTGGATTTTGTTTTTCCTAAAATCTCTCAAAAAACAAAAAGATAATTTAGAGAAAAAAGTTAAGGCCGAAAAAATTCTGCAGGAAAATTTCCACGAACTTCATTTAGAAATTCTTAAAATTCTTAAAAATCACAACCGCCTTTCAGTCTCTGAAATACAGCACCTATCTGGTGCAAACCGCAATACATTGAAAGTAAAATTAAGAGAATTGGTCGAAATGAAAAAGATCAAAACTTTTGGAAAAGGAAGGGGTGTGGTTTATGAGATTGTTTAAGAATTTATTCGCATTCGAAGAATCAAAGAAACAAATGGACGAGGAAATTCTTTTTCACTACACATCCGAAGCTGGTCTTCAGGGAATTTTGCAAAATAAGTGTCTTTGGGCGACTGATGTTTCGTCTACTAACGATATTTCAGAAATAAATCTCGGATTTATTTTGCTTAAAAAAATAGTTTTGGGTTCTTTGGCTGAAAATCGCAGAAGTATTGCTATGGAAACTTTAGTTAAATCAGCCGCAACAATATTGGAGAGGGAAAATATATTCTTTCTTGTGTCCTTTTCTTCGGTGAGTGACAATTATACTATGAATAATGGTTTACTCAGTCAGTGGCGTGGTTATGGGTCTTATGCTATCAAGTTTAGAAAAAATATACTCTCAAATGAGCTAGGAAGATTTAAAAAAGAAGTGAATATCATTTCTGATTTGAATCGGAATGTGAGATATTGTGGATATGATTATGACTTAAATCTAGATGCTTCACTTGGAATTCAAGAATTTATAGATTTGATATCTACTGAGGAATGGAAAGAAATTGATAAAAAGATTAATTTAGAAGTAGAGCTTACAGAAAAGGAGTATGACAAATTAATTGAAGCTTTGATCAGATTTTTTATTCCTATGCTTTTTGTTAAGCACAAAGGCTTTAAGGAAGAAAAAGAAAGAAGAATAGTCGTTTTAGTTCCAAAAAATTGCAGCTCAAAAAAGATTCATTTCCATGCGCCTAACAAATCCCATATCAAACTTTTTGAAGAAGATCAGGCAATTATAGAAAATGCTATTGAAGAAATAATTATTGGTCCAGTGAGCGATCAGAAAGCAGCAAAGCATCGGGTTGATTCTATGCTAAGAGAGTTCGGTTATAAGAATGTAAAAGTTAAATGTTCTGAAATTCCGTTTAGAAAATCTTAATTTTTGCAAGCAACATTCTCCAAATCTCCGCTTCGCTGAAATTGCGCTGTAGCGAAGCGTAAGCGAATGGCGGAAGAAGAGAGATTCGAACTCTCGTATAGTTTTACCCATAACACGCTTTCCAAGCGTGCGCCTTAAGCCACTCGGCCATTCTTCCGTAGTTTAAAGTCTTGATTCTTAGTGTCCCCCGCGCCACCAGTTTGTCACCCCGCACTTGTTGCGGGGTCAATTGTGCACAAACATAATTTCTAAATTATGACGAGATGGACCCCGCAAAAAGTGCGGGGTGACAAACTAGCGGTGAGGCGAAGATAACCAGAGATAAAAAAACTAATGATTTCCTTTATTCAATTTTTTGGTGATCAAATATTGTTGTAAAATTGAAAGTGTGTTGCTCCAAGTCCAGTAAATAACTAAGCCGGCAGGAAATGCTGCTAGAACAAAAGTTAAAACATAAGGCATGAATTTTAAGATCTTAGCTTGTGTTGGATCAGCGCTTGATGGGCTGAGCTTTTGTTGCAAGATCATAGTAATTCCCATCAAGATTGGCCAAATGCCAATTGTGAATGTTGAGCTTGGATGGAAAGGTAATAATCCAAATAAGTTGAAAATTGTAGTTGGATCTGGCGCAGAAAGATCATGAATCCAGCCATAGAATGTGGCTTGGCGCATGTCTAGAGTTACAAATAAAACTTTGTAAAGCGCGAAGAAAACTGGAATTTGAATTAGAATTGGCAAGCATCCAGAAGCTGGGCTAACTTTTTCTTTTTTGTAAAGTTCCATCAATTCGCGATTAAAGGCGATGCGATCATCTTTAAATTTAGCTTTAATGGCCTCAACTTTCGGCTGAAGTTTTTTAACTTTAGCAATGGCGCTGTAAGATTTATTGGCCATTGGAAATAACAATAATTTTAGAATCACAGTCATCGCCAAAATTGCTAAACCAAAATTTCCCAATAATCCATTTAAGAAAGAAACTAAGAAGAAGAATGGTTTGGTAAGAAAATAGAACCAGCCGAAATCGATTGAACGATCAAAAAGTGGAATTTTATATTCTTCAGCATATTGGTCCAAAAGCTTTACTTTCTTGGCTCCAGCAAAAAGATGATGATCAAAATTTAACTCTTCATTCTTAGCAATTTTTACTTCTTGGCCAACAAATTCACTGTTAAAAATGCTATTTTGATTAGCAGTTTGATTGCTGAAATTAGCTTTATAAGTGATGTTTTTATCAGGAATGATCGAGCTTAACCAATATTTATCAGTGATGCCCAACCAGCCGCCATCTTTGCCTTCAAAAGTTTGATTTTTTTCTTCAACCAAATCCTTGTAATTAGTTTCTTGAAGAACGCCGTTAAATGTTCCAATAGCGCCTTCGTGAAGAATGTAATTTGATTGATTAAGCACATTTAAAGCGCGATTAACGCGGCCATAAGGAGCTAAAGAAATATCTTGGTTAGAATTATTTTTAACCGATTGTGTAATGCCAAACATGTAATTTTCATCAAGAGAAACCTTAACTAAAAACTCGATATTTTGTTTATTTTTCCAAGACAAAATAATTGGAGTTTTTGGCGTAAGTTTCGCGCCATTACTTTTCCATAAAGTAGTTGGTTGAGGCAAGTCTAAACTACTGTCCGAGCTGATCCATCCGAAGTCAGCAAAATATCTTTCTTTGCTTTGAGAAGGAGAAAATAATTTAACTTCTTCTTTATGTTCAGCAGTTACGAAATATTTAGCTAAAGTTAAATCATCAAAACGCGCGCCTTCTAAAGAGATTGAGCCATGTAAATTTTCATTCTCAATTTTAATGCGATTGGCTTTGCTTTGCTCCAAAATATCTTCACGATTTTTCAGAGTTAAAATTGTTTCCATTGCCTGATCAGTTTTAACTGGCTGCGCATTAGAGGCTTGAGTTTTCACCGGCTCACCAGTTTTCACAGCAGCAGTTTCAGACTGCACTGCTGCAGTTTTTTTCATTTGCTCTAAACGATCAGCTCTAGGCTTTTCATAAAACCACGCCCAACCAATTAAAATCATGGCCGAAAGCACAGTGGCCAGCATTATGTTTTTGTTATCTTGCATTTTCTTTGAAGTGAGGGAGTTAGTTTGTAAAAAATTTATTTTCTAAATCGTGGTGAAAATCAGCGGTTCAAGTGAGACTTGTTTCCGGCTTTGAATTTTGCCAGCTTTGAATTTTGCCAGCTTTGAATTTTGCCAGCTTTGAATTTTGCCAGCTTTGAATTTTGCCAGCTTTGAATTTTGTAGTAGATTTTTGCTAACCAAAATAATTTCTGTTAAAAAATTATATTGGCGGATGATTTTAAATCTATCTTTAATTTGCAAAAACCTACTTCTTAGACTTCTTCACCATCACCAAACATTCTTTTAAAGCTTCTTTAGCAGTTTTTATCGGCTTGATTGTAAGTTGGTCTAAAACTTCTTGAGGCAAGTCAGCTAGATTTTTTCTGTTAGATTCGGGGATTAAAACAGTTTTAATTCCGCCGCGCAAAGCTGCTAAAAGTTTTTCTTTTAATCCGCCAATTTCTAAAACTTTTCCGGTCAAAGTAATTTCGCCAGTCATGGCAATATCTTTTTTAATTGGCATTCCAGTCATGCAAGAAATTAAAGCTACACAAAGAGCCACACCTGCTGAAGGTCCGTCTTTTGGAGTTGCGCCTTCAGGAACATGAATGTGAAAATCATATTTATTGAATTTTTTGTGATCAATTTCGAAATCTTTAGCAATAGATCTAGCATAGCTTAAAGCCGCTTGCGCTGATTCTTTCATAACATCACCAAGTTTTCCGGTGATTTGAATTTTGCCACTTCCTTCAAATTTCAAAGCTTCGATATCAAGTAAATCTCCACCAAAATCTGTGTAAGCAAGGCCAGTAGCCACGCCAACTAAATCTTGTTCTTTGGCAATTCCAAAATGATTTTTTTCAATGCCGGCAAATTTTGCGATATTTTTTTCAGTGATGTGCAGAGATTTAGTTTTTTTAGTAACAATTTCTTTCGCCGCTTTGCGCGCTAAATTAGCTAACTCGCGGTTTAAATTTCTAACCCCTGCTTCAAAAGTATATCTTCTGATCAAAGTCAAAATTGCTTCATCAGAAATTGAAAATTCTTTTTTGCTTAAACCATTCTCAGCGCATTGTTTATCAACCAAATGTTTCTTGGCGATTTGCAATTTTTCACTTTCGGTGTAGCCCGAAAGTTTAATAATTTCCATACGATCACGAAGTGGAACTGGAATGCTAGCAAGACTGTTGGCTGTAGCAATGAACATCACTTTTGAAAGGTCATAATCAACTTCTAAATAATGATCAGAAAAAACAGAATTTTGTTCAGGATCTAAAACTTCTAGAAGTGCTGCAGAAGGATCACCGCGGAAGTCGTTAGACATTTTATCAATCTCATCCAAAAGCATTAAAGGATTAACAGTTTTAGCTTTTTTCATCGATTGAATAATGCGTCCCGGCATTGATCCGATGTAAGTTCTTCTATGTCCGCGAATTTCAGATTCGTCGCGAACGCCGCCTAAAGAAACTTTTACATATTTGCGATTTAAAGCATCAGCAATTGATTTCGCCAGAGAGGTTTTTCCAACTCCGGGTGAACCAACCAAACATAAAATTGGGCCTTTCAAAGCTTTAGTTTTTATTTGCACGGCGATGAATTCAAGTATGCGATCTTTTACTTTATCTAAAGCGAAATGATTTTGATTTAGAATTTTATGAGCCTTGTTTAAATCATTGCTAGGCTTGGTTTTTTCGTGCCAAGGAAGAGTTATAATCCAGTCTAAATAATTACGCACGACACCCGATTCTGATGAATAAGGATTCATTTTTTCTAGCTTCGCCATTTCAGATTTACACTTAGCGGCAACTTCTGGTGGCAATTTTAATTTGGCAATTTTATTAGATAATTCTTTGATCTCAGTTTCTTCGTCTTGTCCTAATTCTTTTTTGATATTTTTAAGCTGTTCATTCAAATAAAATTCTTTGTGAGTTTTAGAAATTTTATCTTGGATTGATTTATTGATGCGAGCTTCCGACTTAGCAATTTCAAGCTCTGTTTCTAAAATTTCTAAAATTTTATAAAGCTTTTTTGACAGATCATTTTCTTCTAAAATTTTCTGTTTGCTGGCAGCATTTGCCGTAAGATTTGTAGTAATGACATGAGCAATTTCATGAGGAGAGCGAAGCCTTACAATTGAAGCTAAAATTTCTGGAGTAATTTTTTTATTAAAACCAGCATATTTATTAAAGCTTTCAACGCAGGCTTTTATAAGGCTGAGCATCTCTTTATTATCTAAAGCAAATTTCTGATCTTGCAAAACATCAACATCGCAAGTGAAGTAAGTTGGCGAATCTATAATATTTTTTACCTGAGCGCGAAGCAGGCCTTGAATGATAACTTTCAAAGTGCCGTCAGCAGTTCTGATCGATTCAACAATATTGCAAATTACCCCAACTTTATAGATGCTTTTTTGATCAAAGTCGTCACGATCAGGATTAGTTTGTAACACCGCGAAAATTGGCACTCCAAGGCGCTTAGATTCTTCAATGCCATTAACAGATTTTTCTCTGCCGACTAAAATTGTGGTAGTCATTTGCGGAAAAATTACTACATCACGCAAAGGCAAAGTATATAAACTGTGAGACTTAGTTTCTTGTGCGGTCATGATTTAAAAATGAATTTTAAAGGTTGGCAAGCTTAGTTTTTTTAGAATTTATTTAAGTCTTAACTATCGAAATATTAATCACTATTCACAAGAGAAATGGAAGTAATTTTAATTATAATGGTTATCGCCGCTACGGCAACCAGTATGTTTTTTTATTATAAGGCAGATAGAAATTCTTACAAAGCAGAATCACAAAATTCGATTCTTGACGAAAGACTTAAGAATCAAGCTCTACAACTACAAGAGCAAAATAAAAAATTTGAAATTTTATCAGAAGAAAATCGCGAATTAAGTTCTTTCAAAGGGCGCTATGAACATGCCCAAATTGAGATTAATTCGGTGCGAGAAGAAAAAAATAAATTGGCCGAAGAAACAGATATTTTGCGCCAAAAACTTTTAGAATTTGAAAAACAAAATGAACTTCTAAAGCAAGTTTCAAAACAAATTCAAAGCGAAAAAGAAGAGTGGAATAAAAGCAAAGAAATCATACTGACGCAGCTTTCGGAAGAATTAATTAGAAAAAATAATGAGCAGCAAAATCAGCTAACTGTAAGTAATCAAGAAAATATCAAAAAAATTACGGAAAATTTATTTAAAGATTTTGAAGGCGTGACGGCCAAAGTTATGGCTTTGAATGATGAAGTAAAAAAATCTACTAACGAAAATCATCTAATTAAAAATGCGTTACTTAGTCCAGGATCAGCGGGTAGAACTTCTGAAATCACTTTAGAAAATATTTTAAAAAGTTCGGGACTGAAAGAGAAAATCGATTTAAACGCCGTGGGAGATTATGTTTTGCAATCTCATTTCGGCAGCATGGTTGATAGCGGAAGCCAAGAAGCTAAAAGGCCTGATGCGATTTTATTTTTTCCAAATGATCAAATTGCTGTCATCGATAGCAAATCTTCGCCACATTTTTTAGATCTAGAACAGGCCAAAAAATCGGGTGATTTAGAGCAAGAAAAAGCAGTTTTAGGAAAGATCAAAGACAGCTTCAGAAGACATTTAGAAAGCCTGTGCAAAAAAGATTACACCAAATTTTTATTTGAAGAATTGCGCAGTAAAAATCAGTCAGATTATAAAATTTTAATCGTGATGTTTTTACAAACCGAAAAGATGCTGGAGATTATTCGTGAAGTTGATGAAGGCTTTGAACAGCGAGCTTTGGAGCGCGGCGTTATTGTTGCAACTCCAATTGGTTTGGTAAATTTTTTATCACAAGCGCGTTTTGTAATTGATCGCATTAAACAAGATAAAAATATTGAAGAATTGAGAATTTCAGTTGGTAAATTGCTTGATAATGTGGCGATGGTTTTCAAAGAATCGAAAGAGGTTGGAAAGTCTTTAAATAAAGCTTTGCAAGCTCATGCGAAATTGACCAAAAACCTTAATCGCGGCGTTTATTCTTCGATGCAGAAAATTTTTGATTTGGGAATTGAAGGAAAGAAATCTGCCGATTTGAAATTACTGGAAGAATATGATGTGAATGATGTGGATTCGGAGGATGCTTAATATATAAGCTGTCATTTCGAACGAAGTGAGAAATCTCATGAGTCTTATACCAAATAAACTATTTATAGTCCGAACTAACAAAATATTTTTGAGATAAAAATTGTAAAAAATGAAAGTTGTATACTCATACAACTTGAGGCTTTTTGCAATTTTTAGCCAAAAAGATG
>Ga0114975_10001155_pt1 | contig 19138 bp, 32 predicted proteins | sample S_130626_EF_Meta_FD_87031 | JGI IMG/M metagenome (GOLD analysis project Ga0114975, IMG submission 87031) | Freshwater microbial communities from Lake Simoncouche, Canada to study carbon cycling - S_130626_EF_MetaG | ecosystem: Environmental > Aquatic > Freshwater > Lake | place: Lake...
AGGCCGCGTATTTTTCCGACCACGCACCCCTGTCGATGCTGAATGCTTTCGTGCCCAAAGGCCTCAGCGCCGCATTTGTCACATCTGGCGCGATAAGCACTGTCTGGCCGAAGAAACCCCGTGCACAGGTCGTCTTCGATATCCTTCAACCCCTCCACCAGCTTGTTATGACTGGCTAGGAGGGCGGCTAGGTCGCGGTTCGGGACCAGAACGGTTCCGCCGCTTTCAAAGCCTGCGTAAATCCGCAGCCGCTCTATCGCTTCCTTAGTGGGGGAGGTCATGGCTTCTGGTTCCAAACTCGGCAAGACGTTGGGGGCTTACGAAGCCAGCGAACTTCATCGCGTCGGTTCACCAAGGCTCTTTCCTCGGGCGTCCTAAGAGCGCAGTGGAAAACGTGATTGCTGGCGCCCGACCGGATAAAGCCCGTTGCGTTGGACTTCCCCGCCCGCGCCGCCAAGGACGTTCGGCTGTGCCCCTGCGTGTCCCATTGACGCCCGCAATGCGGACAGCCGAACCGATAGGGCGAATAGACCTTAAGGCTCATGGCGTCTCATCCCCTATAGCTGTGAGGTAGGTTGTGAGGAGCGCATCAGTGTCAGACAGGAACCATTCAGGCTGTCTATTCACTCGGCGGACCTGCTCAACCAGCGGCTCCGCCTCCTTCACCGCTGCGGCGTAGCCTGCAAGGAAGGCTTGGATGGCCACCTTTTCCTCAGACGTGATCGCAATGTCATTGCTGTCGATTATCCAGTTGTGCGCCGCCATCACCCTAGGGCTGGGCTTAGGGGGGGGTTGCCAGTTGGAGCGGACCAGTTCGCGGTAAATCTCAAACGCCTCATGCACAGCCTTATGAGGTTCGGATGGGTATTTTGCTTTAGCCCGTGTCCAAACCTCGTTTTCCCGCGCATCATCAAGTTCTTCCGGGGTCATGTCTTGCTCCTTGCAATAGCTGCTGCCTTGCGGCGGGCGTGTCGGCTGCGCCGTTCATGTCGATTGCCGCGATCCGGCGCGATCTTGGTGTCGGTGACAAAGATGTACGGCTTATCGTTGAGCAATATGCTGTCCCCGCGCTGGTAGCCGGTCAGGGGAGGCGTGAACTGGTTCACGTCGATGAGATCCCCGCTCATGCCTCGACCCTTTTGAACGCCAACACCCAGATCCAGGGATTGGCATCCCAAGAGCCGGGGCCGTTGATGGACTCCCAAAGGAGGCGATAGGCGAACTGTGGCGTTGGCGCCCACTGATCCTGATTGCGGTCGGCCTTTGTCATGCCCCAACCTTGCCGCACACCAGGAGCGCGCCAGACACCTTCGTTGAACTCATCTAGTTCGGTAGGCGTTGGCGGAGCGCCGGTCTGCTCAATGGTCCAGTCATGAAACCATTGCCGGTCTTCATTGTCGGGCAGCGACCTGTAGAGACCTTCAATAATGCTGTCGGCCTCACTGATCGCGTTCAACCGCTCGACCCGGACGTCTGTGATTTCCAGCAGGATCCGGGATGCCCAGCGGGGCATATGAATGCCAGGCACCTTGGGCCCAGCCAGCTTTCCATGGTGGCCGCGATAGGTATGCAGCTTCAGCCAGTCTATCGACGCCTCGGCCGAGTTTTCGATGGGTCGGAAGCCACCATCGGCCAGATAGCGAACGCCATCCTGACCATCTGGCAGTTCCTCGCCACGACACGTCTCTCGCACCCATAGCCGGTCGCCTGGCCGGCCGTATGGGCATCGGCGGGCCTCCATTTCGGGGTCGGCGGATTCCGCCCATGTCGACAGATCGATCGGGCCTTGCCAGCCTTCGGCCGTCTCCGAGCACATAGGTTCGGGGAATTCCCAATCGGGCTGCGGTTTTACCACACGCCGGGTCTGGGTCTTCCTGCTGTCCAGCAGGGCCTGGACCATGGGGGCGCTGAACAGGATCGGGCGTTCCTTCATGGCGTCTCATCTCCTATAGCTGTGAGGTAGGTTGCGAGGGTGGATCGGCTCACTTGATCGTGTGTTTGGGCCGTAATTGTCCCCGAATGCCAATCTTGAAGTGACCGCACCAAGATATCCGCCTCCTTCACCGCTGCGGCGTAGCCTGCGTCAAAAGCTTCCTCTTGAGCGACCCTGGCGACCTCAAACCTTGAGCCTTCCTCTAACCATTTCGTCCGCGCCATCACCCTGTGGCTAGGCTTAGGGGTGGGTTGCCATTTGGACAGAGCGAGTTCAGCGGCAACCCGAGCCACTTCATACGTGTGGTTTATCGAGGCGTAGTTGACGCGCCGCATGGCTTCCTTGGCTAGTTCCTCCGGGGTCATTGGCCGAACCCCGTGAACCGCACCGTGGCGCCCTTGAACATGCCGGTGCAGACGACACCTTTAACGGTGCGGCCTTCACTGTTTTTGGCGGTGAAGTTGCGGCCAACGAAATCATCTTTTCCGCAGCCAAGCAGGTCTATTCCGCCGACTTGAATGTCATGCAGGCCCATGGCCTCGACAGACTCGCGGGCGGTTCCTGGTGGTGTAGAGCAGCCAGCCAAAGACAAGGCGGCGGCAAGGATGAGAAGGCGTTTCATGCTGTTTCCTTTGTGAAGTAGCGCACTGCTGGCGTGTTGAGTTTGTAGCGAATGCCATGGTTCAGACCGGCCAGAGCGGCGGTGCCCTCGGGGGTGATGTGGTGCATGCCCTCGGTCGAGCGAACCAGGCCCTCACTGCGCAGAGCGATGAGAATGTTCATGGCCCGGAGGTCGGCGCCCCTTCTGGTTTGGTTTGGGCCCCGCAGCATCTTCGCTACGGCTGCGGATCTCGATGAGCCCTGTTGCAGAAGGCGCAGGACGCGATGGCCCTTACCCTCAGGCGCGAACTCCGGACTCATCGGCGAACCTCAGGCCTGGCCCGGTGCAGGACACCGTCCAGCGTTTCTGGATCATGCGCCTTGCCGAACTTCCAGACAGATGCCCCCGGCATGTGGGCGACCTCTGCGATGGTGTTCATTGAGACCTGGCCACAAAAGGGCTGCCACTCGCCCCACTGCTTAAAGTGCAGTGGAACATCGGCTGCTGCGCACTGGTCACGGAGCGATCTGAACCACTCCGGATTAGCCGGCCGGGCTTTGTGCTCGCCCTGGTCAGTCTCGCCGCCGCATATCGTCCAGTCTATCCCGACCGTAAGCCATGGCGAAATGTCCACCGGGCCCAGCAGCGGCTCCATGGAGAGAAACGCAAAGGCCGGCCCGAGCGCAGCCTTGGCCGCAAGCAGGTGGGGAATATCCCGGTCGGCCTCTTCCTGGTTGACTACGGTGCAGCCGATGGCGGCGTTGGCCGGCCAGTGGTGTCCCGAGCCTCCATCTGGAGGGTCCATCATCGCTTCACCGTAAAGGTGTTCGATCATCTGAGGCCGCTTGGTCAGCAGCAGCCATGTCAGGTGCGGCGTCTCCCTGATCAGGTCGAACAGGTCGCGCCGCCATTCGGTCGGCACGGCGTTGTCGAAGACGTCAGCAGGGGATGCGCAGAAGACGAAACGCGCCGGCGGCACTTCGCCGATCAGCCTCGCATTGTTGACCAGAGCCTCCTGCTCCCGGTTCCAGCGCCGCGGGAGTTTCCATGTCGACGGCGCTGTCCTAGAGCGCGTGCCGACCCCAACGCCAGGGGCTCCCCATTGGGCACGTCCGAAGCGTCCACCAATGCCCATCAGGGCCTCGGCATAGCAGCCATCGCATGCGGGCGAGACCTTCATGCACCCTATCCACGGCGAGAAGGTGTCGTCGGTCCAAGATATCGAACTATTTTCCACGGGGAGTCCTTTCAGTGGCGCCGGCCGTCAGGCCTGGGCGGTGTGCTCGGAGAGGGATTTAGCAATTTCGAGGACAGAGGCCCGGAAGCGGGGCGCCATCTTCGACATATGCGATCCCAAGTCGAAGGCTTGTGCCGTCTTCAGCCACGACATGGCCTCTTGGGCGTCGTCACTGATTTCTGTCCTAGTGAACTCGGCTGCGCCTTCAAAATAGTCCCCGGGCTGGCAGCCCTGAAATTGAGCAATTTTAGCCAGCATCGATGCCGAGATGCGGTTCGCGCCGCGCTCGTACTTCTGGACCTGTTGAAATGACACACCCAGATGGGCGGCCAAGGTCGATTGGCTTTGGTCGAGGGCCTTCCGGCGCTGGCGCACCTTCTGGCCGACGTAAAGATCAATGGGGTCCGGGCTGGTCGTTTCGTTGGTAAGCATTTGGGGCTTCTCCTTCAGTTATGCCTTGCGGCGTGCGATTTCTTCCTTCGCTGCCGCTTTGATATCAGCGTCGATATCTTCTGCCCGGAGCATCCAGGTCAGATAGTCGTGGGGCAGTTCGGCCCATGGCTTGTTCTTGTGCTTGCCCATGGGACAGGTCGCGAAATAGCGGGGCTGCAGCGTCATGGCGACGAGATCCTTGACGCTGGTGGTCTTCAGCATCTCCACCAGGATATGGGCCGTCACAAAGGCATCTGGCAGCGCCCGGTGAGGCGGCATCGAGTCCTCTTCAGAGAGGTCGAGACCGAGATAGTAGCGCAGGGCCTGGTTACTGTGGCTGGGGCTGTCTGGCAGCAGGCGGAGGGCGCACTTGTATGTGTCGATCCAGCGAACCCCGCCATCGTGATCGCCGGTGATCCACTGCTGCTCGAATGCGGCTTGGTGAGCGCAAAGGAACATTGGCGCGCCCTGGCCGTGGTCGCAGGTGATGACGGACTTCAGGACTGACGAGACCAGCAATGGCAGGCCCGCGATCATCTGATCTGTGATGTGGTGGACGGCCATGGCCTCGATCGGGATCGGCGCGCTCGATCCCCATAGCGTTGCATGGCCCTTGAAGATGGCGAAGGACTTCACGTCTCCTTCAATGGTCACGACGACGTCGCAGTAGCCGGTTTCGATGATCTCAGCCGGCGGGGCCATGCCAGTCGATTCCACGTCCACAACGCGAATGACAACCTTCTGGATCATGTGCCGAGAACCTTCTTCTTGCCGGCCGCCACGGCTTGGGAGATCACGCCCCGGCCCGGTGACTTGCGGTCAAACGCGGCGCCGAGATCGATGCAGAGTTGAAAGGGATCGATCCCGAAGGACTTCCAGAATTCGGTTTCCGACATGGAGTGCTGCGATATTTTCGCCGACCTCCTGTCGCCGGTGTGGTGCGGCATGCAAAGCGGCAGCGTCCAGCGGTCGGAAGGCTTCTCCTGCATGCCGGTAGGGCGCTTGCCGTGCTCCAGGCTCCCGGCCCTCAGGTGCGCGACCTGAACCTCAGTGTTCCAGATGCCGGCGTACAGGCATGCAGGACATTGCAGCTTGGCTATAAAACCCATGTAGGCGCTGTCATGGACGCGGGCGCTCTTGATGATCGAGCCATCCGAGTAGCGGCCAATCCAGTCTTCACCATCGTTGTCATGGCCGATCATGCCGAGAACTCGCCGGGCTCGTACTCGACGCCCTCAGGCAGGACACCTTCGCCGTGGGCCATGGTTGCCAGCCGGTCAGCGGCTTCCGGCGCGACCGTGGCGGCCTCGATCCAGAAGTCCCAATTGGCGGCGACCAGACGCCCCTTGTAGTCGACGTTGGGCATCTCGCCGAAGCGCTTGGTGACGGCCTCGACCCATTCCTTAGGCTCCATGAACGTGATGGGCCCTTGCTTGGCGTTCAGCAGAGCCGTGAACAGAAAGGCGCCATCGGCCTCGCCGAGTTCCTTCTGCTGGGCCTCGAGCGTTTCTGTGATCCAGGTTTCCTCTTCCGCCGTGAGATCCGGAATCGCCCTGGCCGCCGCGACAGCCTCGAACAGATCGGCCGCTGTGGCCGCATGGCGGATTTTTGAGATGGCATCTGTCAGCGCTGCAGGGTCGCGCTCAGCCTTCTCCGGCTCGGTGACCTCAGCGTCGATGATATCGGACGGCGCAGGCTCTGCGTCAGCCTTCGACTTGTCCCCCTTCACGGCGGCGCGATTGGAGAACAGGGCTGCCTTGGGCACGCCAGGCGCTGGAAGGGCGGCCGGCCGGGCCTCATTGCCCATCTGATAGAAGACCTCGTCGCGCTGCAGCACCTTGTCCACTTCCGGCGACAGCGGAACGCGCTTCAGGGTCCGGCGAAGGATGGTCTTCTTCGCCATCTCTTCCCAGAATGTCACCCATGGGCCCTTTTCCTTGGACCTGGAGACATTCTTGACCTTTTCGATATCCTCCAGCGACATGACTTCGCGGTAGGGATCACCGCCATCATTCAGGCGGATGATCGCGTATCCGCCGCGGACCTTGCCCCGATCACCGAAGTCGAGCGGGATATGGTTGATCTCGGCATTATCGCCGGCCGACCGGCTATAGGTGTCGTTCTCATAGACCAGTTCAACCGAGATGCTGGAGACCTTCCCCGACTGGTGGGCCTTTTTGAGGATGCCCTGGATCATGGGCATCCACTGGACCGTCGCGACGGTTTCTTCATAGGTCGCATTGCTGCCAAGCTTCTTCACCTTGACGCGCGTGTTGTAGATCACAAAGGCGCCTTCGCGCTTGTCAGGCAGGAGCCCGTCGGTCGCGGCGTTCATGCATGCGACCTTCAGGGATTGGCGATCAGCATCCAAGAGATCGGGGTTGTTCTGGATCGCCGTGATGGCGACCTGAATGAACTTCTCCGCCGAGATATGGCTGGGCAGCAGATTGTTCAGGTCAGACTGCAGGGTGTGGATATCCCCTTGGACTTCCTGAAATTTTGTCATTGCTTGGCCGGTCATGTCGTCTCCTGAATGCTGATGGTGGTGGGCGGCCGAAGCCGCCCGGCCGGGCTACTTGCGTGCGACGCGGTTGGTGAAGTCGCGCTCGACCACGGCGCCGGCGAAACTGTCGACGTTGTTGAACGCCATGTAGGAGTTCACCGCCGCTACCAGGGCCTCAGCCTTGATGAAGGGCAGCAGCACGGCAATGTCGATCTTGGTCTTGTCGACGGAAGTGCAGACCATTTTGGTCGAGACGCTGGACCGAACTTGGCCAGTGTCGATCACGGTGGACCGCTGGACGTCTTCCCTGGCGCCGGCCATCGCGGCTGCAGCCTGATTTTCCTTGGAGTCGGCCCGGGCGAGATGGGTGTCAGCCATCCGGATATCGCCGCGCTGTTCCGCCGCCTGAGCCTTCGCCCGATCTTCATCAGCCTTCTTGGCCAGGGCGTCCGCCTCGGCCTGCAGCTTTTTGCGGTTGGCCTCATCGATCTCATACTTCTTCGCTGCCGAAGCCTTGTTGATGGCTTCCTGCAGCTTGGTCAGGGAGCCGATGATGCCGCCAGACAGGAACAGGCTGTTGATGGTGCGCACCGCCTCATTCGGAACCTCGACCTCCTTCTCCTGAGCCTTCTTCGCCTCTCCGGCCAAGGCCTTCAGGTCGGCCGAGATGGTGTCGAGAACAATGCAGTCCTCCAGGGACTTCGGCGAGAGATCGGCCTTGGCGGCCTTGGTCTCGGCGGTCTTCACGCGCTTGAGCAGCGCAGCATGGCGCTCCTTCAGTTCCTCCAGAAGGGAGGGCGGGTTGTTGTGGCCGACAGATGCGGTTTTGGTCATGTGGGGCTTCTCCTTGGTTATCAGTGGTCGCCGAAGTCGGCGAATTGCGGCCAGTCAGTGTCGGACGGTTCCCAGATCACGTCCCTGTCGAACCAGAGACCGTCATAGCCGCCAAACATTTCCCGGTAGTACAGGTGCTGGGCCAGGGCCTGAGACCGCTGATCGACGGCCTTCAGGTAGCGAGTGTTTTCGTGGTCCAGAACGATGCCGCGGACCTGAGGTGCGCCATCCATCTTGGCGAAGATGAACAGCCAGCCCCAAGCATCGGCCTTGGCAATTTCCTCCAGCTTTTTCATCTGAGTCTTGTTGGCGCCGAAGACTCGGCCCTCAGCGACGGCGATCCGAAGCTGCTGGCGGGCCTCATAATAGTGGGCCTGCTGGATCAGATAGCCGCGAAGGACGATCTCACGCAGCAGGGTCGTTCGGAAGTCACCGCGCTTCCAATCTGTGATCGACTTCAGGTCACCGGTGAAGTTCGGCTTCAGGATATCGAACCGGGCCCGCTGGCGAATGCCATCGGAGTCGACCCAATAGATCGAGACTTCGGTCAAGGCCCCCTTCATGGCGTCGGCCAGGTTCAGGTGCTCGCCCGGGACGCCAATGTCCTCATTCGAGCGCATCAGCATGCGATGCAGGATCCGAATGCGATGATCGATCTTCTGGGCAATCGGGCGCTTGGCCTTCTTCTTCGTCAGAAGGTCGCGTTCATGCTGGAGGATCTTCACCGGCGCCTTGGCGCGAACCAGGCGCTGGATCAGTTCACCCTTCAGACCGTGGACGCTCAGGTGATATCGGGCGCAGGCATCCTGCAGTTCGCGCACCGTATCCAGATAGTCTGGATGAGATTCCTTGGTCGGCAGGACCGCATATGTGCGCTCATAGACCTTGGGGCCATCCAGGAAGTGGACATGCACGGCCTCACCGATCTCATAGGCCGGCTTGATCGGCTCCGGCGCTCGGTTCGAGTTATAGACCGATGCCTCATGCCACTCGACCGGCGACAGGTAGTTGTCCTTGATCGCCGTGTAGCCAAGCCCAATGTCAGCCAGATAGTCGACTGAGCGTTGGTTCACATGAACGCCAAGGGCATGCTCAGTCAGCATGGGCTATTGCTCGCCCCTATGCGTGCCGATAGGCCGAAGAAGGGAGACCTCAACTATCTGTCGGGAACTTGTGGCCGGAATTGCATCAAGTTGAAGAATTGATGCTTTCACAACAATTCCAGCCAGAGCCGCTTCGCGCATTGCCGTGTTCAGGCAATTTTTCGCCTCAGCAATGGCAACTGCATGCTCGTCGTCCGTCTTCTGGTTCATGGTCTATTGTTTTCCCTTGGCGATTTTGTCTGCGGCTGAAATGTGGATGCCATGAAGATAATAGGTCGGGCCGACAGTCGGGTTCATGAGTGTGTCCCGATCAACCATCATGGCTGACTTGAGATGCTTGTAGGCCCGCTCCGCGCGCCGGGCCCGCTCCAGAAGAGCATTGCCCGACGCCAGAAGGTCGGCCTCCCTTTCCTCGTGAGATTGTGTCCAGGGAGGCCGGGCCATTATTCCGGCGCCTCGATGACTTCGCGCAGCGTTTCGATGGACTCGTCCACCGTGGCGATCGCCGTATCGATCTCGGCTTGACGATCGGGCTCGGCGCTGGCGCGCTCGGTCACCAGTTCATCCCGGTATTGAATGTTCCGGGCGAGCATTTCAACGCGCAGGCCCGGCAGTTCGGGATGCCCAGGATCTTCGCGCTCCATCTTCTGGAAGGCGGAGCGAAGGTGCGGAAAGGCCATGGTCGAGAGTTCGACCGTCTGTCCGTTGGATCGTGTGTAATGGGTCATGAAGTCCTCCTTATGGGCGGCCGATGACAAAACCGGACGCAACAGCGCAGCAAAAACCAATGAAAGCGAGCGCTGCGCCTTTGCTCACCATCGACTCTGAGGTCGCCTCCCGCCAAACCCGGGGCATTCCTGGGCGGTTTTCGATCAGGCCACTCGCCTTCAGGATCGCCAAAGCGTAAATATGAAACCAAGCACTCAGAGATAGAGCGATAATTGTGACCCCCCAGCGGACAAGGTCGCTGTTATGGGTCTGTCCATTCAAAATGGCATAAATGTTCTGCATCGGCTTGGGGCTCCCGCTTTAGGTGTGGTCTGAAGGTGTCGGTAGAAATAGCGGTGATTTTCTGTCGGTCAACTGTTATTTTTGTATTGCGACAAACGAACTGTGCCGCTAGACCGGCATCTCCACAATCGCGGAGATCAAAATGAGCCATGTCGAAAAGGCCCTAGACAACATACGCCTTGCCGCTGTGCAGCCGGGAGTGGCTGGGGTCGGCGAAATTGCTGCTCGGGCCGGCATGAACATAGAGACAGCCCGGCGCATGGTTCGTAAGCCGCCAGCCTCTGTGCAGACGCTGATTGCGCTGGAGAAGATCGCGAACGAGATCCTGGGCGACAAAGCACTCTAGCCGCCCGGCATGGTGGGCGGCGCCATAGAGACCGTCAGGAGAGTTGAATGTCCAAAGCCCCAAGAAAGAGCCCCGGCGTAGGCCGTGGCGAAAACCTGGCCAGTCACGAAGCCATCAATAACGCGCTGGCCATGGAAGTCCTGGACCAAGAAGCGCTGGAGACTGTGCGGGAAATCCGCAAGCGCCATCGCAAGAATGCCGAGCAGAACGGCGTCGCCCTGTCTGACCTGGATGATCTCTACAAGTCGCGCGACGAACCGATCTCAAACATCGTCGCCATGATCCGCCGGAAGATCCACTACCTGGGCTCCGTCTTTCACCCACTGCGGGCGCAAACCGACCTGTTCATGCAGGCCAGCGCCTCGCCGGAAGACCAGCACGCCGCCAAGCATGTCGGCAAGATGGCCGGCCTGAAGGGCGACCCCTGCAGTCCCCCGCCGGCGCTGGGCGGCGAGGATGCCCAACTCTGGATCGATGGCCACCATGAGGGCGCTACCGCCCGGGCCGCCGCCCTAAAGCAGCGCAAGGCCGACGAGAAGACCCTGGCCGATACTCTGGCCGCCGCGCTCTCTGAACCCGATGGGAAGACCGTCGACGGGACGGGCAAGGGCTCCAAGGCCGAACAGGTCAGGGCTCAAGCCGCCGCGGACTTTGCGAAGGATAACCCCGAAGGCGCCGCCGCTGCCGGCATCATCCCGCCGGCCGAGATCGCCGAGGAAGTGGACGTCGAGGCTGAGGCCAAGAAGTTGCAGGAGAACGGCTTTGCGCCGAAGCCGAAGCCTAAGGCGGTCCACGGCATCATCCCGGGCGAGCGCGTCAAGAAATGATCCTGGGCCTCGACCTTGGCCAGACGGTGGGATGGGTTCTCGGCGATGCCGTGGGCCCGCTTCGTAGTGGCTCCTTCGAACTGAAGAACACGACGGATCTCGGCGCCTGGCTGAGGTCGAGCGACCCACTGTTTCAGGCGCTGCTGCCTCAATGCACTGCGATTGCGGTTGAGCAGCCTTTCATGGGCAAGTCCTATTTCCCAGCCAGAAAGCTGATCGCGCTCCTGGGGCATGTCTATTACCACTGGAACTGCATCGGCCGGTCGGCGAGCGGCATCGAAGAAATTCCGGTGTCCACGGGAAAGCTGACCCTGTCTGGCCATGGCGGCGCCGACAAAGACCGGATGATTGCGGCGGCTGCGGAGCGCGGCTACCCCGATCTCAGTGAGCATGAAGCCGACGCGCTCGGAATCTGGTGGTGCTACGTCTTTGGCAGGCGAGAGAGCATCGCCAAGGCCAGAGCCAGAACCTCCAAGGGAGTGATCATCAAGCCATGAACTCATCAATGATCATTGCGATCCTGATCAAGAAACTCGGTGGTTCCGTGACTATCACGCGCCACGATGCGGAATCTACGACCGGGAGTGAGTTGCAGACAGAGACCTGCAATAGGACCGGAAGCCTCAAACTTTCCGTCAAACCTCCAGTGATTGAGTTGGAGGCAACAATGCTCGACGGAAAATTCTCGGTAAAGTGAGATGGGCAAGCGTTCAAATTTCCCTCGCGTAGCGAAAGACCACTACCGAACTCCCCCCGAGGGTGTTCCGCCGCTTCTGCCTCATCTGAAGCCAGGGGTGAGATATGGCGCGCCCTTCGCCGGCGAGGGTGACCTGATCAAGCATCTGGAGGGGCACGCCCACTGTGTCTGGGCATCGGATATCAGGCCGCAAGAGGATCATCGGATTTTCCAAGCCGATGCCTTTGAGGTCGACATAGGCGACGTCGAAGAGATCATCGACAACCCGCCGTGGACTCGAAAGATCCTGCACAAGGCGATCATCCACTTTTCGGATCAGGTGCCATGCTGGTTCCTGTTTGATGCGGCCTGGGCGTTCACGAAGCAGGCCGGGCCCTTCATGAACAGGTGCAGAAAGATCGTCGCGACCCCGCGCCTGAAATGGATGCCTGGCACCAAATGGACCGGCAAGGATGATTCCGCCTGGTATCGATTTGACCGACCCATCCCGAACTCTGCACCGATCCTGTACGGCATCAATTGTCTGCCTCCAGAGGCCAATAAGAAGGCCGCGCGCATCTGTTACGATTGCGGGGTCATGATCGATCGGCATGGCAAGTGGAGGCTGGAAAAGCGCAACGGCGCTCCGACTCCAGTGCACCTGTATTGCGACAACCCATCGCAGAGATACCCGAAGGGCCACGTCGCCACTTTGGCGCCGATCCCCCTGTTCGACTGGAGTGAGAATTCAGATGGCTGACCAAGATCTCGCCCGGCCCATGCACAACCTGAGCCGCTTTTCCGCCCGGCCGATAGGTGGCGACTATCAGAGCCTGGCTCCAGACAACCCGGCCGCGATGGAAGGCCGGACGCTGTTCCCTTCCAGGGTCGCGGACTCGTCTGTCGCCAAGCACTACCTGATGAGCGGCTATCACTCGGAGAAGACCGGCAAGATCGTCACCAAGGGGCGCTGGGCCGGGATGCCGATCTACACCCTGACCTTGGAGGAACGCCGGACCTGTCCAAGGTACTGCCATCAGTGGCATTCCTGCTATGGATCAGCGATGCCTCACCCGCATCGGTGGGACCATACCGATCCGAATTTTGAGGAATTCCTGAAGGCGGAGGTCATCACGAAATGTCGGGAGCACCCCAAGGGCCTCGTTGTCCGGCTCCATGTCTTGGGCGATTTCTATTCGGTCGACTACGTCAAGCTATGGACTGACTTGGTCGACCGCTTCCCCCAGCTTCATATTTTCGGCTACACGGCCTACCGGGAAGATGACCCGAACGAAGAGGGCGCGAAAATTGCGAAGGCCCTCAGGTGGCTGTCGAATGCCGCCTATGACCAGATCGCAATCAGGTTCACCGATGACCGGCCGGCCCCGCTCGGCGCCATGGTGGTCGAGGCTGAGGTCGACGATCCAGACGTCATCATGTGCCCTCAGCAGACGCAGAAAACTGCGACATGCGGAACCTGCGGCCTGTGCTGGAATGAATCCGCAATGGACAAGACCATCGGATTTTTGCGCCATGGCAGGAAGGTGCGTAGCGGGCCTCACAAGCGCCTGAAACTAGGCTCCCGCCTCTCGCCTGTCGGTGAGCATGGCCTAACCCAGATCGAGGACGATGCCCTTCGGATCCTCCTTTCCCAGGCGGAAGATAATGGCCTGATCAGGAACTCATCGACGCGCACGCTCGCCAAGGATCTCGGGGTTTCGCCGGCGACCTCGACGCGCATGATCCATGCCTTGGTCAAGGCTCAGTTTTTGCGAGTGCTGGTCCAAGGGAAGAACGGCACAAGTTCCGTGATGCAGATTTTCGCAGAGCCCCAAGATATCTGGCCTGACAAGCCTCTGATCCCAGCGCCGGCGAAGAGGGCAAAGCCATTGCCGGCGTTCTCTGATCCCCGGCCGCCGGCGCGCACCGCTGTTGTCGCCAAAGAGCGGAAGCCAGACGAACCTCTGGTGCGAAAGGCCAAGTATGTTCCTCAGGCCTATGACAGCAAGGGCCGGCTGGTACGACCCTGGATGATCGGCTCTGCCGCCGAGTTCGACATAGGAACGCCGGAGGAACGAATTCAGGCGCTCGATGAGGCTGAGAAGGCCCGCATCGCTGCGCAATATGGCGCCAGCTTCAAACCCAAGAAGGAGTCTCAATGACCTCTACCAAGGAATCCAGAAAGTCTCCCACGCGGGAGGAAATCAACGCGCTCGATGATATCGATGACGTCCGGGCGCTCCGCGAAGAGGTCATGGAGAAAATCGACAAGATCGAAATGTCTCTGAAGACCGATGACCGTGGCGGCGACTGGCGTGAGCGCGCTCAGATGGCGCTGAACTTCTCCAGGAACTCCCTGAAATACTGCGAAAATCGGATCGCCTCCCTGAAGCGCGGATTTTCGAAGCCGGTCAGACCGGATGAAGAAATCAGCCCCCTGACATTGGAAATTCTGCACGGGCTGCCACCATTCGATATCGCCGGATGCTCCGATATATCCGTGCTCAAGGAGCGGCGGGAATGGGTTCGCATTCGCCGCGAGCAGTTGATGAGGGACCGTGCCGATGAAATCTCAATCGAACCCGGCCGGGATCGTGATGAGGCTTTTCTGGCGCTGACCAAGATTGCAGCGACGTCTGCAGGTCAGGAAATGGAGGCAATTCGGCTCAGGGTCCAGGAACTGTCACGCGAAGATGAAGCGCAGAATGCGTTCTACAAGGCGTTCTATGAGGCGGCGAAGGCCAGGCTTACAGACGACGATCTCGACGAGATCAGCGACGCCGTAATCCGTGAATTTCGATTGACCCCGGCGGTAACTGACGTCCAGAAGTGAGTGAAGCCCCCCGGCGCCAACCGGGAGGCTTCGAAATCGGCAAGGCAAGTTGCCAGATCACAGACCAGACAGCGCTATATCTAGCGCCTCTGTGGTCTCCGTCAACTAGCCCTGCCCCATCAGGAGGCAGAGATGCGAGTGATATCTGACGAGATCCAGGCCGGAATCGGCGCCCTGGAGGCTGCAGCACATTTTCAGGGGATGGTGAAAGACCTCCAAGCCTGGCCCGGCCTATCGGGCGGCCAGCGGATGGTCGCCCTGGTCATCGCGGCGCTGGAGTTCAAGGAAGGCCGCGCGCCCGGCTCTCTGGACGTGGCCCGGTGGTCTGGCCTGTCTCAGGAGCGCGTCGAGAAGGTTTTCGAAGGCCTGGAGAACGCGCCCTACTATTGGTCGGAAGATCCGGCGACGAGATCATGGGTTTTCCTGCCCTCTCAGGCCCTTGAGTACGGCGAAGCCTGATCATGTCAGTCAGGGCGATGAACGCCGCTGTGCGGGCCTCTGCGCCCTCGCACACGGCAAAGCTGGTGATGATGATCCTCGCGCATCACCACAATGATCAAACGGGCCGGTGCTTCCCCTCCTATGAGCGGATCGCGGAAGAGGCCGGGCTGGCCAAGTCATCCGTCACGCGGGCGATCAAGGAACTGGTGGCCGCCAACCTGATCCAGAAGGTCAAGGGGAAGCGCGCCGGCTCCTTCAATGCCCCGAACTCCTACCGGCTCACCTTCATATCGCAGGAGATGCTGGACTTGGAGCGCAAGCGTCACCGCGGCTATGCCCATGACGGGAGCGCAGCGCTCCCAGAAAGGGAAACCCCTACTTCTCCGTTACACTCCGAAGTAGGGAGCGCCAAAAAACGTGTGAGATCGCAGCGAAAGGCTCCAAGGCGTCGCATGACGGTCGACTGGCAGCCGAGCCCTGACATGCGCAAAAAAGCTGTTGAGGCGGGTTTTTTGAGCGAAGAGATCGAAAGGATGATATTGGATTTTCGAGAGTTTTACATCGCCCGGGGCCAGGTCAGCGCTGCTTGGGGGATGGACTGGAGTCGCTGGATCAGAAGGTCAGTCGATCACAAGGAGGCCAACAATGTCAGGATCTCAACTTCCCATGCTGCCCCTGGAGGGCGGGGCGATCAACGTCAAGAGAACGTCCGAAGCAGTACCGACGCGGCTATGGAAGCTGTGCGTCGACTCCAACAGCGCGAGTGAGGCAGCCCGAGTGATTGCGTCGTCTGATAGCCTGATGGCCGATGCGATTGGCTGCCATGCGCTGGTGACGCGCCTAGCCGGCCCATGCGGTCCCGAGTCCTGCCGCTTGGCGCTCCAGCCGCTGGAGATCGTCTATGGCACGCCGGATTTTGGATCGGGATACGCCGGCGATGAACTTCGCGCCGCCTGGTGGACGCAGATCATCAAGGCCCTCAGCGATCTCCCCCTCGAGTCCCTCGAAAAGGCGGTCTCAGCCTACATCGCGACGTCAAAGAAGCACTTCTTCCCGAACCCAGGAACGCTCCGCGATCTCTGCGAAACTGACACGACGCTGATCCGGACGGTCGCCTATCGCATCAAGAAGGCAGTCGAAGCCGCTCCGGTCCCGCCCAGGGAGAAAAGCCCGGAAGAGGTCGCCGAGGTCGCGAGGCTATTGGCGGAACTGAAGGGGAAGTTGGGCGCGCCGCGCTCGATGCCCGATGCGCCCGTTCTCCGGCCCGTGGGCGGCTATCAGTCGCCGCTGCAGCAGGAGATCATCGCCAAGGGCCTGAAGGCGGCTGCACAGGCTCCAGATGCGATTTGAAGACTCGATCCGCACCCTTCGGCGGGAAATCGAAGAACTTCAGGAGATCTGGGAGGCCGCTGGCTGGGAAACCGCAAAAGCCCGGCACATTGAATTCGCGCCGGAAAGGGAGTCGACGCTGAAGGCTCTGAAGGACCATACTTTCGAGATCGCCCGCGAGATCGAAGATCACAGGCAGGCGATCCGAGTGCTTTCCACCATCTCGCAGGGCTTGGGGGAGATCCGCTATTTCTCAGCCCCGGTTGATATCCCGGACAGCATAGTAAATGTCCGGCGCAAAAACCCGGATCAGGAAAAGAACCAGATAGCCCAGAAGGCCGGTGCCGACGATCCAAAGCAAAACGCCAACCCACCAGAAGGCGGCAAGGAAGGCGATCACGGCGCCCAGGCCGATAGCGCCCGGCAGTCCCAGGATCAGAACGACGACCAGGGCTGCGATGATGAGAATGACCCAGATCATGATGACGCTTCTCCAGTGGTGAACGTCCGCGATTTCCGCGGCTCACCGTATGGACAGAAAGCGCCAACCTTCAAGACCCAATCAAGAGCCCGGACGATGGTGACGCTGACCTGAGTGGGCATGCGCTGTCGGTCTCGGTTGATGCGATAGCCGGCCATCTGCTCGCGCATGGTGGCATCGTCGACGCCAAGCCATGCTGAGATCGAATTGACCGCGCCGAAGTTGCGCATGACGAAATCATTGAACGCCTGGTGATCCCGGCAGTCGATCGGCAGTTCCATGCGTCGCGCATAATGCGCCATGGCCAGGGCCTCGCATCGGCTGGCCGTCCGGTGGCCGTGCAGGAGCATGCGCCGGGCATGATCTCCGATGCCGACAGCGGCGCAGGGGGAGATGGGGTCTTTGCGGCGGCGGCGCAGAATGTTCTGCTCATGCATCCAGTTTTCGAACTGGTCTCGCGTCATGAAGACGCGCTGGCCGGTCCTGTCCTCCAGATCGGTGTCAAGGACGGCTACAAGCGGGCGCCAAGTTCTCGCCCGGCCATTGTCGATCACTACAAGGGCCCCGAGTTCGTTCACTGATAGGTGCGTCATCGCGGCGCTCCAGGCGCTGTAACGGCCGAAGGCTCACGTTTGATCCATCCGCCCTTGAATTTCGGCCGGAAGGTCCATTCGACCTCGCCATGATCGCCGAAGTGGTCACCATGAATGCAGTTCGCGACCTCTCTCCGCACGGCAGCCGGCGACATGCCAACTGGAGCCCGGACCTCGCAGATCATCTGGATCGTTCTCATCTTCGCCGCCATGTCAGTTCCCTCCCATGAGCGCCCGCGCGCCCTCGATGATCTCAGACAGCTTCCCTGCAGCATCATCGCCGCTGAGATCGCCGTCGAGATCCGTGTCAGTTGTCAGCCGGGCAATGCCGGCGATGAAGTCTCGCTCTGAGACTGCGTTGCGCTCCATGCAGACGACGGGCTGCCCGTCCAAGACCCTCCGCAAAAACTTTGGGTCATAATCGTTGGAGTAGGGATCAGCGACCTCATAGAGCGTGAGGCGTATCATCAGGGCGTTAAGTTTTGGATCATCGATTTCGCTGGCCCTAGTCGCTACTTGACCCAATAGCTGGCGAAAAATGTTCATCGGTATTTTCAATGCCGATGCGCCCGTATTGACCAAGACTTCCTCCAGCAGCCGAGGCGTGTGAACTTGAAACGTAACGCCTGTCACTTGCGCTTCGCCCGCTCGCGCGCCCGGCGGACCTGTCTGGACTCGCCCTCCGGATTTTCGATCGGTGGCGGCGGGGTGCGGCGCGGCTTGGTTGACCGGCCCCATACAAGGTCATGTGGTCCAGGTTCCGCCAAAGCGAATAGAGTCATTGACGCAGCCCCAAGTGCGGTCAGGGTTCGGTTGCGGTCATTGATCATTGGGCTTCTTTCCAGACCTGAGGGGCGATGGGGTCGGCGAATTCAAGGTCATAGGTCGTGACCACGGCGACCTCGCCCTCTTGATTGATGGAAAGCCGAGATTCATCAACCTCGCCGTCCGTGTCGAGATCGACGACGGTGACGATCACGCCGGCGCGATGCTGGTTTGCGCCGACCTCAGTGACCATGCCGCCCTGGCACATCACCGTGATTTCGAGCGGCTTCGCGATGACGTCCAGGCGCATGTCGCCATTGCGGATGATCTTCCGCATGCGATCCCGCCAGTTGCAGTATTCATCCACCAGATCGGCGCCATCGACCTCAGTGTCGTTTTCGAAGGCCTTCGCCTCATAGGCCAGCATCTCAGACAGAAGCCCGGCCAGGCTGTCCTCATGGGGCGGCTCGGTGAACATCGGTTCCGCCGATGCCCAATGAGTCAATTGAAGCCCCAGGCGGTTGTCTTCGAAGTTGCGGAAAGAGCCCCACTTTTCGGACCAGAAAATCGGTCGACCATCTGGAGCCTTTGAGATGATCCCTGACATAGCCGTATAGGTTTGCTTCGGCGGACTCGCCGGGGTGATCTGATCAGCATAGGCAAACCCGTATTGCCCATGTTTGGCCTCGGCGATGGGGATCAGTCGCGAATTGAGAATGCGCTGGGTCATGGCCTAAACCCGCAGCGGCATGAGCACGCCGACCTTGTCAGGGTCGCCGGCATAGACAACGCGCATCGGATCGTTCGGGCCGAACAAAACGAGGTCACAGGGCTCGCCGACATGATCAGCCAGATAGTTGCGGTTGAATGACAGGATCAGTTCGCTGTCGCCCTCGACTTCGCAGGGAAGGGGGATGGTGGCGAACTCGCCGTCCAGGGTTTTGCCAGTGGCGATGGCCTTTCCATCGGCGATAGAGATCGCGACGGACTCGCGGGCGCCCTTGTAGGCGACGCGATCAATGGCGGCATTGAAGGCCTTGTGATCGGCGATGGTGAGGCGGCATTTTGCATCGCGATCATCTGGGATGACGCGCGTATAGTCCGGGAAATTCCCGTCGATCACCTTGGACGTAAAGTCCCAAGCGTCACAGGTGACTGTGAAGCGTTGCGGGTTGCAACCGATGATGACCTCA
>Ga0114975_10001156_pt1 | contig 19116 bp, 22 predicted proteins | sample S_130626_EF_Meta_FD_87031 | JGI IMG/M metagenome (GOLD analysis project Ga0114975, IMG submission 87031) | Freshwater microbial communities from Lake Simoncouche, Canada to study carbon cycling - S_130626_EF_MetaG | ecosystem: Environmental > Aquatic > Freshwater > Lake | place: Lake...
ACCAGAATCATCGGATGATGAATATACAGAAAAAGAAAAAGCTAGTTTGAAGAAATCACGTAAAAAAGCTAATATTATTGTTGATTCATTAATTGAAAAATTTAAAAAAGAAGAAAATCCAAAAACTACAATGAAAACTAAAAAAATAACTAAAAGAGTATTACCTGAAGTTCATAAAGACTTAGATAAATATATGAAGAACTTTGATTTATCTATTGATAAAAGTTTAAAACCTAAAAAAAGACTTATGAGAACTATGAAAATAGTCGAACCAAAAAAAACTTCTATGAGTACAACTAAGATTATAAAACCAGTTAAGAAAAGAAATTTTATAACTACAACTAAAATTGTTGAATATAAACCTAAAGAACATGAATTAAATAAAGTTATAGAATTATTAGGAGAATTAAAACAAACATCTCCAATTATTAATGCTAAAAAATATGTAAAAAATTTTATTAAAAATAATTAAGAAAGAATTAATATTATTATCTATATGTCATTTGAACAAGTTTTAGAGAATAGAGATGCTCATAAAAAAACTATGGATTTTATGGAACAAGTTAAAATAGTAAAACAATTAACAGAAAAATATGCCAGAGAAAAAAATATTAGTAGACTTGATGCTCAAAAAATGGCTTGGGAAAGAGTAAGAAATGGTTCATATATGCTAGAGGATTATGAAGATGAAAAACCACAAGAATCAAAAGCTTCTATAATTACAGAAAATAAAATAGGATTCGTTTCAGAAGAAAAATCTAAATTATTAAAAATATATGATTTAGTTAGAAAAATCTGTAAAAAAAATAATGATAATGATAATTATAAAAAATTAGAAAAATATTTTACAAATTTAAATAAAAAAATACATTAATATTAATTATGTCATATAAAAAAATAGTCAAAATAGAAAATTCTAAAGTTAAAAATAAAAGACTACGAGTCACATTAAATAATGGCGATACATATGATTTTGGTCTAAAAGACGGAGATACCTATATTGATGAAGGTAATAAAGAAAAACGTGAAAATTATTGGGCTCGTCATTTAGGTAATCCTGTTGAAGAGTATAGAATTAGAAATTTAGTTCCAAGTCCTTCTTTATTTAGTGCATATTTATTATGGGGAGAAACAACTAACTTAAATCAAAATGTAAGAATTCTAAATAAACTTTTTAAATAATGTATATATATCACAAATAACTATATTTAAAAATAAAATAATATTATTAAATATAAATGGAAAACTTTAACTTATATAGACTAAAAGAATTAAGTCCAAATGATTCTAAAGCTTATATTACTAAGTATTTTGTACCTCTTAATAACGGGACTCATGCTTTTTACTTGGACGGTATGTATGTAGTAAAAGAAGAACAAGAAATTAAACGTACTTATTTTAATAGAATGTCAAAAGAATTATGTAATTATTATTTCAAAGAATTCTCAGATATTAAAAGTATAATTTATGATGTTAATCAAGATACATTTTTTGAAGATAAATTAAATTTATGTCCAAGATTAAAATTTAAACCTAGTATTATAAGTTATTCTGATAAAGTAATAAAACAATTAGATTATATTAAAAACTTTTTAAAAGAAATATTATGTTCAAATAAACAAGATAGTTATGACTTTCTTTTAAAATGGCTCAGTAATATGATTAAAGGAAATAAAAATACTTCTTGTTTATATCTAAAAGGTGTACAAGGAACAGGTAAAAGTAGTTTATTTTATTTTTTATCAAATCATGTATTAGGTAAGAATCTATGTTTAGAAACAGGTTCAGACCCTATTAGAACTAAATTTAATGAAATTTTAGGAGGTAAATTATTAGTCAATATTGAAGAATTAGAAAATTTTTCTAGAAATGAATGGGAATCAATAAGTTCAACTTTGAAAAGAATGATTACAAGTAATAGTATTACATTACAAAATAAATGTACAAAAGCTTATGAAACTACAAATATTAATAATTATATTTTATGTTCAAATAATGATGCAATTAAAGACGATGATGGAAGAAGGTATTTTATTTTAGATATATCTATTAAGAAAAAAGACAATCATGATTATTATAATTCACTTTATAAATGTATGAATGATGAAGTTGGTGAAGCATTTTATAATTATCTATTAACTATAGATACTGATAATTTTAATCCACAATCATTTCCAATGACAAATAATAAATTAGATAGTCTAAGTAAACGTTTAGATAATGTTTATAAATTTATCAAAGAAGAATATATTTTAAATAATTATAAATTAGATATTAGTTTAACAGAAATGTATTCATATTATAAAATATATTGTAGAAATAATTTAATTAAATCTGTCCCTAAAGAAGACTTTCATAGAAAACTTTCAGAAGCAAATATTAATAAAATTAGAAAAAATAATAAATACTATTTTGATATTCAATTAGTAGATTTAGTTTCTATAGCTAAAAAAAATAATTGGATAAATGATTTAGATGAATTTGATGAAAAAAATACTAAAGAAAAACCAAGAAAAAATATTATGGATTCAGATAGTGAGGATGAAACAGAAGTCGAAAGTGTTAAAACTAAAAAATATAATTCTTCAAGTGAATTAGATATTGACTTTAGTGATTGAAAATCATTTTTTCAGATTAATTTTAAATATAATAATTTTTACTATTATATTTAAATATTTACTTTATATATATAATTATAAAATGAGTTTCCGAAATGATTTGAAGTTTGGACAAAAATATGAAAAACTTTTAATTTCTTTAATTCCTCATGATTCTCATGTTCTTACTTGTGGATATTGTAAAGAATATGATTTTAAATTAATTAAAGACGATAAGACGACTATCTATGAAGTGAAGGCGGACCGTAGAGCATATAATACTAGAAATATAACTATAGAGTTTGAATGCAATGGTAAACCCTCAGGAATACAAAGTACGACTGCCGATGTTTACGCCTATTTCGTCTGCCGGCCTATGGAAGCATATGATTTATATCTAATACCGACTAGTACGTTGAGAGAGATGATAATTAATAAAAAATACAAGCGTCTAGTACGTGGTGGAGACGGTTATAAGAGTCATATGTATCTGATAGGCTTGGAGCTACTAGATGCATTCAGATTTGACTCAATGGATATAGACCATAAACTAGACGATGAAATTCTCACACCGATAGCTTGAGAGACGATGAGTTGAAATTTTAAGGGGGTATATAGGCTTTTATATACACGTCCCTTTCTGTCCTGTATATAAAAAAATATACACTAAAGACACTTAAAGAAATGACGCGTATATATATTATACAATGACAAGCGCATACACAATAGACGACGTTGAATCTCTCACCGCGACCATCGACAACTGGATGCTCTTGGAAGAACAACTACAGTACATAAGTGACATGAGCAACTGGCATAGAGACGAGGAGATAAATCTCAAACCAAAACTGAGACGGTTCCGAACTCAAAAAGGTCGCGAGTCTGATAGATATCAGATGCTAAAAGACTGTCAGTTCCATCATATGATGGAGTACATGAGACTATCACAAGACTATAATAAATTCAGTCCAAAACGTAAAGAGATTGAGAAAGTACTTGAAGAACAAGGACTCATTGGAGACGTAGAACACTAATCATCTCAAAGTTATTAATAAATAAAATAAAATAAATAAAACATAGACTATACAACAGATTAAATTTAAATAATACATTCTATATATAAATACATTAATATGTATTTATATATATTCGTTCAAAGTTAAAATAAAATGCGTAAATATATACAAACATAATAAACCATACATATATATACAAATATAATTAAATATTTAAGTAATTATTACATATTATCATTAATTAAAAATTTTTAATTAATGATAATATGTAATAATTACTATTTTTTTAACTTATTTCGTAAATATATATATCATTATATTAGATAATGATATATACACACTTCGCCCGCCCACATAATAGATTAAATTAAATTCATTCTTTCTTCAAAATCTGTAATAGGATAAACAGTATTTAATGTAGCTTTATAATTTATAATATATTCTGTTTCCAAAATAAAACCCGACCTTTTATCACAAACAGAACATTCTATTATTTTCTCCATAACGAAATTATCCCATCCACCATTATTACGAATATACCTATAAAGTAAAGTATAATATTGAATACCATTTTTATTATCAACACTTTTTCTATGTTGTTCTTTGCGTCTTTCAAAATCAATAGTAGAACCAATATATATATTATCGTCATCTTCTTTTTTTGAAACAATTTTATAAATAGTAAAATTATCATATTTATTTCTATTTTTCATTTCAGGATGTTCTTCTTCTATTTCACTTTCTTCAGATTCATTAGACGAATCAGAATCACAATCATGAGAATTAAAAGAAGAAGACGAGTCATTATCAGAACTATCACTAGATGAACTAAGTATTGTTTCTGAATCAGAAAGTTTATTAATATCTTCTGCGATAATATAACAATCATCTTCACTATTAGAACTTTCTACTTCTTCTATTTTTCTTTTCATTATACTATATAATATAATGAAAATTTTAAATATTTAAATTATTTGAAAAAATCCATAGTCCTCACAAAACCATTTGAAATTATGCATAAAACCTTGATTATTTAAATTATCTATAATATGACTTTCGTCATAACCTAACATTAAACAATTATACATTGTATATAAAATAAAATCTAAATTGACATATTGTTCATTTTTCTCATCTGGGTGAATATAAATATTATTTTCTATTTGAGACATTATAAAAATTCTATGTTTATGTAAAGCTAAATTAATTAATTCACTTTTTTCAAAATCATTAATATTAACTCTTAATACTTTTTGTATTTCCATTAAATATATATATACAATATATATTTAAATAAAATTAAAAACTTATACTTCAGAAACTACTTTTGATTTTTTATTATTTTTTCTTTTTTTAGTAGTAATATTTTCGAGTATAGTCGGTATGACATTATCATGTTCACTTTTTTCAAATTCAATTAGTTCAGATTTTACAACTTCAGGTTGAGGTTCTAATTCTGGAATTTTAACTTTCTTTTGTCTTTTAGGCTTTTCCTTGACTTCTTCAATAACAGGTAATTCTTCTTTATGTTCTTCAATAACAGGTTCTTCAACTTTAACTTCATCTTCTTTTGGTTCATCAATTCTTACATCAATTTCTTTTTCAGATTTTTTTCTTTGATAATATTCTCTACTTTTAGTTCTTTTATATTCTAGAAATTGAGGGTCATTTTCTTTACGTTGTTTATAATAAAGTTTTCTTTGTTCATTTACTTTATCCCTATTTTTTTCTCTATATTTCAAAGTAGCTTTTTTTTGTGATTCAGTATAAGACGAATAAATAATATTATAAGGTTCAGTTCTTTGAGGTTCATTATATAAAACTTCTGTCATTATATATATTTTTATAGTATTAATTCTTTATATATATTATAATTGATTTATTGTACAAGGAATTTTAAAAGCATCTATATCACCCCTTTCTCTTTCATTATCTTTAGAAATATTATCTATATCAATAGGAACTCTTTTATTAGCATCAGTACTTCTAAAGAAATGTTTTAAAATAAATTCATTTTTCTTAAAATCAATACTAGTATTTAAATCATCAAACATATCTACAAAATCATTTACATCAGTATATAAATGTCCTGTTCTATATGGACTACTATTAATATAATGACCTAAAGCTAGACAATAATATCCACATGCATTATTTAATAAACTTTGTATATCTCTTTCAGTATGAGGTAAACCTTTTATTCCTGTTGTTTTTTCTACTACTTCTTTTACATGTTGAGGAGGTGGAGCACCATAACTATCAAAATAAATTGATTCCATTTTATCATTTGGATATTTATTGCATTGTAAAAAAGTCCAATGTGTTCCGTCATTTTCATGTCCGTCTTCATCATGAGAATCTTCAATATTAATTATATAACATTTATTAAATTCAATTGGATATTCTAATTCATTTTTAAAACAACATTCCGCAATTGGAATATTCATTCTTTTAGATAAATCATAAATTTGAGAATCTGATAATGCCATTTATATATAATTATTATAATTAAATATTTATATATATTTACTATTAAATTAATTTATTTATGAATTTATTCATTATTTTCTTTTTTTTCTTATTTTTCCACCTTTAATTTTTTTATAAATATTATATGCTGGGTCATATTTAGCTATTGTATTACCTACAGTTCTTAAATCATCTTCTATTCCTCTACCATGCATTAATTGGTCTGCATTATGAAATGCATTTGAAACTACTGGTCTAATATTTGAATATAAATCTTGTGCTCCTCTTCTTGCACTATCATATGCTTGTTCGGCATCGTCACGAATACCTCCACCATGTCCACCTGCATAAAGTCCAGTTCCAAGACCCGAACCACTATATCCAAGTCCTTGACCACCATTATTAAATTGTTGAAATTGAACTGGAAGCATATGAGACATAGAAAAATTAGCCGTTAAAGGTTGAGAAACTAAAGCTTGAGGAAAATAATTAACATGGTTACCATTCAAACCAATAGTACCACCTTCAATTAATTTTTTATGTCTTGTATGATGCATTCCATAACCATAAATATCTGCCGATGATGAAACTGGAGCTTCATATCTTTGAGCTATTCCTGAATTATTCATTTTACTCAACATTTCATTAGCCCCTGCACTTTGTAATCCTGCTCTATTCATATAATCATAATTAGTTCCAAGATGTTCATTAATTAAATTATTTGCATGAGCTTTTGCTTCTGAATGTTCTAATGTATTAGGACCATGTTTTCTCATTTCTTTTACTTTAGAAATTGCATGATGATATTTATCTGGATTATCTATATAATCAACTGCTCCCGCACTCAAAGCGGCCGCTGCTGGAATTAAATAAGGTGCAAGAGGGGCAAGAGTTCCACCACTTCCAAAAGTAGCAAGACCACCAAGACCGGCTGCCCCTGCCGTTATTGCACCCACTGTTGCCGCTTTTGCATATGGTTTGATTTTATCACCTACTTGATAAGCTAAGTCTCGAACACCATGTTTTTCTAAAAATCTATCAAATTTAGGACCAAATATTCCGCCTCCTGTTCCATGATAATCTCCTAAAGCTTGATGTTCTTCGGGTGTTAGACTTAGATTTCTTTCTAATTCTTCTTCATCTAATTTTAAATCAGTTCCATTACCTTTATTAAATGCTCTCATTGCTATATCATATGTTTCTGGTTTTACTATAATATGACAACCCATTCCATGCTTTACTCTTACTTTTTTCCCTTTCCTCATTTTATGCATTTGAGGAGTACTACATTCTACAGTCAAAATATGTTTCATAATAATATAATATTTAATTATATTATTATAAATTTAAATATTTAAGATTAATAATCTAATCTTCTATTAAACCCTTGCTCTTTTCTCTCATCCATTATGTTGAAATAAAAAAATTGAAAAACTCTAGACACGGGCTCCGGTAAGGATATCTATTGAGATGGTATCCACTCCGAATTCTACAAATACAATAAAATCCAAAGCTTTAGAACTTAGATTTTGTCCAATAATTTGTACTGATTTAGGAACAGATTGTTCAGCAGGAAGCATTCTTTCAACATTGACATAATAATAATTATAACACATATCAAATGCTTGTCTAGAAACTAAACCAGAATTCAAACCGTCTGTCATTCCACCATTTACAGCATTATATCCATAAAGTTGATTATTATATTGTTCAAAATTATATTTTTCAGTATTATAAATTGCATTTTGACCAGAAATTTGAATATTAAAATTTCCTAGATAAGTCAAAGGTGATGTTGGACCAGTTCCAGCAGGGTCATAAGGACTTTGCCAGACTGGTGTACCTGTCAAAAATCCAGTATTTTGACTCATTGTTGCAATTGCAGGAGCAATAGTTCCTATAGATGTAGTATTATTTGCACCAGTAGCAGAAGAATAAAAAGGTAAAATTAGAACAGATTTAATATTTGCAATACCATTAGTAATTAAATTTGAATAAGTTTGTTGAGGAGCAATATTTTGAACTTGGTATTGGTAAATATCAGTATATTTAATATTTTTAACTGGATTAGATAAATATGCTTGTTCAAAAGGTGGATTAAAAGTATATGAAGGAATATACAAATAAATACTTCTTGATAAAGGAGCAGTAGCTTGACCAGCTAGAGCACCTAAAGCTTGGTCAAGACAAAAAGCACCTACTGATATATTTAATCTATAAGTAAAAACGGCAGTGTTCGCAGCGGTTGCAGCAGCATTATTACTTCCTCTTGGTAATAGAGACCATCCTCCATTTTGTTGTGTGAATGTTGTACCCGCACCCGTAAGTGTTGCGGGAATATTTGAACCTGATGCAATCATAATAGGATTTACTCCACCAAGTGGATTTTGAATCGATTTAACAACAGATTGAACTGAAATAAGACCAGTAGCAGGAACAGCATCACCAGCAATAGAAGCATTACAAAATTCTGTTGTAGTATTATTTAAATTCATTGTCATTTTCATAAATGCACCTTTAATTAAAGGACAAAAATTAAAAAATGAATGAATATGTTTTAAATAAACAGTTGCAACAACAGCAACTTGATACATACTACCACCATTAATACCACCAGCAACTTTATTATAAATATAACCTTTCCATAATGTATTCAAAGCGTTTCTACCTCCGAATGCATTATTGATAATATTTCCTTGAGCCGTTCCAATAGGAGCATCGCCACCAAAAAGTAGATTACCAAAATATTGAGTACTCTGATAAAGTCCAGCAGCTAGACCAGTACCAACGGTGTTTTGACCAATTGAACCTTGAACATCAAAATTAATTAATTGTTGTCTTACAATAAAACCTTCATTACCACTACCAGACCTAAAATTATTAAATTGTCCAGTAGGTAGAAGAATAGTATTTAAATTACTATTATTACAAGTTCCATTTCCTACAAGTCCAGTATTAGCATTTAATACTGGAGCAATGTATTGAAAACTCAAAGCATCGTCAGGAAAGAAGCCAATTGTTGGTCCTTGTACATTTACATCATCTAAACTGAGACTAGTCATTAATTTAAATGAATTCCACATATTTGCATATGGAGTTTGTTGGATAATTGTAGTACCATTATAATCTAAAGTAAATGAATGAATAATCTGACCAAACCAATTTTTTAATCCAATAGTATAATCATAACTTGTATTAGATAATGTAGGGTCTGGAATAACAATATTTGGAGCATTAACACCAGCCGAATAAGTTGTTTGTGTTAAACCTAAAGTTAATGTTAAAGGAATACTCAAATATGATTCTCTATAAGACATATATTTATTACTATTACAAATTTGTGAAGTATCAATAATACTTTGATTACTGTTATAATTTTGATTTTGATTATCAAGCATACTAATCCAGTCTTTTCTAATAAAGACTGAAGGAGAACCTTCGATTTCTTGAGATAGGTCAAAAACTAATTTATCACACATTATTATATTATAATATATATAATAATGTATAAATCTTTTTAAATAAAAAATATTGAATTAAAAGAATCGAAGTATTGATTAGAAACTCATTACAATATTTTTTCTTTTTTTAGGTTCAATACTTAATGAACTTAATTTACTTGATAAATTTTTACTTATTCTTCCACCTGACATTCTTTTAGCAAAATTTGAAGCATATGTTTCAGGATTATTACCAGTCGTATGAATATAATCTTCTAAATCCATATAACTAGAACCTGCACCAGGTCCACCTTTACGAATAACAACAGCACCCATACCACGACCTTGAACATGTGGTTTAGGAGACATACCTGCAAATCTATAGCATTTTGTATTATTATAAACCATTATATATAAATAATATTATTTAATATTTATATATTTAAATTATTCTTTAGAAAAACTATAATTTTCTTTTATAGATTGTCATTTATGGAAACTATAAATTATTCTTTTTAGAAAAATCAAAGATTTCTTTAGGTATTTTACAAATTCCCTTTCAACTTATCTTTAATACAAATATTTCTAAATTTTAAAATATTTCTCATTAAATTATCTAAACAAATTATTTTACTTGTAATAACTTTTTCTTTTTCACATTCTTTATCTTTTTTCAAATCAGTCATTAATTTATTTCTTTCTGTATTAAATTCTTCATAAAGTTTTTCAATATAATTTTCATTATTTAAATCCGACATATATATAAATTAATTAATTATATTTTAAATACTTTAGTAATTAAATCAATATTTAATTTTTTAGTAATTAAATCAATATTTAATTTTTTCTTAAATAAATTAATTAATTTCATCTTTATCTGCAATTGTCATCAAAATTGTCATATTAGGGTCATTTATAATTAATGGTTGTAAATCTGTCCCTAATAATGTCAATCTTAGTTCTGTATATGTTCCATCAATCATTTTATTCCACATAAAAGTAGGAGGTGATTCAGTAATTTGTTGACCTACTGCTACTTTAGGATTTAATGAAAAAATAATTGAAGAAGGTTGAGAATATGGATTATTAATATTACTTAATGAAAATAAAACATTATTATTTGGTTGAACTTGAGGAGCAAAATTACTTAGATAACTTAATGTTCCTAAAACACCATTAACACTTTTTTCTACATAATTTGAAGTTTTTGTTGCTGGTACTGGTGGTATAAAAGTATTATTTATATTTGGATTAGAAGCAAAATTTGGAAAATAACCAACAATTTTATTAAATCTTGCCGGAAAAGTGACAACAGGATTTTGTGGAGTAGTAGGCCAACCTGGAAAATTTGTAATTCCTGTAATTGATGCATTAGTTGGAAGACTTGAAGGAATTAGATAAGTATTTAATTGAATTGCGTATCTAGTAGCATTTAAAATTATTTCAAATGGATATGCATATTGACCTGTTAATGTATCAATCCAATATGTCCCATTATTAATAAATTGAAATTGTATAAAAAAATTAATTTCTGGTATTTCATAAAGTCCATCAGGTATTACAATAGTATAAGTATTTGTTGTTGTTCCTCCTACCCAAGTATATGTAAAAGTATTATTTTGATTTGATGCTGAAATATTAAACCAAGAATAAAACATAGAAATATTAGATATTGAAATATACTTATTAGTCAAAACTGTAGAATTAGGAAATTTAAAAACTAATTTATTATTTTGTCCATCTTGAACGATATTTGATTCATTAAAAACAATTACAAACATTTTATATTAATATATATAAGTATTTATTTAATTATATATATTTTTATTTTTAATATTTTAAAAAATTAACGGTGAATTTTTATTCCTCGTTGTTTAAAAATTTTATTTTTTCTATTTACAAAACCATAACCTAATAAATGTTTATCATAATTAGAATTAGCTTCAGTATTAGGATTTATAAGACCGAATGCAGTAGGAACTTGTGAACCACCTAGAAAGAAAGGAGGGTTTTCAGTTTCACTTCTCATTTGTATTAAATTTGCATATTCATGAGCTCGTTTTGGATTATATGACATAATATATAATAATATATAATTTAATTTTTATATCAATACTTTGTTTTAAATTTGTATTTTAATACTTTGTTTTAAAATTGTTAGAAATATTTTTATTCTTTAGAATATTTTAATATCCAAGTGAATTTAATTCTTCTAATATTTCATAAACTTCTTTTTTAGGAAGTGAATTATTTTTTTGTAGTTTTAATATCATTGATTTAAAATTTTTAATTAATTCTGGTGAATCATTTCCACTAGCTATTTCTCCTTTCATAACTTCAAATTTATGTATTTCTTTTTCTTGACTGTCTTTTGAAGGTGAAGGAATTGATATTTTATCTATAATATTTGATTTTGAACAAACTTTATGTAAATAATTTTGTTCATTTTCAGATAATTTATTTAAATCATTATAATGTGGCATTCCTCCTCCTATAATAGTCTTAACAACTTTAGATAAATCTTCTGTAAGACGAGTAGAAGGAATATCAATAATATTACCACCAGAAATATGTTTTAATGAGAATATATTTTCTTTATTTAATTTATGAGAATTTAATAAATATTTACCAAATTTAATAAATTTACTTGTAGGTTCTATTCCTCTACTTAAATCTAAATTTTCTTTAACAGTTTGAGAATAAGGTTTTAAAAATCCACTTCCTTTAGGACGTCCTCTTCTTCTTTTAATACCATTTCCACAGGAAATACCTAAACCAATAGAATTAGGAGCAAGAATATTACCAATACCATTTCTAGGGTCATAAAGGTTATTATTCGCATTTGCTGATAATGCTAAGAAACAAGCTAAACTTTTTTGTTGTTGTGTTCCATCAGGATTATTGAAATCGGCATTACTTGGAATCATTAATATTTTATTTGTAGGAATAGCTCTATATAATGAATCTATTTGTACAGCTGATAAAGCTGCTAGACGTCCTCTTAAATATCTATCAAATTCTGCTGTTGTTCCTACTCCTGGTATTCCTACTTTACTACTTGAACTACTTTGTCCACCACCACCGTCACCGCTATATAATAAAGAAGAAAGTGATGATAATGCACTTTGACTAGCTTTTACTGGTGTATTAGAATTTCCAGAATTAACTGTTTGAAATCCACTATATGCACTTCCGGATTGTGAAGGTGCATTTTGTACTGAACTTTGAGGGGTGTTTTGAAAAGGCATATTATAAGATTGTTGACTTCCTTGTTGACTTCCTTGTTGACTTCCTTGTTGACTTCCTTCTTGACTTCCTCCATCACCATCATCATCATCTCCATAACCATAATGATTAAAAAAATCACGTATATCATGTTGAATTACATTATATTGAAAAGGTCCTAAACCTGCTGGATTAATTATTTCAAGAAATTTTAAATTTAATGATTTAAGTCTATTTAATGCAACATAATATGAATCTTTAATACTTTCGTAAAATGGACCATCAGTATAATTAGCTCTTAATTCATTTTCTAATGCTGTCCTACTTTTACTTATTTCAAATAAAATTTTATTTTTATCCCAAAAAGTTCTCATTAAAGAAGGATTAGGAAATATAGTCGAATAAGCTTGTAAAATATCTCTTGCTTCGTCTGTAGCTCCTCCAACAACATTTCTTCTAGCAACATCAAGAATTCTATTAATTTGTTCTCTTGTAGGTATAATATCAATATAAAATGTCATTAATTCAAAAACATTATTTTCTAATTCTCTTATAGTATTTTCTTCATGAATTATTTCTGGTTCTTGATGTTCTGCATGAAGTGGTGGCGGTCGTCTTAATATATCTCTTACATTAGTTTGTAAAAAAATTTCTGAAAAAGAATCAAATTCTGCTAGTGTATGTTTTAATACATTTGATAATATATTTAATGAATCTAAAGTAGGTAAACCCGCTGGAGTTATAGATGAAGATGGTTGAACGTCAATAAAGTTTTTAACACTTCTAGAAAAACTATTTGCATCTGTATACATTTTTGATATAAAATTAATTATTTGTTGAACATCATTTTTATCTCCTTTTATTCCAATAGAATATATTTTTCTTAAATTAACTACAATTTCAGGCATTCTTTGAGCTGTAAAAATTAATAAACTATTATTTATATTTAATGGATTAGATAATATTGCTTGTACTACATTTGTACCGAAAGTTAAAGAAGAAATAGTAGCAATAGATGAAGCTACATCTTGTTTTAATTTTTCAGTATCTAATAATTTATCTTCAATACTTCTATTATCATTTAAACCTACTATAGGCATAACTTGACCAGTAGTTTTATAGAGAGCATTAGCATCATAATTTTTTTTATTAATTGAAGTTTCTAACATCAATCTCTCTATATATTCATTTTTGTTTTTAATAATATCATTTTCGGTTTTATTAGGTTTCCCACTCATATTATTATATAATAAATATATAATAATATTTTATTAAATCTATTAATTTGACTTTAGTTCTTTTTATTTTAAAATTGTTAGAATTTCATTCTAATGTTTTAATATTTTTAAAAAATTTTATGTTCTTTTTAATGGAAAAGTTTCATATTTGAAATTACTATCAAGTAAAGTTTCATTTACAATAATATTAAATTTTTCTATAAGTTCTTGTTCATTATATGTGTCTAAAATGGTCTGCATTTCGTCCATAAGTTTTTTTTTAAGTTCATGTTTCCAATAACTTGGATTAGATATAATACTTTTACCCATATTATGAATTGCAATTACTTTTACTCTCAAAATATAAGCGTCTTTATATTCTTTATCTATTTCTTCTTGAGTTTTAATAACTTCTACTTTTTGTTCTTCTAATAATAATTGTTCTGGTGTTAAAGTATTTTTAATTAAATTTTTTTCATATTCATTAGGTTCAGAATAAGGAATATCAGAAATCCATTCTACATCTTGTTTATATATTTCATCTGAATTTTGTATTACTTTATGCTCGTTTTCTTCTTCCTCATTTTCTTTAGAATTCTCATTTATTTTTTCAAAAGCTTCCATTAAAGTTGTCATATAATTGATATATGTATTATCCTTTATATGAATTTTTAGTATTTAATAAAGGTTTATATTTATCTAAAAAACTTTGTTCAATTTTTCTAATTTCTTGTTTATTTTCACATTCTCCATTTTCTAATATTTCAAATATAAATTTATCTATTCCACCATTTTCACGAATATATAAATATAATTTTAACCAATATAATTTACCTCTTTTATTAGTAGTATTTTTTTTATGTTTACTTTTTCTTTGAGAAATATTATTTGTAGAACCTATATATAATAAATCATTATTAAAATTAATAGAATAAATAAAATACTTCATATAATTAATACATGTCATGTTCCTTTACATATTTTGAAGCTTGACTTAAACTTAAACCTTCTTTTTTCATAACTTCTGCTACAATATCACCTCTAGCTCTATTACCTCGTTTTGTTCCTACTAATTTTTTTATTCCCTTACCTACTTTTTGTAATGGTCTAGCATTTCTTAAAAGTTTCATTTCTTCTACTTGATGTTGAGTTAACATTAATTGACCTTTCTTTAATTCTTTTGCTTCTGCGACTCTATGTCCTTCAATTAATTGTTGTAATGCACTATTTTTTGGTCTAGAATATTTATATTTTTCATCATCAGAAGAACTTTCGGAATCAGAACTAGAATAATATTTTTTTTTACTTTGTTTTAACTTGTTAATACTCTGTTTTTCTTTAGAAATACTTTTACGTTTGTTAATACTTCCTCCAGTAGTTGGTGGTTTTTTAGCTCCACTAATATTATAATAACGCTCTGCATCTGCACCTGTGGGAATACGAGGCCCTATACCTTTACCCTTTCTTATTCCTACACCAGTCTTATTTCCAATATAATCAGATAATTCTTTTCCAGCATATCCTCCAGCCGCCGAACCTGCCATTCCTGCAAGAGGATTACCTCCTGAAGCTATTCCTGCAAGACCTCCAGTAACTGCACCAGTAACAGCGGGTACACCATTATGAAGTAGAGAAGAGGACAATCCACCTTTCTTTTTAGTAATATAATCTAATGTTTTATCTAATTCTGGACTATTTTGAATTGGATTAATAATTTTTTCTTGAACTGGATTTATTATTTTATCTTCAAATCCACTTTTTATAGTATTCCCTAAATTTTTAAAAGCATCAACAAAACCAATATCTCCACCATGTATATTATGATGTTTATGAATATCCATTTCAATTTTAGCCATTTTATTTAAAATTTTTTCTTGACTTTTCATTAAAGCTTTATGAATTTTATCTTCTTCTTTTGAAATAGGCATAATATAAAATATAATATTTATTAGTATTTATATATTATTAACTCCAAAGTTAATATTTATAAGTTTATCATTAATTCTTACATCACTTAGATTAGTTCTATCAAATAATTTAATATAATCATTATAAATTTGATTTAGAAAAACATCACCGTCAATTCCCCTATCTTCTATTTTTAAATTTAATATTTTATATATTTCTAAAGAAAGTTTTTTATATTCTTTTGAAGCAAATAATTCATTTTCTAATTTATCTTCAATTTTCAAATATAAACTTATACTTGTTAAAATACCAATTATAAAACTTAAACCACAATTTAAAACACTTATATATGATTGTTCAATATAAGGTTGTAAACTAACTGATGCAATTGCATTCAATGAAGAAAAAACTATAATTGGTAATTTAAAATATACAACAATATTTTTAACTTTAAAATATAATTCACTATGATGTTTTTCTAATTCATCACAATTTTCCATAATATTTTTTAAAAGTAATTCTATTTTATCATTCCAATTACTTGATGTTATACTCATTATTATATATAAATATAATAATCAATTTTTATTTAATTTTTTATTTTATGTAGAAGGTAAAAATAAAACTTCTTGAGTTCCAAAAGGAGCCATAATACCAAATTTATTAATTGCAAATTCTACACTATTTAATGCCGAACTTGAATTTGTATGAATTGCAAAAGCTAAAATTAATTCTGTCGAAGCAAATGCACCAACTTGTGAACCTGCAACTGTAGATAATTCCATATTATTTAGATTAGAACCATAATAATTAGGTGTAGGACAAGAACCTGAAACATTTGCAAAAGTTAAATATCTAGTATTTGTTGTAGGTGTAATACTTTGATTAAATAAATATGTTCTTTTGGATTTATAATAATTTACTGGTGGAACTGAATCATTAGCTGTTAAAATTACTATATAAGGTGTATTATCATTACTAGTTGTAATACCATTAAAAATATTCATATAGACTCCTAAAACTTGTGCAACTGTCATACCTATAGACGGACCTAAATACCAATTAATTTTATTTATTCCAGAACTAAAACTATTTTTAAAATACCAAGCTGGAGTAAATCCATATTGTTGTGTAATAGTTGACGTAGGAGCAATTGGTGGTCTTGCGTCTGCTGTAATAGCTGCCGAAATATATTGATTAGCTGAAGTAATTTGTTTTATAGTTAAATTAGATAAAGTTTCTTGTAATGAAATAGAATTAAAAGTTAAATCTGTTGAACTTAAAATACTTGTATCAATTTGTCCAGTTGTCCCAGTAGGTAATAAGACGGAAGTTATTCCTGAAGAATCAATAACTGGACTAGTATCTGAAGAAGTAGTATAAACTCTTACGGCTTGAGTATCTATATATTTAACATTATAATTTACTCCTGTTGTCATTGTTGCAGTTGTATTACCAACTTGAATAATATACATTTGACCAAGAACCCAATTATATGGTGCTACTGATGGATTAATATTCATAATAATAAAAGTAGGACTAGAAATAATTGTTGTAAAAGTATCATAAGTTGTTACAGTATTATCTTTTTCTATTGTCATACCATTAATATCAATAGTTCCAGTTTTAAAAGGTGCAGTTGTAGAATTAGAAGTATAAAATTGATGTCCTCCTGTTCCACTCCCACATGCATTTAAAAATTTAAGAGCTCCACTACCGTCATCAGTATAATGATAATGTCCTAAACTATCACCTGTTGGCGTTGTAGGAAAAGTAGAATTTAAATTTGAAGTTAATGAAATAGTATTATTTAAATTTGAGGATAATATACCTTGATATGATATATTTCCATATGAATCACATAATTGTAAACTTGTGTCTGGTGGTAAATTTTCTATTGACATTATATATTATTATATATAATTAATTATTTAATTATATATAAATCATTTTTTTACTAAATAAATATTTAAGCTTTAAAACCCCCTAAATTTTGTAAATTTATAGTAAATGAAACACCGTTAAAACTTGGAAGTGTTTGTAATGCTGTTGGACATTGAATAATTAATGTTGTTGCATTAGACCATGAATATGGTGTTGAATAAACTGTATTTGTATTATTATATAAAATTGTTGTAGTTCCTGATGTTGTTGCTGGTGGGGAACCTGGAAAAGGAGCAGTAGAAAATGTTAATGAACATATATATATTATAAAAAGAGGATTATTTATTATAGACACCGTAAAATTAACATTATCAAAATTAACAACAGTTGTTTGAGGTATATAAGTCGAAACAACAGTACAAGGAGAAGGACTTATAGATGCATAAGGTGTTGTACCAGTATTATTTGTAAATGTTGAAGTTGTATAAATTGCTCCATTTGCTAATACATAAGCAGTAGTCGCTAAAGTAGTATTATTAGTATTAATAGGTTGAGTTATACCTGTTGTATTTCCGGAAAAAGTTATAGGTCCTGTAAAAGTTTGTAATGAACCATATGTTAGTTGTGCGTAATTAGTCAATACTGGTGTTGCCTGATTTGCTATAACAAAAGCAGTTGTTGCTAGAGTTGTATTATTAGTTCCAATAGGTTGTGTAATAGCAGTAGAACCAGTACCAATATTCAAAATATTTTTAGAATTCATATTTAAATTTGTATAACTGTCTATTTCAGCAGAAGCAATATTTAATACTGTTTGTAAAGAACTAGTACTATCATTTAAAGCAAAATTAAACCCAGCATTTCCAGTATAAGACCCGCCATTATTAAATGAACATTGATTACCAGCAAAATAAATATTTGTATTTAATACGCCATCATATAAATATAAAGCAGAATTATTGATATTAATAGCTTGACCACTTGCCATACTGATAGCAGAATTAATATTAATATAAGAATAAATACTAGTTAAATTTAAAAGTCCTGTTATTGACCCTCCATTATAATTTAATGTCTGAGGGGCGGAACAGGTTAAAGTTGTTAAATTTCCTCCATTATTAGATAAAGTAAGACTACCATTATTACCTGTTGTATTTGCTAAAACTAAACCATAACCTCCTGTAGAATTGGAATATATAGAATAAGTGTCTTGACCTGCCGTTGATATTCCTAAACTACCACCAGTAATAGAATATGTCGTACTAATAGGATTAACAAAAGTTGCAGTATTATTTGCCGTAGGATTAACACTAAATGAATAATTAGGATTACGAACTGTTAAACCAGCAGTATTACCAGT
>Ga0114975_10001157_pt1 | contig 19115 bp, 3 predicted proteins | sample S_130626_EF_Meta_FD_87031 | JGI IMG/M metagenome (GOLD analysis project Ga0114975, IMG submission 87031) | Freshwater microbial communities from Lake Simoncouche, Canada to study carbon cycling - S_130626_EF_MetaG | ecosystem: Environmental > Aquatic > Freshwater > Lake | place: Lake...
CTTGTCCGTTGACTGTAACATACGCATCTTTGATACTGGCCAATGCAACAGAACTAACAATAGTGGTAAAAGTAGAATTAACTGTTGTTGTTATCTGAGTATCAACTAGGCCAGTTCCACCGACTGTTAATCCGCTAACACTTAACCAACCTGTCCATGTATTAGATGCAATACTAACTGTGTTAGCAATAGTGTTTACGGTGTAGTCAACTGAATAGCGTAAGGGAGTAGTACCAATACTTACCAACACAGATGCTGTACTTGCAGGCTTACCGCCGATGTCAAAAGTTGTAGTTAGATTATCTAACAAATATTTTCTGTTGATGATCAAAGGACTTGCTTGCCCTTTTGATTCAAATACTGTAACCGCAAAACTTTCTTGCACTTGACCTGGTAATAGTTCTTCCGGAGCATAACTGTAGTTTGCATCTAGGAACGCACTACCGTCCAGTAAAATATCAGATGGTTTAATACCAAGTGTAATTTCACCTAGTTGGCCGCCGCTGATAACCGCGTCTAGTGCGTCTGGATCACCAGGAAGGATAGTTCCGTCACTTATCTGATCCCTAAATGTAACATACTGAGTTGCAGAAAAAGATTGAGTAAAATTAACCAACGGAATATAAACTGTTGCCGTTGTTCCAGACCCTATGATAGTAGGAACCACTGTAGGGTCTAAACGAGTTGTTCTTCCTGATCCTGTTGTTACATATACATTGATGTTTGTGCCCACAGGAACTACAAAAGGTGTAGTTACTGGTATTAGATTTGCTTCTTCGTTAGAAATAAGATTATTAAGTTCGGCGGCTTTTGCTGTGTACTGATTTACTTGTATCTGCGATTCATTAACTTGTCCTAGAATGTATTGATATTCGGGGTTGTTAATCAACTGCACACCTGATCCGGGCACCTGTATTAGAGTAGGAGTCTGCGCTAACACAGACTGTAGTTGCGCTAATCGTGTTGTCCAGAATGAAAGCTCAGTGACCACTGCGGCTAATTCTGCTTGATGGACTGCTGTTAGACTTACTGCAAGATTTAATGGATCAGTTACTACTCCGTAATTGGATTCACTAGAATAGCTGTCCCATGCACTGGTATAGTATGGTAATGCATCCCATCCAGACGCATAGTTAAACGGTAACGTGTCAACTTTTACACCGCCAAAAGTCATGCCTTTCATTAACTGTGTTAGATCTTTTCCTGGCATTCCTGAGGCAGGATTATAATAATTGTTAATCCTATCAACTGCTGATAATAATTTAATATCTTTGATATATGTTAGTACTAGACGTTTTTGTTTATCAGGAACAAAATTTAACACTAATTTTGCGAATTTCTTAAGAGCAGTAACTCCGCTGGTGTTTGTAAAGAAATCTGAATAATATTCAATAGTAAATTGATCATCTAATACCATCGAGCCGTCTATTGTAAGATCAATTGTGTTCTTTTCGGGCTGTGGTACCCAAGTTAATACCCAAGTATATGTTTGGCCATCACCTATAAAATAATCAGTCGTTTTAATATCTATGATTTCTGTTCCATAAGATATGCGATCAAACTTCATTGTTACAGACGTTGTTCGAATTTTTCCGTTGTATAATTGTACTCGTGCAGTTGCCTGTGTATAGTCTTTTCCGCCGCCACCAATTAAAACAACAGTTGGAGTTTCCGTATAGTTACTACCAGGATCAATTACAACAATTTCATATACTTTTCCTAAGCTAATGTAGGCCCTAGCAAATGCACCAAACCCTGTGTCGTTAGGCGCTGTTATAATTTCTACTCTAGGAGGACTTATATAATTAGATCCGCCATTGGTTATCTGAACTTCTCCTACGCCATACGCAAAATTACTTGCCCATGATTTCCAAGGATATGTGGCTAATAAAGGATCACCATAAGATTTGATCGTTGTAAACTGCCCTAGGGTTTGATCATAATATGCAGGAAGATCAAAGTCAGTGCTAAAAGTATGGGTCGGATCTAATGATGTATATTTGGTTGTAAAATTTCTAATTTTTGTATGGTAAGGTTTTACTTCTTCGATCCATTTTTCATAGAAATCACTATCTTGCAATTTATATGTAGGTCGCTGATCTAAGGCACCTGCTTTATTTGTAACATTAATGAAGGCTGTTTTAAATGCCCAGTCAAGATTTGTCTGTTCCGAAAATGCATATTTTACAGCATGGAAGAATAATTTATTCCAGTATTGTTTTAAATCACCAGTAAACAAATCATCCTTAATTGCCTTAAGAATATAACTTAATTCTATATCAGGTGATTGATCAAAGAAAGTTGAATCATATGCGGCGACTTCATCGAATCCAAAGTCAGTTAGTGACGAACTCCATAACGCAGGATTAATTTGTATAGTTCCTTTTTCTTCGGCAATTATATCATAGTCAGTATCGAATGTGCCTATCCTGATTGTTTTATCAACTCTCTTTAATACTACATAACGGCCTGCGCCGGCATTTTGTATTTTTACAAGGTCGCCGAGTTTTGGAGTTATTCCGTTCAGTCCGTATGTGTCGCTTATTGTATATAAAATTGGTTGTAGATTGTTGTAATCTGCTCTAGTCCAGTCAACAAAGCTCCAGTACTTGGTCACATCGTACTGCTGACTGTGTATACGGGTCCATAGTTGCTCTGCTCGATTCCATTCAAACTTACTCCACATATTTTTTGCTTCAGAATCTGTTTGTATATAGACAGTGTACGGACGAACTAATAATTTCGGTATCGCTGTATAGCCGTAGCCCGGGTCAACAATAGTTGCACTGACTACTTGGCCTGTTTCGTTTAATGTTGTCTTTATTATTGCCCCGTATCCGTTTCCAGAAACTGTTACAGTCGGTGGATACAGATAATTATATCCGCCACCTGAATAAGAAACAATCACTCGATCAATGCCACCGTTACTATTAATTGTACATACTAACTGTGCTTGACTTAATGCCTTAGTTTCGATGAGGCCTAATTGATAATTTGTTTCAACAACTTGATCCCAAGCATTTTCTTCAGACGACGGAATTTCTTCCATTATCTTTAGATTAGGTATCGATTTTAAACTTGTAATTCTATTTTCTAATAAAACAGTATTAGTCCATTCTAACACTGTTCTTAATGCTTCCATCCTATTAGCAAACATTGTTTGACGAGGTCTTACATTAATACCATATCTTTGCTGTACTGATAATGCAGGATCCGGTACAGGTTGACCAATTTTGTCGTAACCAACTAAGCTATCTATTAATTTTTGTTCTAACATTATAGAAGGACTACTATACGGATCTCCTTCCTGTAACAGCAACCATTCTGTGTGGCGGGGTGCTGAGTTTGTCAATCTATCAAAATTAATATGTAAATTTGTTAAATTGTTATCGATTAAATCTTTAACGTTAACCAACGCCAACGCATCTTGTCTTAAAATCGTAGCATGTTCCACTAATTGATTTTTAGGATCAGCAATTAATCCAGCAACTGTTATCGCGTTGATTCTTCTATTTTTAACTCCAACAGGCAGGGTAGTTTTATTTCTAACCCAGTAATAATATACGTTACTAAACGTACTGGTAACTTCGTTATAAACCTGTTTCACAGACAATACACTATTATCAGGATATTTTGGCTGGCCACTTATACTACGTAGTAACCCGTTGCTGGTATCAGCAACAGCCGCCCATTCACTTGGTAATAAATTAGAACTTATCCATTCGTATACCTGGATAGCACTTCCTGGGAATGTCGTACCCCACTGATTTTTTCTATACTCTAACTCGCCTTGTTCATACCAGTAGTATTTTACAGCACCGGTATCCCACCATAACTCGCCAACATGATCATCGGTCCAATTAGCATTAGTATCAACTGATATTTTTCCTGCGCCGAGAGTATAAACAGCAGGATCAGTTATTGTTTTATATGATAATTCTTGATTAGCTATACCAGGAATGTATCCTTTTACAGGATCAAATATTTCAAGATACTGTTTGATAACATCTTTGTCTGCATCAATTACCATGAGACGTTTAATCACCGAAGGGTCAACTAACGGCTCTTCATGACGTAACAAACTCCAGCTGTTTACAGACGTATCTATTTTTTGGAATATGAACGTTTGGCCGTTATTTTTACCAGACAGCGTATCAGAACTAGGAGCACCTACATAAATGTTTCCACCTAGTTGAGCTGTTGAATACCCAAAATCGCTGCCTGTTGTAATTGCATTTGATTGTATATCTTGTGCATAAGAAAAATATGTGTGGTATCTATTAAACACACTAACAGAACCAGCACCTTCTATATTACTGTAGAATCGCGTTGATTGATTGTCAAATGTTGTTTTTACATGTCGAACATCAGTAGTGGCATCTTTAACATATTTTGTACCGTATAGTGCCTTTGCATTTGATAGTAATCCCATGTAGGTATCGAATGTAATATTTTGTAATTCTAATGTACCTATACTTGAAATAATTAAAGTTTCTTTATTATCATCGATAGAAATATCAAAGCCAAAAATTGTATTAGAATTTCTATTTGGCTGTGTTAAGTTCTGTAACCACGCAAATTTAGATCCGTTCCATTTCCATACGCTAACCATTCCTTGATACAGGCCATATTGTGTTCCCGGACTGCTAATAAACAAGTACTGTCCGTCTTTGCTCATTACAAGTTTATTTCCGAGTAAGTCGCCCGATGTGATTAACCCTTTTAGCCCTTCTGTATCTTTTGTTATATCGGTAGGTAGTGCTGTAAATGTATTGTTAGAATTCTTAGTAAAGATTCTAACAATTCCAGTATCAGAGTATGCACCTGCGGCACCAACTGCTACAATGCTAAGGTCGTCACTTGTCGCAATACTTTGACCAAAGAAACTTCCTGTTGGAAGATTGGCATTTGATAAAGCCGTTAACGCAGAAACTGTTACAGTACTTGTGTTGTACTGTCCCATAGTCATGCTATAATTATAAACACGGCCAACACCTTCTCCCGGTGCTCCTACTAAAAATTGCTTATTAGTCGCTGAAGAATTTACTACAATCGCATTACCATATCGTCCGTTTGAAGTAGGATTAGGAGTAGTTAGTGCCGCTAAAGTTGTTGGACTGTTTGTAACTCTATTGATGGCAGTAATTTTAATCATGCCGCTTCTATCAAATAACGTTACATTGTTTATATCATTTACAAATCTTAGATCACCAGTACCTGTTGCATCTCCGCGAACTCGACTTGTTGCTGGTGCTCCAGCAAAAATTATATTGTCGGCCGCATCATATTTTAAACTGTATCCGAACTGAGGGGGTATTGTGCTTAGATAATAATCGCGGCCTGCTTCTTTTAATGAGTATGTGAATAAGGTGTTTACTTTTATATCTCTAACAGATGTTTTATCATATACGAATATTTTACCATATCCGTAGTTGGCGTCAAGAAATCCGGGCGCACTAACTACATACGTCGAAGTTGACTCGTCTGTGCTATATGAAAATCCATACTGTTGATTTGTATTGTTAACATCATCTGAATATGTTGTATCTGAGTAATTATTAATTTTTTCGTAGACTGCCCACTTGTTAGAGCCATCATCATCAACCCAAATCTTATCACCATATTTGGTTGTAGTTAATCTCGGCAGGGAGGCCAGATCGTCAAAGCTACCAAAGCGAACTGAAACAAATTTAGAAACAATTCCAATATAGATTTCTGATGAATAAGGTACCGCAGTTAATGTGCTAGAAACGGTGAATTGCGTGTTAGACTCAATTGAGATAACAAGATATACTTTGTTAAGATCTGGAATAAATCTTGAAACAGCAATTACTTCACCTACTGCTAATCCGTGTGATTGAGCCGTAGTAAACTGAGTACCTATTCCAGGTTCAGTAACTGTAACTTGGATGATCTGTACATTCTGTCTCGTATATCGTAAGACATCCCAACTGCCGGTAGGACTATAGCCTAACCAGAAGGTACTGCCTTCTGCGATTAAATTCGGATCTCCAATGTCTAAAATACTATTAACATTATAAGCAGTAGCAGTTACATCGTCAATACGAACATATCCCGCTGTTTGTATTTCAGAAATATACTCTGAAAAATTAGTATCTAATATTGGAAATACATTAGCGGAATCATAATCGTCAGGTGCAACTAATACATCGCTTTGAGGAACGCGATATATAAAATCATTGTTAGTTGTAGAATAATTTGTAAATTGTACTATCTGCGGATTCTGAACAAATCGTTGATCATTTAAATTAAACTGCAACTCTTTGTAAGAACTGTAACCGCCAAATGCTCCAATTCTAAAGGCCCAAGTTTCTAAAAATTCGGCTTCACCTTGCAAATTGTTAAGACTTGCTTTAGCTAATTTAGTGATAGAGTTAGCGGTGCCTTTTTCTTTAATATACCCTTGATAAAATTTGTACTGTGCAATTCTATCATCGAAAATATTATCTAAGTATATTCTCGGAGTGTATCCTGTAAGATGTTGGGCCATACGTTGCTGGCCAACATCGAAGTTATCTATATCTAAACTATAAAAATCTTCAAACTGAGTGATCTTATATTCAAAGTTTGGCAATAATGATGGGGTAGGTTTTGACTGGAGGCCGGACCATACTGTAAAATCAAACGTAGTAGAACCAGCAACCTTCATAATAGCCGAATAATATTTTCCAGAATATCGCACAACTTCACCCGGCGCATAATCTGCATACTGTTGCCAGTCAGATACGACCGCTTCGTCGTACATAAATCCAGGAGTTGTAAGGCCACCATTCCACTCTGCAGTTCTAAATCCTGTTAGTTTAATACGGTTCTGACGATAGCCTGTTTCTTTATCATAAACAATATCGTTGAACATACTAAAATTATTAAAAATAACCGCATGTTGCTTCTGTATGATATTAACCTGCGCAAAGTAAAAACCTGTATTAGGTAGCAAAGATCCTATTACAAATTCATTATCCTCTCTTGATAGCGTAAATTGTTGGAGTGGAAATACTGTGCCGTCTGCGGTTAATAAATTATATTGATAATAAGGATCTGTTAGGTCGTCAACTACACCGTATAGTGTCGGATTTCCTGAACTGTCAATCGTTCTAAATTTAACCTGTTGAGCAAAAGGACTTAATACCAGCAATGATCCGTCGATCCAATTTTGTGATGTCCAGAATAAAAATTCTTTCGTTGAAAAATCCCAATCGAGTATTGAATTGAAGTCTTTCTGGAAATAATCAAATACAAATCCTTGATTTTCTAAATGTTTCCCGTAACCAATTAAAAAGTCGTAAACATCTTGTATTGTTAGCAAAGTTGTGCCGTACGAAACAGTAGCCGGTGCAGTTTCGTACTTGTGTGCTTTAGCAACTATAACTCCGCCCACTACTGGTAATTCAGACAACGGTTGAAAGTTATCAGAATTAAATGTTGTAGTCGCAGTATGGGTAAGTTTTGTCCTGTAGAAATTATTTTGGTAAGATACCAATTGCCCTGTTTGATAAAATTTATTTTCGGTCCAGATCACATAATTTTCAGAAGACCCACCTACAGAAACTTTTGTATCTTGGAAACTGTGAATAGGAGTTAATACTGTAAAATAAGGGTTAAGAGAGTCGTACCCCTTTACAGTATATGCTCCTTGATTTTTTTGAATAATAATACCACTAATTGACAAAGATACTATCGGGTTACTTTGATGTAGATGAATAGCATAATCTTCTGAAGGTAACAGTACTCCCGGGTTAACACTCGCTGGATCCACTGAATCAATTCTCACTGATAACTTATCTTTATCTAAGAATCCTTCTGCTTTATATATTAAATTATAATCTACGCCATCAAGATCGGTCTTTAGTTTAGTGATATAATTTAGATTTCTTTGCAGGCCTGCTTCAATAAGCATTACGCTGTAGCCGGCCGCATATTGTATTTTTCCAGCAACAGTATCTCTGTATAAAATAAGATCTGCAAGTTTTAATAATTGTTCATTGACTCCATATACTGTTTGTCCAGCAACTGAGAAATTAATTCTGCTGGTATCAAATAGCAAGCTGGCGTACTTGGCAGGCTTAGTAAGAGACAATAACACCTGGACAGCAAATGGCCATGCGCTCGATCGTCTCCAGGCAGTTTCAGCCGGTGAGTGATCTCCAAAGATCCATTCTGCATTTGTTTGATTGAAAATAACGTTTTGGGCCAACCCGATACTTTGCGGATCTAGTAAGGTTCCGTTTTCAGTAACTGGCAATATGTCTAGTAAATTTGGGCGAGCATAATTTAAATCAACGCCAGCTCTACTACCACCGCGAATTATACCTTGTGATAAGTCTGACCACAGGAGAGTATTGCCAGATGTAAATGGTGCTGGTCCGTATTGTGACTTCCACCAATCTGGCTGTTCACTGAATCCCAACATTTCCCATGCGTGAGTGTGTGGGCGATCAGTATCATAAAAATATTTAAAGATTCCTCTCCAATGGCCTGGAAGTTGTAGATTATTCGTAGGGTTCGTTGCAGATGTTCTAAAATTCCATGTTCGAGGCTCGTCTACTGCAATTATATTTGTTCGATAATCAACTCCGTTAAATCCTGTCCATTTTAAAAATTCTGAACTTAAAAGTTTAAAAATTTCATTATAACTAAAATCTTTATTTCTGTATGCTCCGGGCAACACAGAATTAATATCAATTAAGGTAGGAGTATACACTGAAGATGATTTTATATTATTAAAAATTCTCGTTTCTAATTCTAAAATAATATCATCTCTATAATCACCATAGGCCAGCATAACACTTCCATCATGTCCTTCAATTACAAATGATGGTGTTGTGTATGTTGTATCAAAATATTTTGCAGGACGGAATTTAGGATACAGTCCTAATTTTGACGGAGTGGGTGGGACATAACAACCTTGTGTAGTTGCATAAAATCGTACTTCAATAATATCACCAAGATTTAATGCCTTAGTAAAAGTTACGCTAGGATCTGTTGAAGGAATAGTGTAGTCTATTCCTAACATTAGTTGCGACCCATTAATGTAGATTATTATTGCTTTATCGTTAACTGATATTAAATCAATGATCGAAGGAAGGGCGTATGTTGTAATTCTTAAATCTGTTACAGTATAAGTTCTTAATACATAATCTTGCCCATATGGTATCATATCGGAATATCCGTATGGGAATAATATATCTTTACCTGCGTTCATTGCAGATAGGATTTGATCAACTGAATCTCTAGAAGTTAGTTCATTTGTAATTTCGTTAACTGCTTTTAAGAAAGTAGATTTAAAATTTTGATAATCGTCTGATACTTTCTTTACAGCGTTAATAACACTATGTTCTTTTAAACCGATGAAAAAGTGTGCGAACGATAACGGCTCAATATGAGATATTAGTCGCCTACCGTATTGCGCAGTATCCCCTAAATCTCTCAAATTATTATATCCTAACGCAGTTCCAAAGAAATTGGGAATCTGCTCAGAAATAGATTGTAATTGATTTGTAAATTCAGCTAATGTTAATTGTGCAATAGGGCCATTTAACGGATTGTTTGTTAAACTTAAACTAGGCTCGTATACTCCGTTTTCGTTAGGAATTGCCGTTGTATAGAGTTTGAACAATATTCTATCCGAGATAGTTAAATTGTTATAGAAGACTACAAACAAGTATTGATTTTGTGGAATAATTTCATATTCAATGTATTGTATTTTTTTAATACCATTGACAAATACATCTATTGTTAAATCTGTTTGCCAGCCAGGGTAACTGATAGAATTAACTTCTAGAGAGTTTGTTACTGTCTCAATTACCTGATACTGCAAAATAGGGATCGGAAGGTCCACTGACCGAACCCAAGCATTTGCATACTTTGTCGAGGTGCCGCTTGATATTTTTAAAAACCCGGACGATACTGGAACGATGGATGTTCCAGTTGCGGATGCTACAGAAAATGTATCTGTATTAAAATAGTTTGTAAAAAGAAAGTCACCGATGTTTTCTACATTAAGATATTTTAGATTGAGACCTAACACAGGGTCGTATATGGTACCGTTTGTATACCCGAATAATCTAGTTCCGGAAAAATTTCCAGGATAATAAGTAGTATCACTGTAACTTATTCCATTAGTATCAAATAGGTCAAATATAGGAGCTTGGTTCAATCCTGTTTTCTGTTGAGCCAATGTCCAGCTCTTACCATTCCACCACCAACTAGATCCCTTATAAGCAGATCCTTCTGCTGAAACAATAGTATCCCCTATCGCCGGGGTGGCAGTAGAGTCTTCTACTAAATTAATAATTTGATTATCGTTAACTGTTTCTATTTTAACTACAAAAGTTTTTCCTCTTACTAACGAATCCTCATCGGCATTAAAGATAACTCGGTAGCCTTCTTCTAATAGTACTCCGTCAATATAATAACCTGCACTGCCTTCAACCACAAAAAATGCGTTAGCAGTTACGGTATCCATTAGATGAACATTGGTCTTTGCTGTTATACCAAAATTAAATAATTTGATATTAGGCTGGAATTCAATAATAGGGCGACGGGCACGTTTGTCTTGCGGGAATACCGCCGGCACACCGTTTGCAGTAGCAGATGCCGCAATTATGCCAGCATGGAACCAGCGGTTGTATCGAGACCAAGGGTTTCTATCAGCACTGGAACGATTGATTGTAACATAGTCTGGAGTTATGGGAGCATTTCTAAAATCATCGAAAGGAAACTCATCAAAATTCTGTGCATCAAAATTCGTATTAAGATTATTTGACAGGTCGACTCTATTTTGTAAACTATCAAAATCTGTTAGATTGATAGCAGTACCAACCCCTTCAACTATCCAACGCTTATTAGCATATGATTCTGGAATTACGCTATCCGGAAAATATATTACCATTCCGTTTGATAAGTTGATATCATTGCCTGATCTATATGTTTGTTTTCCTATAAGATCTGCTTCTACATCTAATTCTGTATTTTCAAGTATCGATTTAACAACAATCTTTCCTGCCACACGGGTATCGTCACCTGCTACATAATATAACACATCGGGTGTTAGATCATCAACAGTAATAATAATTTGTCCGTCTTTTGAACCGTTATTAAGTACTCCGGTATATTGGTCTGCTTGACCATATGATAGTGCTGTTTTAATCCAAAGGTTGTGTACTGAGGTGACATTTAATACATAGGTTAATCCTCTGTAAAAAGTTACAGTTGGATCTGGTGTTAATCCGTTAGGAGTAAAAACAAAGACAGGAGTATCGCCGTCAGTAACTGTGTATGTGCTGACTGTAGATTTTTGTATTCCTGTAATTTCTATAGGGTCAGGGCCGGCTTCCAACCAATAGTATTGTGTATAATTTACAAATTTATCAATGTCTATTTTAGGATCATAAGAATATATAGTAGGTCGAAGAATCTTATCGTGGTTATTAGTTGTGGCATTATAGTATGACAATTGATTAATTAAGTCATCGTAGCTTACTGCGTGTGTTATATTATTACTATCATCTCTAACGATTAATCCAGGATCTAACTGATAAGATCGTGTTAACTCTGATACACTATCGATATACTGATCTTTTGACGGATTGTATGTTGATGTAATTTTACTACCAACATATCCGCTAATTCTTTCAACTCGAGGAACTTCAACTAATCTATCTAAAGTACTTGATAAAAATTTTATATTTTTATCTGTTTGAAGATAGGCAGGTAGTAGATCACTTGTCTTTCTTGAGTGACTAGGATCGTTTAAGTTATAAACGTCAGTTAATTCGTTACGTGTGTTTTTTGCCATTTTTTAAATTCTTATACAATAGATAATCTTGAAGGTGTTAATGCTGTGATAATTTCTATATCCGACACACTGGCTCCGCTTGCAAATATTTCGTTACTCTGGCAAGCTATTTCAAATAGGGTACCAAAAGAAGAACCGTTTTTAGAAACAATAATGAAATTAGTGATATCTGGAGTCATTACATTCATGACATACGTAGACAGTTCGCTAAAATTAAATGAATCACCAAAATCCCAATTGTCGAGGGCAAAGAAATCATTAATTGCCGCAATGATTCTTGTTTTTAAATCATTGTCATTGATAGGAATATTAGAATTTTTTACAGCCCTAAATGTTGCCTGTAAATTTAATTCGGCTGCGGGACCAAACAAAATTTTATATTTTGCAGGATGATAGATAATCGTATCTGATATACTTTTTATAGGCTCAAGATACTGACTATAGGTGTCTTCAAGTGTTGCTGTCGTAGGAGGCATAGGTTCTAGTTGAGATGTATCTAGCAACCACATTCTATAAGCAGTATCGTATCCTTTGGTTAGCATATGGATATCAATGATGTTTGATTTAGCAGGGTCTATACGTTTCTCTTCTCCGCTATTATGAATATAATGGAATTTTAAATCACTTCGGCCTGCGCGAGCAAAAAACTGTGGCTGTAATATATATTCTAAGTTTTCTAAAGAATATTTTTTAATCACATCTGCTGAATAGAAATAATATAAACGACCATCCGCAGGTAATTCTACATAGCTTTCGTCAGGGTATGCAGTAAACTTGCTGGCATCGTATAATTGATATCTAGAACCATCTGCTAATGTTTCAAAATAAACAAAGTTACCAAGGAATCCGGTTTGAACCAAAGGATTTTGACTATCTGTTATAATTGCAAAACTATCAGGATCATCTATTTGTCCGTTGTTTTTAGAATCATAAAAACTGATTAGTACTTTTTTAGGTTGCACATATCCGTCATTTTCAACTATACAATCATCAACTTGCCAAGGATGATCTTTTCCTAATTCATTAATAGTCTGTCCTGCCGGTATCACTACCCAGGCACCGCTTATCTTCCTACTGACTACATCGTTAAGTGTATTAAGATAGAAATCACCGTTGGATCCCAATGATGATTGCGGAGTGGCAGAGCCGTGTCTCCAGGTATTTCCTAGATTGGGGATTGTATTAATACCTAGCACAGAAATTTTGTCTTTAATAGTAGTATTAGAAATATAATCAAAATTATTTTTATAATCATCTATGAAGAATGATGTTTGCTCTGCGCTTTCAAATATGTAATTTGTTTTTCTATAAAAAGCAGTATATGAAGATCCAGTCCACTTGAATCCAAAAATCCAAGATGCATCGACATTTTGATTAGTAGTGTCCCCTTGATAGATTAAACTAAACTTACTTTGCAGATCAATATTCGTATCTGTAACGATTGCCCACGACCTAGTTAATCTATCAAAAGTTAATCCAAAATTAAGTTTTCCTACAATTTGATTTACGATCTGATTTTCTAAAGCAAAAGGTAAACTTGTAACCAATTGGGGAATTATTTCAACTGGGATAGAGCCGTCGTCTACGAATCCTGTCAATACTATCGGTCCAGTACCATCATTAAGTAGACCATTACCGCTGTTTGAACCATCACCGGTTACTAGAGATACTCGAGCCCATGTATAAGTTCTTGTTGTGGAATCAGCTTGATTAGTTAATCTTCCTGATGGTAGATAAAATTTTCCTTCTGGTGGTTGGAATTTTATTAAGGCGCCACCAGTGATATATTGTGAGTTGCTACTGCTGAAATATCCAACCTGTTGTGGTGTTGTAACTCCGCTAATGAAATCATATCTGTCTTTAAAATAACCGCGGACTTGTCCCGACTCAGTTTGTGCAAGAGTCCAGCTAATATTAATGTTTGACAAATCTGGTCTTGGATACTTGTCAAAGTAAAAATTTCGAGTTGTCGGATTTTCAAGCAATGGCTCTATTTTTGATTTTAAAACACCAAATGCTTGATTACGATTTTCAAAAGTAAATGTAAAACTCAGCTGTTGATCTTCTTTATAAATCATCCCGTCTTGAGCATATATATCTGTTTGACTATATCTGCCAGTGACATCGTTTAAATCAAAATACTTGCTGATTCCAGAACTTTGTCTATTGATGCTTTTGACTTTGATAACATCTGACGCAACTGTAACTGGACCGATATTATAGTCTTCGCCTGTTATCATTCTATTTTGAAGATAATAATTTTGAGGAGCTTTTTGTTTAATAGACGCATCTGTTTCTGCAGGGGCGCTATTGTAGACAGAGTATTGTAAACTTAAAGTAAGTGATAGAATTTGTTCTTGTCCTGCATTATTAACATACGGTATTCTTACTAATAGTCCGTTAATTTCAGTTGGTGAAATATTATATGCAAGGCCGTTGCTCTGTCTATAATACAATGTGAAATTACCTTTAGGTAAATCACCAAAGTTACCATCAGCAAAGTTTAAATCAATTTGATCGTTGATTCTAGAAGTAACTGCATATAACGTTCTTGTGTTTAAATTTAAACTATTATAGATAACATTATTACCAACAGTAGCATCAACTTTAGTCCACTCTTTATCATATGTGCCGTCTGCATTTAATTGCCATAACCAAACATCGCTATCATTAATATCAGTTGCATTGATACCAACGATTTCGTTTGGCACCGGGTTACCAATTGTAAATGTATTACTATTCAATGTTCCCTGCTTAAAGTGCATGAAGAAACCTGTGTTTTTTGAACCGGCTCCTTGATTGTCATTTCTCCAAATAATACCAGGTTGTCTACCTGGTAGCGGAGCTTCTTCATATATGTAATTTTTATCTTGAAAGGTTGCACTAACTATTTCAAATCCCATAGCAATGCCGTTAATAGATTTACTAAAACCGTATGTAGGAGCACTTGTTTGAGTTGTGTTTATTCTATATTGATCCGTTGGAATTCCATCAATCGTGTCTGATAAAGAAGGTGTACCAAATGTCATTCCGGATGGCATGGCGGAATTCATCGCTAGAATCCATTGTTGATACCAGTTATTATTGGAAGGATCATCCCAGCTAATGATCTGATTAGCGAGATTAGTTCCGTTATTGTCAATAATGTTGTCTGTAGTAGACATTGCTGTGACTTTTAGTATGCCGCTGGCTGGCATATTTCGTTTTGCATTATAGCTGATTAGCTGTGCTAAACGTAAAATGCTATCTCGGCGTTGGGCCGTTTCTAAAAAGTTTTCTCGAGCATTTAAATCAATACGGAAACTTAAATTTTGTCCTAGATAACAAATAAGATCAACTAGGGCGATAAACTCACTACTTTCAATATAATCATTGAAATCTTCTGGATAGTTTGCTTTTAGATATTGAACTGCTGATCGGCGAAGAGTATCGTAATCGTACGATTTAAAGTCTGCATTGTTGAAAGATTGATATATCTTAGTCCAATCTTCTGCGACAAGTAGTTTTGAGTTAGTTGCTGGTATCATATATGTTATGCCATTTGGATAACATATTTATTAGTAACATAAACTACGTAGATTATTGTAGGGATAAACCGGCTTGTTTATCAAAGTTTAATCGCATTACATCAACTTGGCTTGTGGCTAAAAACCTAAGGTTAACTTCTAAGACCATACCAAAATCTGCTTCTGTAATGTCTACTGACGAAATAGCCACTCTAGGATCTGATGCTATAATTTTTTTAATATCTTCTTCTATTTCGGATCGTACTTCGTCAGTAAATGGATCGTACAATCTGTCCCATATAATAGTACCCCAGCCAGGTTGCATTACACGCTCGCCCTGACGTGTGTTAAAATAATTTAACAAGTCCTGTTTTACAATATCAAAGTCATACATTGTCACAGTCCTTGACATGGGATCTTGCGTAGAAAATCCTACGTAAAACTGTGACGTTTGTTGTTTATTTTGCTCGCTGTAATTAGCAGGTTGAATTATGATATTTTTATATGGCATGAGTATATTTAAGCAACGATGGTGCCGCCTCCTTCTCTAAAATATTGGGCTAATGTAGTAGAGGGGATTTCCCGCTGACCATAACCTGCGCCTTGGAAACTGGCCCATATTTTTCTAACTTTATATGCCGCCGAAGAAAAATTACCTGCTCTAACATCGTCGAGTGCGTTACGAGTTTGAAGAAGATATATACAGGCTTTGTCCTGGCTCTTTGGACTAAAATCTGATAAACTACATGCCTTTTTACAAGTATCCCAGGTGTCTGGCATGAACTGATAAGCGCCTGCGGCAGAAGATCTAAGTCTTGCTGGTCCAAGAACAATCCTAGGATGATCTTTATATTTGTAACTTCTGTTGGTGTAACTATTACCGTCTTTGTCGTATGAGTTGCTACCGTATGTATAAAACTTGAGTCCTTTATAGCCGCCGGTTCCAGTAGGAACAGTAACTCCTGAGGGTAGGCCTGCATTATCAATATCAAATAATGCGCTGGTATATTGTGTTCTATATCCATCTTTGCTGGCTGTACCTTCTGCTCTACGAATAGTCCAAAGGAAGGCCGCAATATTATCTTCTGCAAGGTTACCTGTCTTAGTAGGGGGTGCATATGAAGGATTTTTATTGTAAACGATATTAGCACCTGAGAAAGTATTAGTGCCAGTATTTTCTGAATCAGTTCCGTTAGCACCAAATCTTACAGGGTTCACATTCTCGTGATGCTCCCAAGGTTCGTGTGTAGGAACACGAGTCATAATTGTTACAATATCCGCGGCTTTATAAAATTCACCATCACTCCAATTTCCTGGCGGCTGTCTATTAGGTAAATTATACCTTGGAAGAGGATCTGCTGTGTCTGGCATTGTAGGTTCTGTCGGAACCCCGGGTGCTGGTCCAGCAGTGGCAACAGCACCGTTGATATTAAGATCGGGCGATGTTAGGTTTAAAGAAGTCTGGCCTAATACATTAACAATTTTTTTAGCGGCAATTGATATCGTAGCATCAGCGTTGAAACTAACAGATCCGGCACTACCTAGCCGTACCGCTGTACCACCATTTACATCCATTGTTTGGGTGGCCCCTAATATCATATTAGTAGTTGCTTTAATATTAGTGGCGCCGCCAGACGAAATGTATAAATTGTCGCTTGCCGCACTGATATGCATGTCAGACTGTGCTCCAAGGAACATGTTGGACCCTGCATTGAGATGTACTTCTTTACTTGTTTGTAACTTTATATCGTTTACCGCTAGGCCGATGATACTTGCACCAGACTCTATCTGCATAGTTTCTCCGCTGGTAATCTTAACGGCTCTACCTGCTTCAATATTAAAATCGCGGTCAGCACGTAGATTAAAGTCTCCTTCAGCATGCAATGATATTGAATCGGCGGCATAAGCATCAATCTTGCCTTGACTTGTTAGTTCTATCCATGCTGTTCCGGCGGCATTAGCGATATAGATTAAATCACTACTGTTGTGTAACAGAATTTGATGGCCGGTACGAGTGCGAATTCTAACGAGCTCATTAAGATTATCTTTATCGCCATCGTCCATTACAAACTGGGAGCCTCCTAGCCGACTTACATAAGCTGTTGATTTCCCTCCAAATCCAATTTGGCCTGTTTTCGCGCCTCTTGAGTCGTCAATTGGTCCCGGGGTGCTAATACCAAATACTGACGATGGGTACTCTCGCCTAGCAGAACTAGAAGTTATTCCTCGGATGTCATCTAATATGAGCCCCTGAGCCAATAATCTATCTGCAAAAGGATGTACGGGTTTTGTAAATTTATTAGGGTCGCCGCCTGATAAATCTCTACTGCGTTTTAAAAATTCTGCAACTGGAAGATTAGTGGTTCCGTATTTTCTTTCTTGCTCTGAAGTTAGTGCAACATTTCGGCTGGCCGCAATTCCTGGCACCATGTGATTCTGATACGTATCAGGAACACACCCGATCCAATAACCGGCATTGGCCATACCCCTAACAAACATAACCATAACACATGATCCGATGTCGGGAGGCACCATCCACATACCGTAAGACTTTTGTACATCGTTAAAGTCAGCTGAGTTATTTCCTTCAAACTCAGACGAGGTTGACCCCCAGAACGGACTCATATAATATACAGGTATCGCACCTGCTCTTAAATCACTACTGGCTGTACCGCCTTCGTACAATAGTACCTCAAGGCCGCCCATTAATGTACTGTCAAGATGATTAACTACCCTTGCTAGATAGGGGCCTGGGCCGACAAAAACATCCTCAAGCGACTTATGTTTTGATTCTGTTGTATTAATTCCCATATATTAACTTGTTTTTGTAATCATCAATTTGTCTAAAGGACTTAGCGATCGTTGTGTTCCGTATAAACTATTAACTGTATTTGTTTCAATGTAATAACCTCCAATCCCTTGTATAGTTCTTACTGCATTTGATCTATTTGATTCTACTGACCCTAGTCCCTGCGATGCTAGGGGCGCATTTGAAGTATTTAAACTTGAATTGTTTAGTCCAACTGCACTATTGAACTTGTCAAGCTGTTGAGTTACATTCAAAGGATTGCCGCCTGCTACGCCGTTAGCCTGACCTCTAGATCCCCCAAGTAGGGCTAAGAGTGATCCGATAGATGCAAACGACGAAGCTCCTGGTAAATTTGCCGCACTCCCGCCACCTGCGAGGATTTTTTGTAAGTCGTATTGGCTAATATTAGCCAGCGGTGATTTTGTCAGGGCCTGGAGCGCAGGTAAATTTTTAATGGCGGAGCCTGTAACATTTTTTAAACTTAATCCAAGAGCTTGGAATCCTTGAATATTGGCATCTGTGGGGACAGATGCTAATATTTTTTGTAGCCTTGATAATAATGATGTTTGTTGGTCTTTTGATAGCCCAGAAAACTGTGCAGGGTCAATACCTAATTGTGCGGCAAGCGCCGTAGGATCAGTAGGAATCCCATTTAACGCGGCAATAGTTTTTTGACCAACATTACTTAAATTAGAAGCTTCAGATGGATTAGTGATATAATTTTTTCCATCTGCGGTGATTGTATTGTTTTTATAATTTGTTTCTAATGTATAAAGATTGTTAGTATCTTGTACAAAGCTAGAAATAATATTTGCCTGCGCATTTTGATTCGCTTGATTCTGTGCAGTCTTACTAGGAGCCGGAAGCGTTGTTGTTTGTAAAGGAATGCCGCTTGTATAAGGATTGTATCCTGTTAATGATTGTCCAACAGCAGGTGCTCCTGGATTGTTTAATAGTGCATCAGCAACTGCAACTAGACCGC
>Ga0114975_10001160_pt1 | contig 19110 bp, 3 predicted proteins | sample S_130626_EF_Meta_FD_87031 | JGI IMG/M metagenome (GOLD analysis project Ga0114975, IMG submission 87031) | Freshwater microbial communities from Lake Simoncouche, Canada to study carbon cycling - S_130626_EF_MetaG | ecosystem: Environmental > Aquatic > Freshwater > Lake | place: Lake...
CATATTCAATTTCTGCTAAAACTTATGTACGAGCTCTCAACACAGCTGATACATCAATAACTAGTATGAATTTTGCACAAAGTACTGATGTGCTATCGGCAATCAATAATACTATTATGAATAGTGCGTTTGCAGATACAACATTACAGTCAGCAAATATTGATGCAACCGGTATGCGTAACGCTTGGCTTATTGTGCCACAACAGTATATCCTTAGTGATGAGATAAATGCAGTAACTGGAGCAAAACCTAAACTACATGTTTTTAAAATTATTCCCTATAAAACACATAATAGTAAGATTATATCTGCAGGTGTTAAACCGGCAGGATACGATAATTTAAACAAACAAGTAGTTAAGGAATACAACTATCTATATACAGGAAAAAACGTTGATATAATTGATTTTAAAATTGGATTTAATTTTAGTTTTACTACTATGTTACCGGTATCTTCTAACTCTCAGTCAATCGATACATCAACTGCCGTCGCGCAAGGTGATGGAGCGAAACCGCAATCAGATGTTAATCCTGTAGGCCAAGCTAAACAATCTGAATCTGGCACAATAAACGGAATTACAGAGTTTGTTCAAACACTTACTGGAACAGATCTACAGGGAGGCGGAGGAGCAGAAACACAAGCAACTCGTTCAGCACGAGTATGGTTTGATGCATTAACTAGAGGCGACGAGATGACGGTATTAAAGATGAAAATTATTGGAGACCCTTATTATATTGCACAAAGCCTAGGTAATTATACCGCCACTCCTACACAATATTCTAATTTAGATAGTAAAGGCTCGGTAAATGCACAAAGCGGTGAAGTTGATGTACGAGTTAATTTTAGAACTCCGATAGATCTTAATCAAAGCACCGGTTTGTATACATTTGGTGGCGCAACAAAAAGTGCTCCGGTTAATAAATTTAGTGGGCTTTATCAGTTGATAGTTGTTAATAGTACTTTTAAAGGAGGCATATTTCAGCAAGAACTAAAAGGCATAAGACGGCCTCTTCAAGAATCTAAACGACCTGAAGCAACTCCGGCAGAGACTTATAATAATAATTCAGACGGCGTTAACAAATCAGACAAGTTTAACACATCAAATTAATATATGTCAAAAATTCCAAACGCTTTTCATAGTTCGTCAGCTCCTTCGAAGCCAGATCCCGGACCGTTCTTAGCTAGGGTGGTAAGCCATCAAGATCCATCATTCATGGGTAGTTTACAAGTAGAACTATTGCGCCCAATTGGTAATGATAGCAGTACTTCTGAATTAAGAACTGTCAGCTATTTAAGTCCATTTTATGGAGTCACAGGTGTTAAGTTCATAGGTGAAGATGCTGAAAATAATACCTATAATGAAACACAAAAAAGCTACGGCATGTGGATGGTACCTCCTGATGTAGGAACTACGGTGATGGTTATCTTTATACAGGGTGATCCCAAACGCGGTTATTGGATTGGCTGTATACAGGACGAGAATATGAATTTTATGTTGCCTGGAATTGCGGCAACTGAAGCAGTTGTTGAGGGCACTGGTCGATCTCCAGTAGCTGAATATAACAAAAAATTAAATAATACTAATAGCGATCCTACGACTTATCTAAAACCACAACATACTAATCAATATCTTAATTTAGTTATTCAGGGACTTGACAAAGATGACATACGAGGGTTAACAACTAGTAGTGCAAGGCGAGAAGCACCTAGTATGGTGTTTGGTATCAGCACTCCGGGACCGGTTGACAAGAATACTAATGCTAAACAAGGTGCCGTTGGACAAAAAGATAGTCAAGTACCTAATGCATTTGTTAGTAGATTAGGCGGATCAACGTTTGTAATGGACGACGGTGATGCCGCGTTTCTTCGTAAGAAATATGCTGACGAAGGCCCGCCAGAGTACGCCGCTGTAGAGCAAAACGAAACAGATGGTAATGTCAACATACCACACAACGAACTGGTAAGAATTCGTACACGTACTGGACATCAGATCTTGTTGCACAACAGCGAAGATTTAATCTATATTGGCAATGCTAGCGGCACTAGTTGGATTGAATTAACCAGTAACGGAAAAATAGACATATATGCTAAGGATAGTATTAGTGTACACAGTGAGAATGATATAAATTTTACTGCTGATCGAGATATAAATTTTACTGCTAAACGTAATTTTAATCTTAATTCTGCAGGTGCAAATAATTTAACAGCGACCGGAGCAACTAATATTAGAAGCGGCGGCAACCATGTTGAAACTGCCGCTAACATTCATATGAACGGACCAGCGGCCGCAACTGCTCCTAAAGCCGCAAGGATACCACAACACGAACCGTGGGCCGGACATGAAAACTTAAACCCAACAGAACATACTCCTGCAAAAACAGTAGCGGTCGCAAATCCAGTTGCCCCTACAGCAACTTATTGGAAGAAATATACAACCGGCATTGATACATTTAAACGTGTAACTCCGCCTGATCAAGGAAATCAATAATGAGTTCAAACGCAAATCTTTATAAAAAAATAACATTACCGGCTGCAAGCCAACCGGATAACATTGGCCCTAAGATGTATAAGGGGTTTAGTACAATTAACACATCGTCTGAAAATCACAATCTATATGACTTTGAATTAATTAAACAGGACATACTTAATCATTTTAATACCCGTCAAGGCGAACGTTTGATGAACCCTACATTTGGCTGTGTTATATGGGATCTATTATTTGAACCTCTAACAGAAGAGCTTAAGAATTTGATATTAGACAATATTAACGTTATTATCAATTATGATCCCAGGATCACAGCTGAAAGTGTGATAGTTACTAGCTACGGTCAGGGTATACAAATACAATGTACATTAAAGTTTCTTCCTTATAATATCCAGCAATCACTACAATTAAGGTTTGATCAAGCCAATGGGCTTTTGGTCGCTTAATTAACTACACACATAATAGAATAAAATAAATACAGGATACAGGATATAATATGAGTTCAACCGATAGACAAAATAATTTACTAATATCAGAAGATTGGAAAAAGATCTATCAGAGTTTCCGCAATGCAGATTTCCAAAGCTACGACTTTGAAAATTTACGCAGAACTATGATCCAGTATTTGCGCACAAATTATCCTGAAGATTTTAACGATTACATTGAGTCTAGCGAATACCTTGCCCTAATTGACCTTATTGCATTCTTGGGCCAAAGCATAGCTTTCCGCGTTGATTTAAATGCTCGTGAAAATTTCTTAGAGCTTGCTACTCGTAGAGATAGTGTACTAAGACTAGCACGATTAATTAGTTATAATCCTAAACGAAATATTGCCGCCAGTGGTCTACTAAAAATTTCAACTGTACAAACAACTGAAACTGTTATAGATAGCAACGGTCGTAATGTTGCTAGCCAAGTTATTGCTTGGAACGATCCAAGCAATACTAATTGGTATGATCAATTTATTAAAGTGTTAAATGCCGCGTTCCCTCAAACACAACAATTTGGTAGTCCTGCCGCATCCGAAACAATTTACGGAGTTCCTACAAGTCAATATAGATTTAATGCAACAAATACAAATGCACCAATATACGGATTTACTAGTACAGTTGCTGGTCGATCTATGAATTTTGAAATAACTAGCACAACGTTCACTGGGCAATCTTTTATTTACGAGGAGCCACCAAAACTTGGAAATAAACCAGCATGTGTTTATAGAGAAGACGGCCACGGCGCAGGAAGCTCTGGAACTGGGTTTTTCTTTTATTTTACCCAAGGCAATTTACAAGCCGGCCAATTTAATATTACTCAACCGAGCAGTAATGAAAGTATAGATATCGCAACACAAAATATCAACAATGATGATGTGTGGTTATACTCATTAGATCAGAATGGCGCCGAAAGCGATCTATGGACAAAAGTAAGTTCTACTACTGGCAATAATATTATCTATAACAGTCTAAACAAAAGCATTAAAAATATCTACACTGTAGTTACTCGTACCGGCGACCAAGTTAGTTTAGCCTTTAGTGATGGTACGTTTGGAACACTGCCATTAGGTGACTTTAGAACATATTATCGTATCAGCAACGGATTAGCTTATACAATTAATCCTGCCGATATTAGAAATATTAGTATTAGTATTCCTTATATTTCAGCTTCGGGGACTGCAGAATCGATAACAATTACACTAGGATTAACATCTTCGGTTAGTAATGCGTCCGCGACAGAAGATAACACATCTATAAAAAATAATGCTCCGCAAACTTACTATACACAAAATAGAATGATAACTGGTGAAGACTACAACATAAGTCCGTTATCTGTATCGCAACAAGTTGCAAAGATAAAAAGTGTTAATAGAACTAGCAGTGGTATAAGTCGTTATTTTGATCTAGCAGACCCAACGGGAAAATATTCTAGTACAAATTTGTTTGCAGACGACGGCGTTATATATCAAGATTTTTATTCTGATTCAGGCATTCAATTTAAATATGTGACTAAAACTGATATTCAAGCAGTTATATATAATCAAGTTACTGATATTTTAGGCAGTCCGGATCTATCTAATTTTTATTACAGTAACTTTGTTAACTTTCTAACAGCCAGTCTTAATATTGCATGGTATAAAACAACGTCTGACACTGTTTCTTCAACAGGATATGTTGGTGATACAGTTGATGCAACTCCTTATAAAGTAGGAACATATACTAATACTGACTTAAAATATCTAACTAAGGGTGCTCTAATCAAATTTACAGCTCCAGCCGGAAAATACTTTAATACAAAAAATGCAAATCAACTAGTAACTGGTACTGCAACTATTCCAGGAGCAACAACTTACCTTTGGGCTGAAGTAGTAAGTGTTAACGGTGACGGAACAGCAAATAATACTGGAAAATTATCAACTGGATTTGGACCGATCACTTTAAATCGATCAGTGCCGTCAGGTGCGATTCTTTCAAAATTAATTCCAGCGTTGACTACAACTATTAATTCAACTGTAATTACTACGATGATTGATTTAATTTTTGCAAACAAGCCGTTTGGATTACGTTACAATGCCGCCGATCAAAGTTGGCAGATTATTTACGAAGCTAATCTTGACACATCATCTTCATTTAGTTTAGGTAACCAAGGAGATACAACTAATAGTCAACAAGATGCTAGTTGGTTACTACTATTCACAACTAATAATGAATATTATACAGTTACTTCGAGACTAGTGCGTTATGTATTTGAAAGTGATAAGCAAGTAAGATTTTATTTTGATAGTACTAATCCTATTTACGACAACACTACTGGCACAGTTATATCTGATAAAATTAATGTGCTTAGTATAAACACACAACCGGATTTAGTATCAGCATTTACGGTAGATCAACCATGGAAAGTGGTAAAAGAATATGTTGGCATTGATGGATATGTTGATAATAAAAAAATTATAATCAGTTTTACTGAAGATTTAGATAACGGTGTTATTCAAGATCCAGAAACATTTTTAAATATTGTAGCACCAACAGTTAACCCTTTGACAAAATATATTATACAACAACGTTACTTGTTAAATGACGGCCAAGACGAGTATCAATATATTGACAATACTAGCAATACGGTTGTTATTGCGCCAACACAGGCATCAGTATTAACTTCATTAACAACTTACCCTGATGGACAGTATTTTTATTTCGCAGATATCAAAGTCGTTAAAAAATTAACGTTATCAACTGCGTCATTAGTTCCAACTTTAGATTATAAAGTATACATCGGAAGAAGTAATTTAAAGTTTCAATATACGCATAGTGCTGATTATAATTCACGTATTGATCCAGGCGCAAGTAATATTATGGACGTCTATATCCTAACTAAAAATTATGATATAGCGTATAGACAATGGTTAGCTAATAACAGCCTATCCTATCCATTACCACCAAGTTCAGACGAATTATATAATTTAATTGCACCTAGTTTAAATTTAATCAAAGCAATATCGGACGAGATAGTATATCATCCAGTATCTTATAAAGTATTATTTGGCGCGTCTGCTGACAGAGAAGTACAAGCCACATTTAAGGTTACTAAAAACGTTAGTAGTGTTGTTTCAGATAACGATATTAAAGCTAGAGTAGTAACAGCATTAAACTCATTTTTTGCATTAGATAATTGGAATTTTGGCGATACATTTTATTTTACAGAATTAGCAACATACGTTATGAATCAGTTAACTCCCGACATTACTAACTTTGTTATTGTACCGTCACAGTCCGATTTATATTTCGGTAGTCTATTTGAAATAAATTGCCCAAGTAATAAGATCTTTGTTAACGGCGCAACAGTAGATAACATTGAAATTATTTCAGGAATTACTGGTTCAAATATTAGAACAGTCACTGGCAACGCAATGACAACTATATCATCAAATCAAAACACAACTAGTGCAAACTACGGAGCAATAAACTAATGGCCGATAGTAATAAAAATCCAACCGGTACACCGGCTATTGGAGAGAATTTCCTTCCAAACTTTTATAAGACTGATGCAAACAAAAAGTTTTTACAGGCCACCATAGATCAAGTTGTACAACCTGGCTCTGTCAAAAAAATTAATGGATTTATTGGAAGAAAAACATCAAAGACAGCAACAGGTGCTGATGTTTATTTAGAAGCTCCGTCCGCACAACGAGAGCACTATCAACTTGAACCTAGTTTCACAATAAAAGATCCTTTAGGTAATACTACTTTCTTTAAAGATTATATTGATTACATTAATCAAGTTAGTGTATTTGGCGGCGATATAAAAAATCACGCTCGATTAAACGCCCAGGAATTTTATTCATGGGACCCGCATATCAATTGGGATAAATTTGTAAATTTTCAAAACTATTATTGGCTCCCATACGGCCCTGATGTTATCACAATTTATGGTCAACAAAAATCTATTATCAGCACATACACTGTTGAATTGCAAACCGAAGGATCGGATTATCAATACGTATTCACACCAGACGGCTTAACACCAAATCCTGTCCTAAAACTATACAGAGGCCAAACATATAGATTTGAGATCAATAGTCCTGGAAATCCGTTCAGCATTAAAATAGATAGATCGATAGGAAAGTTTTCTCAATACACTGACGGCGTCGAAGGCAACAGTGTGACTAAAGGTACAATTACTTTTGAAGTTCCACTAGATGCTCCGAGTTTACTTTTTTATCAAAGTGGGACAGATAGAAATCTAGGTGGCGCCATTGAAATTTCTGATATCGAAGAAAATAGTGTTATTGATGTTGAAAAAGAGTTAATTGGTAAAAAGAATTATAGTCTACCTAACGGAACACCATTGAGCAACGGTATGAAAGTTGCATTTGTAGGAAACGTTACACCGGAAAAATATGCCAGCGGCGAATATTATGTTGAGGGTGTTGGATCAAACATTAAATTAATCAATAAAAATATTTTAGAAATTATTACAACTTATACTGCCACCGAAGCAGTATTATTTGATGATACCCCGTTTGATGCCCAACCTTTTGGAGATTCTTCTAACTTTGCGTCTACAAAAGATTACCTAACGGTTAGTCGATCTAGTAGAGATCATAATCCGTGGTCACGATACAATCGTTGGTTTCATAAGGACGTTATAGAAACTGTTGCGGCTTATAATAAGCAGACAATTTCATTAGATCAGACTGCTAGGGCTACTAGACCTATTATCGAATTCAATTCAGATTTACGATTATTTAATTTTGGAACAACAGCAATTGATGATGTAGATGTTATTGATACCTATACAAAAGATGTGTTTTCTACTATCGAGGGAAGTAGGGGATATAACGTTGATGGTGTGCCACTAACTGACGGATTGCTAGTTTTATTTACGGCTGATCCTGATCGATTAGTGCAGAATAATGTTTATAAAGTAACATTTATAAATATCTCCGGATACAGACAAATTCATTTAGAATTAGTTTCTCAACCTGCGATTGATAATGTTGTTCTAATTAGAAGAGGCAATAAAAATCAAGGGCAAATGTATTGGTACAATGGCACTACTTGGAAATTAGCTCAACAAAAAACTAACACTAATCAATCTCCACTATTTGATATTGTGGATAACAACAAAATTTCATATGGGAATGCTTCTGAATATCCAGGTACTACTTTTATAGGAACCTCGATTTTTAATTATAAAGTTGCATCGACAGGTGTTGTTGATCCGTCTCTTGGTTTTAGATTAACTTATAAAAATATTAATAATATTGGCGACATTGTTTTTAACTTTACACTAGCAACTGATACCTTTCAATACAAATTACCCACAACTACTGCGTTAACTACTGTATCTATCAAACAAGGGTATCTTGTTTGTCAGGATTATGTCGGTAATGCTGTTTATCAAAATGGCTGGCAAAAAGCATTAGTATCAACAATCCAAGCAGGTGTTCGAGTTTACAAGAATAGTAACTTAACAAACAATTTTCCTATAGATATTTTTAATAAGATTGACGACCTTTCAGATTTAATAGTAAAAGTGTATGTTAACGGTCTTCGATTAGATCCTGCATATTGGTCGATAGTTGATAAACCAGTTTATAAACAAATTAAACTAACTACTGCGATTAGTTTATTAGATGTACTAACTATTAAAACTTTTGCAAAACAAGCAATTAACAGTAATGGCTATTATGAGATTCCTATTAATCTTCAAAATAATCCAATGAATACTGAGATTGGCGATTTTACACTAGGTGAAGTTTCTGATCACGTTAGTTCTATTATTGATAATATACCTGAACTATTTGACAAATCTACAGAATCGTCTGCTATAATGACCACTGGTAATCAAACATATGATCCAGACCATCCAAACATTCGAGACTTAGGAAATATTACCCCATACGGAACAAAATTTGTACAGCATAGCGGTCCTGCAAGTCTATCAACCTATCATATAACATCTGAAACTAATAACATAGTACGAGCGATTGAGAAGAGTCGAGAAGACTACCTTAATTTTAAAAGAAATTTTATTAAAGTTGCTACTAGCCTCGGGATTGATTCTAATCCAGTGCACCAAGTTGATTTAATACTAAAAAAGATTAATAAAGATAAACCAAAAACATTTCCATATTATCTTAGTGATATGGTTCCTTACGGGTCGTTCACTGAAACAATCATTCGAGTAGTTGACTATAGAATAAAAAGTTATCCGTTAACATCTGTTTTTAATTTAGATAAGTTATCTAATCAAGCAGTTGGTGTATATCATAATGGATATGCAACATCAGTTGGAAATCAATTACTATACGGTACACATTATACATTTAACGATCAAGGTTTTATTGTATTAACTGATACTGTTCCGTTACAAAACAACGATAATATTACTATACGAGAATATGATAATACTGACGGGTCTTTCGTTCCTGAAACTCCTACAAAATTAGGAATCTGGCCAAAATTTGAACCAAAAATTTATTTAGATACAACATTAATTAACCCTGTTAAAATGATACAAGGACATGATGGGAGTTTAATAGCAGCCTATAATGATTACAGAGATGATATTATATTAGAAATTGAAAAAAGAATTTTTAATAATATAAAAGTAAAATATGATAGTAGCGTATATGATATAGCTGATATCGTACCAAGTTTTAATAGAACTAATGCATATAGTTTGTCAGAGTTTAATCAAGTATTGGCACCTAATTTTTATAAATGGTCAGTACTAGTTGATCAGGATTTTACTAAGCCTTTAAAATACGATATTAATAATAGTTTTACTTATAACTATACCGGCCATTCGGCAATAGACGGATCAACTATTCCTGGTTATTGGAGAGGAATTTATCAGTACATGCTCGATACTGATCGCCCAAATATATGCCCATGGGAAATGTTAGGATTTAGTCAGCAACCGACTTGGTGGGTGCCAGTATACGGACCGGCTCCGTACACAAGAGACAATCAAGTAATGTGGCAAGACATTGCTGATGGTGTAGTAAGAGAGCCCGGCGTCCCTGCAATTACGTTAACGAAGTATGCAAAATCATTTTTAATCAAGCATATTCCTGTCGATAATACTGGCAAGTTGATTAGTCCGCTTGCTTCGGGCCTTGCATTTGGCACAGTTACACAGCAAACTGATGGAGATTTTGTATTCGGTGATATTGCACCAGTTGAAGCCGCATGGAGAAGAAGTAGTCATTTTCCGTTCAGTGTCATTTTAGCTTCCATGTTATTAACACCTGCAAAAACATTTGGGGTGTTACTAGATAGATCTAGAATTGTAAGAAATTTAGCTAATCAATTAGTATATAGTGATACTAATTTACGAATTACTCCTGCGAGTATAAAGCTACCGAGTATTAGTTCTAGTAAAAATAGAATTCAAACAGCAGGTATAATTAATTATCTAACAAATTATATTTTAAGCGATAATTTAAAATCATATACAGCATATCAATATGATTTGACAAACATGATGGCAAAATTAAGCTATCGTGTAGCCGGGTATACTAGCAAACAAAAATTTAATTTATTATTAGATTCAAAAACTTATGCATCATCCGGATCAGTTTTTGTACCTCAAGAAGATTATGACATTGTTTTAAACAGTTCAAATCCTATTAAAAAAATTACATATAGCGGAATAATTATTACTAAATTCTCTAACGGATTTTCTGTTAAGGGGTATAGTCTAACTGAACCATATTTTAAATATTATCAGTATACACAATCTGGATCAACTATAAATGTTGGCGGTATATCAGAATCATTTAATACATGGGATATTAGAAAACAATATGCCGCCGGTACGATTGTTAGGGTAAATCAAGCGTTTTATAGGGTTAAAACAACGCACACTACTTCAACAAATTTTGAGCCGCAGTACTATCAATCGTTGCCTAGACTACCAATTATTGGTGGCCGAGATGCAGTATTCCGCAAATCATGGAAACGATCAGATCCGATAATTGCTCCATACGGCACTTATTTTTCTAACGTTCAAGCCGTAGTAGACTTTATATTAGGGTACGGTGAATATTTAAAAGATCAAGGATTTATATTTGATGAGTTTAATAAACGCTTAGGTACAGTAACTAACTGGGAAACTAGTGCTAAAGAGTTCATGTTCTGGTCTACTCAAAACTGGAGTAGTGGTAAGAATCAATGGAAAGATTGGAATCCGACTATTGATATTGCGTATGATGAAGTTGTACAATATAATGGAGTATTTCATCGTGCTATAAAAAATGTGCCAGCCGGGGCAACCTTTGACCTTACAAATTTTGTTAAATTAGATAGTTTAACAACGGTAGGTAACGGAGTAATTAGTCTTAGTCCAAGTGCAGATAAAATTAGTTTTAATACTAATCTTTCGGTCGTAGATGATATTTCTAATCCATTTAACGGATATGAAATTTTTAAAGTTGACGGTACTCCTTTAGAAAAATCATATATCAATTCTTATAGAAAAGACAATGCAGTTAGTTATGCGCCGATAAGTAATGACGGTATATATGGTGCAAGTTTTTATCTTGTACAAAAAGAACAAGTAGTCATAATGTCTAATGCTACAATGTTTAATGATACAGTCTATAATCCATCAACTGGTTATAGACAAGAACGAATAACCGTGTCAGGTTATGTTAGTGTTGGCTGGTACGGTGGATTTGATGTACCGGGATTTATATTTGATGAAGCTATAGTTAATGATTGGCAACCGTGGGACGGTTATAATCTTGGTGATATTGTTAAGTATAAGCAGTTTTACTACAGTGCTAACTCTGCCCTACAAGGAACTGAAAATTTTAATTCAAATAACTGGATAAAATTAACTACAGCTCCAGTACCAGCATTACTACCTAACTGGACTTATAAAGCAGGTCAATTTACAGATTTTTATAGTTTAGATAGCGACAACTTTGATGCGACCCAACAAAAAGTTGCACAGCACTTAATTGGATATCAAAAGCGATCGTATCTCGATAATATTATTAAAGATGATGTTAGTGAATTTAAATTCTATCAAGGTATGATTCGTGAAAAAGGAACACAGAATAGTTTAAACAAATTATTTGATGTACTTAGTGCCGACGGACAAGAAAGTTTAACATTTAAAGAAGAATGGGCTATTCGTTTAGGACAATATGGCGCTAGTGGATCTTTTGAAAATATTGAATTTGTTCTCGACGAAGGACAATTTAAAATTAATCCTCAGGGATTTTACCTTGTTAAACAGCCTGATCCAGAAGCATTAGATTACCTTATTAGACAAACACCTAATAACATATATTTAAAACCTATTGGTTATAATAATGCACCATGGCCCGTTTTAGAAAATTATCAACCTTATCTTCGATCTGCGGGATATGTAAGACCGTCAGATGTGTCTTTTTCTCTGCAGTCTATAGATGATATTGTTGATTATGATGTAACTACTCTTAACAACGGGTCGTATATTTGGTGTTCATTTGAAAATGCCAGTTGGAACATTTATAGATTTACTGATGTAGATTTTCAAGTCACTGATGTAGCATACGACGGTAGCGTGATGACAGTTACATTGTTAGATTTAGTACCTCTACCGACCGGAACATGGATCGGTATAACTCAAACTAATAAAGTTAATGGGTTTTATAAAATAACCAGCGTAACTTTAAATTCATTTACAGTTAATGCTACTATCACTAATTGGGAAACATTTACTGAACAATCTAGCATAATTGTTTATGCACTATTAACACAAAGAAGCCAATCGATTGATACTATCGATGAAATCGTTCCTAGAAAATTATCAAAAGGTGAAACACTATGGACTGACGATGGTGGCAATGGTAACTGGGCAACATGGGAATATGCTCCGGTATATACGAAATCAATATTATCTAATTCTAATCCGGCGACCGGATTACGCTACGGAAGATCGGTAGCTGTTACACAAGACGGATCTATTCTTGCAATTTCTACAGCTAACGGAGAAGTTGTTACTTGGGATAAAGCAAGTGTTAATACGCCGTGGATACAGCGACAGTTGATTTTAAAACCAATTATTACTACACAGCCGCAAGCAGATAATTTGTATGCAACTGTGATAGCATTTAGTAATGACAAAACTTGGCTAGCTACCGGAAGTCCGGCAGTCGGGTACGCCCATACGAAGTATCGAGGCCCATATAATGATAGTATCAATAATTATCTTATCGGTGATATTGTATCAACTGTGGTGCCAACACCAGAGCAAGCCGATTATGAAAATGCTCTTGCCACATTAGAAGCCTATTTTGCTGGTGCAAATTGGGCAGGTGTCGGCTATCCAGCAAGCATAGCTTCTTATCAGGCACTGATAAGTTCAACAAATCCACTCATACAGGCAATCTGGATTCAAACGGCTAAAACAGTTGCAGATACATTTGATGCTTGGCAAGCGGTCTTAACTAACGTATATTTCTATAGAGCGTTACAAAACTTATTACCAGGACGAACACCCCCGACTGGGCAAACATCAAATATCTATTGGGAAAGTATTCCATATATTCCGATAGAAGAATCGGGAACAGCAAGTAGTCTACCAGCACAGGGCGTAGTTCATCTTTATAAGAAAGATACTGATAACATTTATACACTTGTTGATTCGTTCGTGAGTCCTACTCCGCGATCGAATGAATTATTTGGGTCTAGTATACGATTTTTTAGTGGAGTACCGTTCGGCTCAACAAATAGTAAACTAACGGATCAACTTATTGTTGGTGCACCTGGTACTAACTCTATATATAAATTTGCTTATGGTTCGGTTGCTGAAGCAACGTCAGCATTTAACCCAGTGGGAACTGTAGGCGGAATTATTGCAGTAACATCAACTGCTGGTATATTGCCCGGCATGATAGTTTCAGGTACAGGATTCACTGGCGGTCAAACAGTACTAACCGTACTAAGTTCAACTAAGTTAGAACTAACTGGCAGTCCTAATTCTACACCGGCCGGTGTATTAACTTTTAGTGTTGCTGGATGGTTTTTTAATTCTGTAAATGCCGCAAGTTACTACGGTCAAGGATTAGCTTATAATTTTGGTTCTAACATAGTTGTAAGTGGCAATGCAACGTCTGCATATGCAGTAATATCTTCGGGTAGTTCAATAACTGGAAGAGTTACGATTATGTCAGCTACTGGCTCACAAACTATATACGGGACTAGATCTAGTTTTGGTACATCTGTTGCAATTTCAAATGATGCAACATATATTGCAATCTCAGATATACTTGCTACTGGTGTTAAAGTTAATCAAGGCGCAGTGTACATTTATAAGTTAACTAATGGCACCTATGTGTTATATCAAACATTAGTTAATCATAATCCAGAAAATTCCGGATTCTTTGGAAGTAAAATTGCTTTTATGTCTGATAAAACTCTTGCAATTTATAATTCAAGCGGCGACACAGTTAATTCAATGACATTTGACAGTAATGAAACAACATTTGATAAAAAGAGCACAACATTTGTTACTAAACAAATCGACAGCGGAAGAATAGATGTATACGATAATTATTATTCTAAGTGGGTGTTTAGTGAAATGCTTGATATTAAAAATTCGTTAAATGACGGATATGGTACTGGATTTGCAGTCGGCTTAGATCATATTGTTGTAAGTTCACCAAATGCATTGGATCAGAATTTAAATTCTGGAATTATATATGATTATCATAAGGCTCCAAATACATATACTTGGACAAAGAAACGTAGTGAAATTGCAAAACCTGATGTGAGCAAGATTAAAAAAGCATATCTATATAATAGAACGACCGGAACACTAATCAAATACTTAGATGTTATAGACCCATTACAAGGAAAAATTGCCGGTCCTGCAAGAGAAGAAATTACATACAGCTCATTTTATGATCCAGCAGTATATTCGGTCGGTAATGATAATGTTACAGTGAATTCAAATAAACCGTGGACTTCTGACCCTATTGGAAAACTATGGTGGGATTTAAGAACTACTAAATTTATTGAACCGTATGACTCTGATATTGTATATCGAACAAGTAATTGGAATTCGTTAGCAACCGGAGCAACAGTTGACGTATATGAGTGGGTGTCAAGTGTATATAAACCTGCCGATTGGGATAATTTAGCAGATACAGAAACTGGACTTACAAAAGGTATAAGTGGTAAGAGTTTATATGGAAATTCAACGTATAGCGTAAGTCAAGTATACGATACTATAAGCCAAACTTTTAAAAATACATATTACTATTGGGTAAAAAACAAAACTCTTATTCCTAATGTATCAGGAAGATACATTTCATCATCAGATGTTGCATCATTAATTGCAAATCCAAGAGGTGCGGGATATCAGTATCTATCAGTAACAGGTATCAATTCATTTAGTTTAGTTAATGTTAAATCAATTTTGCATTCAACAGATGTTGTACTATCTGTTGAATACTGGACCACAGATAAGATTGATAGCAACATACATAGTCATTGGAAAATTATCAGCGACGAATCGACTACAACATTACCAACAGCAATTGAACAAAAATGGTTTGACAGTTTGTGTGGCAGAGATCGTAACGGACTTACTGTTCCTGATTTAAAACAACCAATTAAATTGCGCTACGGTATTGAAAATCGACCACGTCAAAGTATGTTTGTAAATCGATTTGAAGCATTAAAACAATTTATTGAGCAAGTTAATATTATTTTATCTAAACATCAAATTGTACAATCGAGAAATTTACTAGCATTAGAACAATATGATTCTTATCCTGCTTTTATAACATTAGTTGACGGCACTAAAATACTGCCAAGCGGATTATATGATACTACTATTGATACTGATGCTGAATTATCGTATGTAAGTATCGGAGCATTTAAACGTCCGAGTATTAGTCCTGTTATTGTAGACGGAAAAATCACAGGGATTACAATTAATTCTGCAGGGTTAGGATATTTGTATCCACCGTTTATCGAAATTACAGGGAGTGGTACCGGTGCAACAGTTAGGGCTAAAATTAATACACTAGGACAAATAATTGATGCAACGGTGTTATCATCAGGTGAAGGATACGACTCAAATACTGTAGCAATAGTAAGAGATTACTCAGTATTAGTCTATAGTGATGCTCAGTCGACGGGTGCTTGGGCAATATATTCTTATGATCCACTAGGAAAAAATTGGTCAAGAACTAATACTAAAACATACGATGTACGAAATCATTGGTCTTATATTGATTGGTATGCTACTGGATATAATCAATTCTCAGCCGCAGACTACGGAGTAGATTCTATTCCGGATTTAAATTCTATCAATCCATCAATAGGGGAAACGGTTTTAGTTAGATCCGGCTCTATCAGCGGCTGGCAACTATTGTATCGTTATGCAATATCGACTAGTACTGATTGGACACAATCTTATCAAGTAGTAGGAGTACAAAAAGGAACTATACAGTTTAAGAAAAGTTTTTATGAATTTACTAACACTAGTATCGGCTATGATGATTCCACTTTTGATGGCGCGGTATTTGACGGCGAAGCAGTTAACGAATTAAGATTGGTGCTAAATGCATTGAAAGATGATATACTAGTTGGCGACCTTAGACAACATTATATAGACTTATTTTTTACTAGTGTAAGATATGCACTTAGTGAACAAGTATATGTTGATTGGATTTTTAAAACTAGTTTTATCAAAGCCCAGCATAATATTGGTCAACTAAGCCAACCAGTAACATATCAAACTGATAACTTATTAAATTTCCAAGAATATGTTAACGAAGTAAAACCATATAGAACGAAAGTTCGTGAGTATGTAACAGCATACTCTAAGATTGACAATTCAAAAACAATGGTAAGTGATTTTGATTTACCAGTAGTGTATGACAACGGAAAATTAACAACTATCAATACTTGGGTAGCTAATGGAAAGATAGAAGCAGACAACACTGCAATACAACTGTACCCTTGGAAAAATTGGTTAGATAATGTAGGATTTATTGTTACTGAACTGCATATCGTCGATAGTGGAAGCGGATACGTATCAGAACCAGCAGTGAAGATTACTAATAACTCAGGCGCCGGCGCAACCGCTAGGGCATTTATATCTAATGGAAAAGTAAACAGAATAGTATTACTGTCAACGGGATTAGGCTACTTGTCAGCGCCTACTGTAGAGATTATCGGAGGTCTTTCAGCTACAGGAGTATCGGCTCGAGTAGTTGCATACATCGGAAATAGCTTAGATGCTACTAAACAACATGGTGTAGTACGATCAACACATATAAAAATTAAATTTGATAGATTGACTCAAGGATACTACGTAACTCAATTAGGACAAACTGAAACATTTACAGGTTCAGGATCGCGTCTACAATTTAATCTAACATGGGCACCTGACATTCGTATTGGCGAAAGTACAGTAACTATTACTGCACCTGGACAGACTAGTGAAATACTTGTATTAAGAAATCTATATACATTAGCAATTAAAAAATCTACTGCAAAAGGATATACAACATATTCTGGAACTATAACATTTATTAATCCGCCTGCAAACTTATCTATAATTAAAGTGACTTATATTAAGGACTGGGATTTACTTAATGCGGCTGATAGAACACAGTATTATTATAATCCTCAAGACGGGCAATTAGGTAATGAGCTATCGCAATTAATGACTGGTATTGATTATGGTGGTGTTATAGTTAGCGGGTTAGGATTTGATGTGTCAGCTGGCTGGGGAGCACTTCCTTATTATACAGATAAATGGGATACGTTTGATGCAACATATAGTGACTATATTGTAACGGTTACTGCTAATACGCATTCATTTACATTGCCATATACTCCGACAGTCGGAACATTATTAAACGTATATTATTCACGTAATACTGTAACTACACATACAAGTGACGGTGTAGGATTGAAATATCAATATCCTGCATCAAATAAGACACCAATAGTTACGGCATCAACGATACAAACATCGTTGGCACCAGTTACATTGTCTGGAACTGCTGGAACTCTTTTATTAAGAGTAAATTCGACGACTCGAATTAAAATAGGTGATGTGGTGTCTTGCTCTACAGTGGCAGCATTTGCTTTAAACACAGTGGTATTAAGTATCAATAGCGGTACAAATACTGTTACACTAAGTCAGATCTTGTACGTAAACGTTCCAACAAGCACAAGCGTGTTGTTTACTCGAGTATTAACTCAACCGACAGATTTTTCAATCTTTACTAATGGTACTGTTGCACTAACTACTCCGATACTATCCGGTACCCAATTAAATATTATAACAGAAATGGAACCATTAAGACTTGATGATCCAAACTTTGGAACTCCTAGTCAAACAAATACTAACGCAATTATGTCTTCTGCGACTGCTAGTGGTTCAACCTCAACATTTACTATACCGGGAACGTTTACAGTACTGAACGGTGACAAGTTTATTTGGCGCCAAAGTACTAGTGATGGTTCGATCAAACCTCAAGATGCTGATTACGACACAGCATTAACCGGAGGAAATCTTGCATATACTAGTGCTACAGGTCTTGCCGCAGAGGATATACTAGTAGACGGCGACGGATTAGTAACTCCAACATCTAGTCCGGCACCTGAAGAGGTAGTTCCAGGACAAGTTGTAGATAGTGTTGCAATTAAAGTATTTGATCAATTTCCAGCAGGCAGTGCAAATATTAAAGTTGATAACTATCTTGCTGACGGATTACAGACAATATTTAAAATTACTCAAACACCGTCAAGCCCTCGAGCAGTAATTGTTAAGGTAAATTCTGATATAAAAAATTATGATACAGCATATACTGTTGACTATAAAAATAAACTAGTAAATTTTAATACCGCACCTACTGCTAACAGTACTATCTCTATTTTTAGTCTTGGATTTAACGGTGAAAACATTTTAGACGTTGATTATTTTGTAGCTAACGGAACTACGGTTGAATTTATAACTAAAGCTCCGTGGTTAGATACTGTTACAAGTTTAGTTTACATAAATGGTATTGCAACTAGTCCTAAATTGTTTAAAACAGATAATACATATGTGAGTGCAAACAGGATTGGATTAAATTTTGCAGTTGCTCCGGCATCTGGTTCTGTGA
>Ga0114975_10001161_pt1 | contig 19110 bp, 13 predicted proteins | sample S_130626_EF_Meta_FD_87031 | JGI IMG/M metagenome (GOLD analysis project Ga0114975, IMG submission 87031) | Freshwater microbial communities from Lake Simoncouche, Canada to study carbon cycling - S_130626_EF_MetaG | ecosystem: Environmental > Aquatic > Freshwater > Lake | place: Lake...
AACCGTAACCGTAACCGTAACCATATCCGTAACCATATCCGTAACTGTTATCATTGCAATGTCCATATCCGTAACCATATCCGTAACCGTAACCATATCCGTAACCATATCCGTAACCTCCACCGCCTTTACTGTTACAAGTTAACAATAATTGTTCAGTGGAGTTTAGATCCCTAAAACCTTTATTTTCACTGATAATGTTAGCAGTAGTTGATATTGTATTAGTTAATTTTAAACTAACAACTCCAAATCTAGCATACAGAGATTGCCATAACGCAGATGCTCCAGAACCGGTGCCAGTTAAACTCAAATTGATACTACTATCACTGTTAAAGAAATAACGAGCTTTGTCGTAAGTATCAAACTGTAATGTTACTGTATAAGTTAAATTAGAATTCCAAACGGTGCTTCTAACTACAGAACCCAATGTAGATAATGCTCGTTGTCCATTTGCTGAAGTATTATGCCTGTTATCAATATCAGTTGCTACAGTTTCTATATCATTCCAAATACTTGCTGTAATTTTTTGGCCAATGATAACTCTATCTAATTCATAGACGCTTCCTGTGTGCTCTGCACCTAAATTAATTCTATCAATTAGTTCATTAACTAATGCCGCTGTGATTTTTGTTCCAGTGTTAGAAAAGTTGGCAGATAGATTCCCCCATCCATAGCCTTGTCTTATTTTATCATTTAAAACTGTTCTAGGAATACTACCAGTATAAATGTCAGCAAAAACTTTATTGGTGCTGTTAACCAACACATTATAGTCTTGCGACGTAATTAACTGACCTTTAGTTGCCAATTTATCTTACTCCGACTGCAACTTCGACAGATCCGACACCGTCACTAGTTTTGTCATTTAATGCTCTTCCAATAATGTTTATAGGATTATATTCGTCAGTGGCCATGCCCACGCCTTCGACTTCACTAGAAACAATGCGTTGGCCTTTACGTACTAGGCCTTTTACTAGACAAGGAACACGACCTTTAAGTGCCACAGGATAAGCATTTTCTTGCATTTTCATTTTGCTGTTTAGCAAGAAGCCAGGAGCTGTTGATATAATACCAAATACTTCTTCATCGTAGGCTTTAATTGTTTTAGTAATTTCCATTTCGCCACCGAGACGTACAATGTTACCAGGAACAAGTTCTACGTCACTTCTATATATTTCTGCCATGTCAGCAAATTCTGCTTCCATAGCACGGCCACGAATTTTAAAATTACCATAATCAGCGCCGGTGCCATCAACACCGTCATTCATATTAATACCGCAACCAATTGTTGGGAATCTACTCTGTAGGCCAGTGTCTGCATGTGGTGTATAACTAGCGGCTTCACTGCTAATAATAGCAACAATAGTTCCTATAGTAGCGTTTAGTGTAGCACCTACATGTATTTTAATAGCATGATGGAATTGACCTGCAATATCTTTAATTAATGCTGTGCTAAAACCATCAACTGGACCTCCAATTAAATCTGTTCCACCAATTGGATTCCATTTATTGCCATCATAGATGCTGACAACTCGTTTATTGCTATTCCACCAAAATTGTCCTACTATTGGATTTGTAGGCTCTACTGGATTGCTAAAATTTTCTAGCATTTGAACTAGGTTTTCTGCCATTATTTCGCCGTAAGCGGAATAATTTTTACCTAGCAACTTGATAGGAGTAGTTGTATCTACTGTCCTGTCTGCAACGATAGTTAATCGTGTGCCGTCTGTTTTTGTAACATCATATGCCATTCTTCAAAATTCCTTTATTGTTATATTTACCTATTTTAATTTACTCTGATTCGTAAAGTATAGATAATTTGTATTACCCTGTTTGCTGATTTTTGCACTGGATCAAATACAATATGACTTAACAAATAACCAGTATTTTTACCGTTTCGCCCTTTACTTTTTAAACCCAATTCGTTGAAAATATAGTCACCATTTAACGCTTCGGGGTTACTAACTAAATTATTCTCACTAGATGAATTGGGTTCATTTTCTTCTAAGGTTAATGTTATAACTAAATCAGTATAGTTCAACCCAGAGGTATGTGTTACAATAACATTATTATTTGTAGGATCTGTATTATTACCACTGTCTACTTGATCAACTACTTTATAATATGTAGCATTATATAATCCTGCTTCAATTCCGGTTGATAAGTTATCAGTTACATCATTATACGTTATGTTACCAGTTTCGTCAATAATAAGGCCGCCATTGCCTAAATGCATCTCATAAATATGACTGTCGTTATTACCTTGTAACATAGTTGCAATTATTAATGTCATAGTTTCTGGATTAATTGCATTGTGTTTGCTGACAAAGATTTCTTGGGTTTGTGGATCCCAAATTCTTACATGTCCGTCAATATTAATATTTGTCGAATCTATCATTTTATTTCCTGTATACTGTATTTAACTAAATTTTTAACTACTCAGTTAAAAACTATAGTATCTCCTGCTTGTTCTCCACCAAAACCTATTAAAATTTCTTCGTCGTCGATGTATAAAGTCTCATCAAAACCCAAACTTGTATTTTCAATTAATTGTTTTGTAACTGTAGAACTACGTATTTTATCTCTGTAACTCTTAACACTAGAATAGAAACCAGTTAGTACCGATACATTATCTCGTTGTAATGTATTTGTTCCGCTTAATGTTTGTCCGATTAAATTAATCGGTTCGATAGTGCTAGATTTTTGCAACCAGTCTACATTGATTTGCTCGCTTAATATGTATCTAAACATAGTACACGTTAATTTAGAATAGCTAGTTTCATAGGAATCAACAAAAACATTGTTACGGAATGCTTCCATTAAGGCATAAAATACATTACATAAATCAAAATCCCAAGGAACATTAATTTGTTCCCATTTTGATCCATCCCATGTCCCTTTTGAATCAAACAACTCGTCGCTTAGTTTAATTGCACCTTTATTATTATCAGGATCTGCTTGTCTGAACACTAATTTATAGCCACCGTTAACGTCTTTTTCAAATATTGTATTATCATTCTTGACTTTAATATATGAATTAGTTGTCACCGATAACGCATACATATCTGCTAATGATTGTACAGTTGCTGATATTTTTTTAGTAGAATCATAATCTTCACTTTGAAAATCTGTAAATGTCCAATAATTTTTAACATTAACAAGATCTCCAAACAATGGATATGCAGTTTGATTCAATATTTCATCCCAGTTTGTCAGTGAACTAATATCTATATTCAATAACAATTGATTTGCTCGTTTAACAAATGTACGTCTAGCTTCGTAGATATTCTTAAACCAACTTTGTGGATTTGGTCGAATAGAATTTCCAAGTTGCGAATATCGGTGAAGTTTAATCATATCTGGAACATTTTTAGTAATATCAAATCTAAATGTAGTAGCATCAATCTCTTCTAAACAAACTACAGTCTGCCATTTTGAAGGTCTGAATTGGCCAATTGTCGTGTTTCTACAAACATAAAAATCTCCGTTATATTTTACAAAATCACTTTGACTATATAAGCGACTCGATGAATACGTTGTATAGTTTGCAGTAACCTTATAATGAATACCGCCAGCAATACTGTCGCGGAAGCGTGTGTGTATCCACTGCGGCATTGTTTCAGTTGTGTTTGCTTCTGATACAAATAACCATTGTTGGTGCTTTTCTTCGCCTTTAAGTTTTTTCTTAATCTGTACGACCGTGCTACTATTGTTTAATAAATGTCCAACGCCTTTTAACATAATACTATTTGAATTAATAGGAGCATACCACGATAAGCCGGCAGCACTTGGATTTAATAATATTTTACTTAATTGGCTAGTAGCATACACTCTAACGTTTTTGCTTTCTGCGCTAATAGTATTTTTATTCTTAACCCAGAAATAATAAACAGTATAAAGTTTACCGCTAACATAGTCTTGTTCTTCAACCCAGTGGCAATTATCTTTACCAGAACTAGAATCTAAATATGCTTCACCGCTGGCAACTTGTCCAAATGCTATTCCGTTAGTTTCTACTAATTTATTCCATTGTGTTGGATGTACTGGGCTTTTTGTCCATTCATATATATCAGGTAGTGTGCCATCTACAGTTGTACCCCAATAGCGCGATCTAGATGTAACGTCGCCGCTTTCATAATCATTGAATTGACAAGTACTAGTGTTCCACCAACGGCGGCCGAGATACTCTTCATACCAACCCTGACTTGCGTAAACGCTTTTAAATGCATCTGTTGTTCTAGTATATTTTGCAGGATCTACTCTGCCGATAACATCAATATCGTCTTTGAATACTTTTGGAAGATAGAGTTTACGGGGATCAAATAAATCTAACTTAGCCAATACTTTGTTGGCATTATAATCATATATCATTACATGTTCGATATCGCTGTGATCTAAAGGTAAAGAATCTGTTTTGATAATTGTTTTTGTAATAACGTTAGACTGCATCATTTTATAAACATTATAATTACCAAAGTCAAAACTAGTGTCGCCTGTGTTAGTTCCCAGGCTGTCGTCGATTATAGCAATAGGATACGAAGCATCGTATCCGCTAGTTGTAATAGGTAACGTAATTTCAGTTGTTCCTAACGCATTACTCAAAGGATTAAATTTCTTTTTCCAAGAATATCCTTTGGCGTCTGTTGCTAAATTTAGTTCACTGATATTTTTAAATCTTACAGGTTTGAATACAAACAGTTTACCCGTTTTTATAGTTTCAGTAATTCTAGTATCTATATAAAATTTAAAGTTATCTTCGATAGATTCTATTTTCCATATACCATTAGCGTCAGCATTAGTGCCATTTGCATTAATAACTAATACATAATCTCCAACTTCGGCACGGTGTGCAATATTACAAGATATTCTAGCTTGACTAACATCAGTGAGCCCGGTACATACTTCGTTGATTGAAATATTTCTGTCAATGGTTTGTAATACTTGCCAAGTACTAGGAGTAAACATACTATTACCCGACTTGCTTAGATTAGGATTTGTTTTATCATAATTTGAAACAAATATATTGGGCAAAAATGGTTCATCGACTGCTGAAAACTTGTCACTATTATTGATCCATGCATTGGGACTAACTGTAGTTAATGCATAATATAAGTATCCGTTGTATCTAACTAAATCGTATTTTTTATATGACGACGTTATCGAATACGTGTTAATATTATATAACTCGGCAAAGTTTCCATATAAATTTGGCAAGTCGTCGAGGGTCGAGATACTATAATTTGTATCGCCAGTAATTATAGGTCCGCTGGTTTTTAAATCGGTATAAGATCTGTCTAATTTTGTAAAACTAATATTCTTATTCTGTGGTTTATAAATCCATTTCTGTGACTTATGTGTAATATAATGAATGTTTGGATTTACCTTTTCATCATTTTTATTAATGAAACTAATGACCTGAGGATTTTTAGTAACATCATCAGATGTTAATTCAAATTCATAGAATTCAATATTTTTAGTATTTCCAAATTCTCCAAGGCGTACCATATACTCTTCTAAAGGAGCAGTAGTATTACCATCACTATGAGTCAATGGTTCTAATCCTGTAAATACTTGACTAGTGCCTTTCATATACGTAATAGAGTTTTTAAATAATACTTCAGAGTCGTCTTGTAAGAAAAGTTGTCGTAATTCAGGATTTCTGTTTAGTCCGAACTGTGCCCGACTTGCATCAAGCAATGTATTATCTTCGATTACATTTTCTATATCTAATAAATTTCTGCCGACTTCAGAGTATGTATCGTAGTTAGGAATAATAGAATTATCACTTACGACATAACCAGGAACAAAATATTTTCCATCCCATTCTTGACTCTTTTTGCCGCCAAGGACAAAACTGCGCTTAGTAGTACACTGATCCGGTAAGAAATAAATATCACCAAATACACTGGTCGAATCTAAATGTACCACTGATTCATACGTAGCAAATGTTAATTTAATTCCATATACTGGATTATTTGTATTTTTAGATTTAATAATAATACCGCCGCCGCGTTCAACTAATAAATCTTTACTAAACAATGGCTTATTTTTTCTATCAACACATTGTCCAACATTCTCATTTGTACCTTCTAAGTTTTCTAACTGGCCGTAGGCAGTAGATAAAACAATACCCGACGCCGCTGGATTTAAATCAATATAGTTGCCGGGTGCAATATTATCATTACTCCAGAATATAAACTGGCTGGCACTCATTTGCCAATTACGCAAATCATATGTTTCTACTTCTTCAAATTTAAATCCTTGTGCTTCTAAATATTTGCCGTAGCCAACAATAATATCATAAATTTGTTGCCGGCTCGTAAATTCTTGTCCGTATGTTACAGCAATTATATTAGATGTATAAACATTTTTTTCTTTAATTACTACTGAGCCTATAGTTTTTGGTGTAGTGGCGCTATTTGCCACTGGCTCAAAATAATTAAGATAACCACGCTCATTAGCAAAACCATGAATAGAATATGCACTACCGTTCCATATAACTCTTAGAGCTGAATAAAAAATTTCTTTACTGGAATAATGTTTAATTAGTCTAACCTGATAATTTTCTTCTGGTATAAACAATGTTTTACGTTGACTAGAAATACTAGTGCTTTCTATTCTAATATTATTTTTGTTACTAAATCCATTTAACAAAAATTCTTTATTAACTGCTAAATTATTAAATTTGTCTATTACTGTTGATTTAAAATCTTTATTATTCAATGCACAGAATTCTGCAAATAAACTTTCGATACCGGCTGTATATTCTACATTGCCGTCGACAACTTGTCTATGATAATAATGCTCTATACTACCTTGAAGCCAAAACTCGCTTGTTTTGTCTAAATTAATTCCCCATGCATTTTTAATTGTTTGCCCAGGAACCCAATTTAAATTTACATATTTTGCAGGACTTGCTAAGAATTTTAATTTTGCTTCGGCTGCTAATCCACGTTGCGTATTTAAGAATACTGTTTCAAAAGGACCCTGATCACTTACAACCCAATCGCGATCTTTTTCTAATACACTAGCACCGAGCCATAATAAATTTAAAGGTGCAATTAATTTCCCATCAATATCTACTGGAAAGTCTTCATGATCATTTACATTACTAATTCTTGCAAAGAATGGATTAATTCTAGGTGCATCAGGTGTATTTCTATTACCCGTTCGTAACGATTTTTCTAATGCTGTTCGTTTAACAGGATCAGTCCAGCTATAATGTGTATCCCACCACAATGGTTTTAATGTATATCCTAACATCTCCCATGGATGTGTGTGCGGACGGTCAGTATCATACAAATACTTGTAAATAGCTCTCCACGATCCTGTAGTAGAGTTTGCATCGTCACCCGAACCAATTTGATATATTAAAGTAAACGGATCTGATTCTTCATAATCAGAGTTAGCCATAATGAAAATATTATTTTCTGCCATCCATGTTAATACTTCACTGTTAACAACTGTACGTATTTCAGACCATGCATATCTGCCATTTCTAAAATATCCAGGCTGTTCTTCTAATAACTCGGCATTACTATTATTCTCTACATCATATGCAATGTTGCCCCAAATAGCTTTTTCGTATTCAAACAACAACTGATCTATTATATTGATAGGATAGGTATCTACATCAACACCTTCGTTCAAATAATAACGTGTTCCGTCGTGTCTACATAAAAAATATTTTGTGCTTGCATAGCTAGTGTCGGCATATATCTCAGGACGGTAAACAGGGCTTAATCCGATTTTTGCTAAACTTGCAGGTATTTTAGAATTAAATTCTTCTACCCATTGTCTAATAGTTACTGTTGTTCCTGTAAATGATGGATCTAATACTATGGAAGTATAATAACCATCTGATGAAGATAGTGTATAATCTATATTTCGCATTAGTAATCTATTATTAGCAACTATGTGCAATAGTGTTTCTTTGCCTGCTCGATGATTAATTAAATTCAATCCGTCATTGAGTGGGATTTCAAATACCGTAGATATTGTTATTGTTTTTTCAAAGTAATCTGTAGTATTTCCCCAACCTAACATATTACTATGATACCAGAAATTTTCATTGTTAGTCTGATTTAAAAATATACGTTTGGTTGCCAAGTTTAAAATGTCTAGACTAGATATTATTGAAGTGTCGGTTGTATTAATAATTTGTTCTAGTTCGTAAATTAATTTACTTAAGAACATGTCATAGTGCTTGCCTTGCTTAATAATAATTTCACTAAAATCATAGGGCAAATTAGTTGTTATAATTGCTGCCTTGACTAATGGATAATTATGCTTTAATAGGGTGCCGCCGCCCATACTAGAATTAATTAAACTAGAATCATTTTGAGTTGTTTCTTTAGAATTAGATGCATTTGATTTTAAATTAATTACATGTTGATATAATGCATAATAATTAATAGTATCTAATTTAGAATTTAATGGATTTGTAGTTAAACTCAGTGGAGCAGTCCTACTAGTAGGAGCAGATAATACTGTATCTAAACAAATTTTATCTCCGTATAAAGATTTTTGATTTAATATCGGAGACGATACAAGTTGTTGATAATAATTTAATGAGCCGTCACTATTTGTAATATCATTTATAGTGTAATCATACGACTCGTATATTGGATTTGTTTTATCTCGAAGATATGCAAATTGAATAAATCTCCATTTATTTAAAGGACGAATAATTGCAGATTTTGTTACATTGTTTGCAACCCAAAATAATCTTGTTGTATCTATATTTAATTTATTATCTATATATCCAGATCCTATGTCTATACTAGAAGATAAATCTAATTCAATTACTCCGTTGTTTATACCATTATTATAACAATATGGCTCTTCTATCAACACCGGAGTTGATATATTGTTAATAATTTCTGTAGTATAAAAAGTTATTGGAAAAGGTAAATCGTGACAAATAATTTTAAAGATGTCTCCTGAAACTAGAGGTATAATTTGTTCTAATATATGAAAACCTCGTTTGCTAGAAAATCTAACTAAGCCGTGGCCTTCTATATTGTAATAGAATTTTAATTTTTCCTTATCATCGTAGAATATATGTATAGTGTCAAATCCCATTGCCGTTGGAATCAATTTTCCCGACCATTGTACATCAGTATTATCATCATAAAATAAATCCTGTGTTTGTCTAGTAATATCTAAACCTCGACGAGGTTGATAAAAAGATATAGGAGTTACAGAATTGAAATTATACCCGTAAGGTCCTTTTATAGCAACTTCTTCGCCTGTAGTTATATGATTATAATAAAATGTTTTATCAATATCTGTAGTAAACTTAATTTGATTTGGACTAACATTTAAGGAATTATTTTCATCTATCAAATCAAAATCAATATTACTGACTGTAATGTAACGTTCTAACGTATAATCAAATACGCTTCCTGGAGCAAAGTCTAATATCGTAGCTCCTTTGTAGTCACTTTCGTTAAAAGTTTCTAAATTAATATTGTCGCTAGTATAAAATTCAAATTTTGGTGATTGATTTTTTGTTGTTTTATTTTGTGCAAATTGCCAAATATCATTTTTAAATAAAACTTTATTATATCTAATATTCGAGTTCGCAACTACCAATGCTCCGTCACCCGAGACAACTGGGATACTAAGTGCAAAAGTGGCTCCAGAACTGCCGTAAGTAATAGTATAAATTCCAGTAGATTGTTCAAATACTAATCTATCGCCGGTGACTAAAGTGTAACCATACAAGTCTTTAATTCCGACTTTACCTATATAATCAGATACTGATCCTGTTAATATTGTTGCAATAGTAGTCTTAACATTGTTTGGCCAATTGTATAATTTAGTATATCTATTAAATGTAATAATAGGACGTTTTGCTTTATTTGCTTCGGTGACTATGTTGTTAACCGGAACTCCGAGAAAATCAGCAACTACTTTAATTAAATTAATATGATACCAGTGATCAATAACTCCCCAATGATTTTCATTAGAAACATATTTGTCTATAGTAATATATTCTGGTTCAGATGTAACAATTTGACTGCCGTCCCATACTTCGCTGTCCCATTTAATTGCAGGAGCATCTACTAGCGGATCTGATTTATCCCAAGGACGTTTTTTTAGATAGCTGTTTGGAATCCTCTTGTCAATTTCAGTTGTTCTCAAGAATCCAATGCTTTCGCCCACTCCTGTAACAAAATAAGTTTTAGGCAGGTCTGGGTCAGCTGTAAGATATACGTTATCTACAAAACCAGTAAAATATACAACCATGCCGGTTTGTAGTGTCAATGATTTACCAGTTATATCATCTACAATAGTAATTGCAGGTTTTCCTATTATATCATCGATAATTGAGAATTTATTTCCTCCGCCCGAAGCTTCATCTAAATGAATTCTCATAGCCGGTAAATCATTTGCAACCCAATAATAAGAATAATAACTAGCAAGTCTTGCTGTAATAACTGGCAAGTCTAAAATGTTTATATCCTTGTCGAGTTGAATTCCATCTTTTAATTCTAATCCTTTAACTCTAAAATAATTCTCTATATCTAAATAACTTGCCTTGCCCAGATAAGAGTCTGCAGAATCTCGCATAACTAACATATTGTTAGCTTGACTTTCTCTGCGAACTTCGTCTGTTTCTACTTTAAAAAACTCTTGTACGCCGTTCGTTGCGGAACGCAAGCCGATAGTTTCTTTAAAGTTTAATAATTGCCCTTTACTAGTCATTAAATCTAGACTAGAGTCTAACATTTTTCTGTTAGGTTCTGTAGCAAGTACCTGCGGCAAAAGATTAATGTTCTTAACCTTTTTAGCAGTTACCTCTGCGGGCTTTTTTGTTTGTTTGCTCATCGACTGATCCTAATATTAGTGTCTGTAATTTCATTGATAACGATAACATCGTTTACTCCGGCTACACTGGTTACAACTTCATTTCTGTCTGGTTGAATTTGAAACAACGTACCAAATCTTCCTTCTGCACTTAAAGGCACAATAACAACGCTGTTTAAATCAGATGTCAATGCAGAATGTATGTATGCTGCCAATTCGGTGAAGTAAAATATTTCACCGAATCCAAAATTACCAGGAGTAAAGAAAGTATCAATAGCATTAATTACTTTACTTTTGATCTCGCTGTCTGTTAATTTTGTCTTTAAACTCTTAACAACTTTAAACTGCGCTTGAAATTCTGGATCGGCTAGAGTTCCAAACAACGGTTTAAATTTAACAGGGTGGAATATAACTTCGTCTGTCATCATTTTATATTGCTTTAGTCCGCTGAAATTATCACGCAACTCCTCGCTGGTTTGAGGAAGAGGAGATACAATTGATGAGTCGTTTTTCTTTTTCCATGCAACATAATCATCATTGTAAGATTTAGTTAAAACATATGCATCAATAATATTAGTCAAGCTAGGATTTAATGTTTGATCAATCGGAGTGTTATGCTCCCATTTAAATGCCAGATCCATTTTACCGTTAGGTGTGCTTAGAATTTGTTCTGGCGTAGTTAACTCAGCAGGAATAATATAACTAAACTCGCCTTCGTTGTACGTAATAAGTGCTAGTTGACTATCTCCAACAATATTAAGAAAATGCTCAGGATCATCTGGTAAAAAGTCATTGTTTAAATCTAGCGGGGTAATTTTTACTTTACTATTATCAGTATACCCATCGTCATATACATAGTATCCGCTGATGCGATATTTTTTCAAAACTGACAATTTACCAGAGTCTAAAGTTACTAAACTAATGTAATCGTTGCTAACTGTTTTAAAGTTTGGATTGAATGTTGCGGCAAAATTAATATTATAAAAACGTATTAATTCTTTGCTGCCAAAAATATAATCTAATTGACGTGTTGTTATAGTCCAGCCAGCTGGCTCTCGTTTGACATAAATCATCCAGCCAGTTGAATTGCTATTAGAATCATAATTAGCAGTTGGATTTATTGTAGTAGTAACTGCATCTATGATAGTCCACTTCGGTGTCAAATTATCAAACTTTAATGCAAAGCTCGTTGGATTGTCGGCATTTAATTTTTCAAGAATTAGTTCTCGTGTAAGAGTGTCAAATACTCTAGCAAATGGAGGAAGTATTTCTACTAAACGATCTGTAGTTGTTAAAGATGTATTAATTTCTACAGGGCCATGGCCGTTAGACAATAAACCAGTGTACACATAATCAATATCTTCGATGCCCAGGCCATCGCCTCTGATGTCGGCTATTGTTACCCATTTAGTTTTGCCTAGACTGTCTTCAAATTTAACCAATGCACTTGGGCGCATTGATCTTAATTCGGCACCAGTAGTAAATCCTAATTTCATAGGAACTTTGGATGCAAGCGATTCTGAAATAAAACCATTGCTAGATTTTAAATCATTATAAGAATATCTCCAACGGTAATCATGTACCTTGAATACCTGTGATCCGCTGGCATGGGTGGCAGGTTTTTTCGCTATATTTGCTGGGTCAGTTAAATTGTTTGGGTCATATTGTTGTGCTCTCCATACTCCTGTAAATTTATTTCCAGTAATTCCAGTATATACAAATAGCTCATTATCAATTTGTAACATACCGCCATTAATGTCAAAATTATCATAAGCATTAAGAGTATTGATGCTAGCAACTGGAATTTCTATGATTGTAGAAGTAGCATCAATGTTTTCTGTTAATGTTGCATAATAAATTGTTTTATTTAATTTAACACTAGGAAAATACTGTGTGCTGGCACCACCAGTTACTCCTGCTAAATTTAATTTTCCGTAATAAAAATTCAATAATCCGATATCGGATAATTGTTTTTCGATGTACTCGTCTAGAAAGTCAACTGGTCGTCGACTCGAGTTATCTGCAACATATAAATTTTTAGCATATTCATTTTTATAAATGTATCCGTCATCACCGAATTCAATTAGTGGCCTATTTTTTCCTGTAGGGTCGCTAAGGTCAACATAACGACTGTGTCCACTAAATGTTCTGTTTTCAGATTTCATAATCAACACGTCGCTGTTAAGCGTTGGCAGGAAACCATTATAATCGTCACCAGTGACCATTCTGTTTTTACTATAAAATGCTTCGGGTGCATTACGTTTAATCTCGTCAACTGTTTCGCTAGGCAATCCAGTTATCATGTTATCTTGTAATTCTAGAGTCATAGTCAAAGTATAACTTTGATTATTTGCATTGACATATGCAATATTGAACGTAGCGTTATTAACTTCTCCGGATTTAACTCGAACAAATCCATCCTCTGCCAAACGATACCAAACTTTTATTTGTCCTGTCGGAACATTTGTAAATGCACCATCACCAAATTTAATACTTGTGACATCGGCATCGCTGTAAATAACTTCGTATAAATCTTTTTCGTTACCGCTGTATTCGTTTAATACTATATTAGAAAAATTTAAATCGCTGACCTTTTTCCACGACTTTAATATAGCACCAGTGTCATCAACAGTCTGTACAAAGAAATCCTCTTCGCTGATATTTCCTGTACCGGGGATATCTATAGTTAAATTTGAGGTAGGACTATATATTTGTTGAACTGTATTAACCAAAGTACCTTGTTTAATAAAACAAAAGAATCCAGTTTTTGAACTTCCTACTCCTTTGCCGTCATTTCTATACATTATACTAAATGCGCTATCTAGGTTGGGTTCAGATTGTGTAAGTGCTCCGTCAGAACTAATGTCAATGGGCAATATATCAAATGCTAAATTTATCCCGTCTACTTCGCCGTTAATAGAGTAATGAGTTAATAACTCTGCGCCTAAATTGTTAAAGTTATAGATTTCAAATAAGTTGCCTGTATCAGAGTTTGTGCTACGCTTTACCGGAGTACCGAATTGATTATTATTGTTGAACGATGCATTGATAACTCTAATAAAACGTTCATATTCTAATTCGCTGGGGTCAGCACCCCATTGGATTGTTTTGTTAGATAAATTTACTCCAGTACTATCTAATATTGGTTCAGATGTATTGATGCTAACAATTTTCATGAACCCTTGAGAAGGACGAACACGCTTTGGTTTGTATGATAGCATACGTGCAATACGCAATACACTTTCACGTTTTTCTGCTGTGTCTAAAATGTTTTCACGAGCATTTAAGTCCATACGGAATGCTAGGTTTTGACCTACATAAGCTACTAAGTCAACTAGAGCAATAAATTCACTGTTCTGTGTATAGTCGTTAAATTCTTCTGGATAGTTAAACTGAACGTAGTCAATCATTGCTTGACGCAATGTGTCAAAGTCGTAGCTACGGAACTCTGCATTTTTGAAACTAGAATAAACTACTGTCCAGTCTTCTGCTCCGTATAAGTTTTCTTGTCTAATTGCCTTGGGCATAGTTTATCCTTTTATCCGTTTTCTCGTTCTGCGGTTAAGTTTCTGTTAAACACCGCTACTAAATCTGTTTCTGTTGCTGTTGGAACATATCGCAAACTAATTGTCACAATAATTGTGTGTTCGTTGTCTATTACATCTATGTTTAATAAAGCTAGTCGAGGATCTTTAGTTACAATACGTAAACAATCTGCTCTAATAACCTCTACTACTTCATCAGTCAGCGGATTAAAAAGCATATCCCACACTATGCTACCAAACTGCGGACTCATTAATCGTTCGCCTTTGCGAGTATAAAACTCGTTGAGCAAATCACGCTTTGCGAGGTCTATGTCGTAGAGTTTGAAATTGCCCCACGTTTTATCAACAGTACTATAACCTTTGAATTTTCTCATATATGTATTTATTATGAAATAATGTATGTAGATAACGAATCAATAAAAAGGCACATAATGTGCCTTTTATTATCCTGTTGCTATTAGCTTACTGTCGTAGCCCAAGTATTCTGCCCACGCAGGATCTCGCATTTGATAGGGATTATGTTGTTTGACAACTTTGACCATTTGCCAATAGCTGGGTTCTTTGGGTTTAGTCATAGGCTCGATTACTTTAGCACCCTTGAGCCAGTTACAAGTACCACAGCAGGTAACTAAATTACTCCATGAACTGTTGCCGCCTTTGCTTTTAGGTGTGACATGATCTAGAGTCAAGTCTTTGGCTTGAAATTGATCGCCGCAGTATTGACAAGTATAGTTGTCACGTAGATAAACCATCTTACGGTTAAACAATACTTTGTGTTTTGGTCGTACATAACGTTTAGTCATGATGATGCTAGGCACAGGTATTGCTAGTTTCTGACTGTGAACTACCCAGTCATCATATTCTTTGATCACAGATACTTTGTTTAGGAAAACAAGTTTAATGGCCATGGTCCAATCTACAACACTAGGAGGCAACATAGATAGCGGACTGCCATCGCTGTTCAAAATTAATGTATCGCTCATATTTTTATTTAATCTTATCGGCCAGATAGGCGTAAAAACTATTATACACACTTAAATATATATTGTCAACTATGACAGTTTTTAGGAGACTGCAATGGACATCGACTCACTCGAACATCACATCAGAACTGTGGACAACAGACACACTCAATTAGCAAGACAGATTGAACAGCTTACTTCTCATCCTAGTTGGGATGAATTTCAAGTAGAAACACTTAAAAAAGAAAAACTCAGACTCAAAGACGAATTAACCATGTTGTACCGAAGACGACACGAACTAACACAAGAACATCACTATGAATAATACACCAAAACGAATATTAATAATGGGTTTACCCGGGGCAGGCAAGACCTATTTGGCTCAACATATTGTTGACCATTTACAAGCAGATAAGAAACGTGTAGGTTGGTTAAATGCCGATGATGTACGTAAAAAATATAATGACTGGGACTTTAGCAATGAAGGACGTATTCGTCAAAGTTTGCGTATGCGTGAACTAGCAGATGCAATGACTGATGTAGATTATGTTATCTGTGACTTCGTTGCACCATTAGTTGAAATGCGTAATAACTTTAAAGCAGATTGGACTGTATGGGTCGATACTATTGACAAGGGTAGATACGAAGATACTAACAAAGCCTTTATCCCACCTGAACAATATGACTTTAGAATTACTGAACAGAATGCTGTTAAGTGGGGCGAATTTGTTGCCGCACATATTATAGATAACAGACTACGTCCTGTGTTTGATTGGAAGAAACCCACAGTACAGATGCTAGGTCGTTGGCAACCATGGCATGAAGGGCATCGTGCGCTATTCGAAAGACTTCTGGCCAAAACAGGTCAGGTAATTATTCAAGTTCGCGACGTGCAGGGCTGGCAAGGTAGCAATCCTTTTGAAGTTGAAAAAGTTAAAGGTTTTATTAAAAGAGACTTAGACATGTTATATCAAGGACAATATGAAATACAAGTTGTACCTAATATTGTACATATTGGCTGGGGTCGCGGGGTAGGATATACCAGCGGGGAAGAAACCTTTGATGAATCTATCACTGATATCAGTGCTACTAAAATTAGAAAACAATTAGGTTTAAAATAATCTAACGTAAATGTTAACCATAATTTCGTCTATTGTTTTGACACTAACCGCTGTCTTATAATACTTAATTTTTCGGCAAAACTATTTATTGTCTAAATTAATAAAATTGAAAATATTTTTTATAAAGTTGATTTTGTAATGTCAGCAAATCCCGGACGAACTGAAACTAGCGGATCTTTACTTGCAATTAAATTATCATGTATCGGTCCGGCCGTTTCGCCTTGCCAATGAAGGGCGGCAGAAGATGGGGTAATTTCTTCCGGCCATTTTTCAAAACTTAATAAAACAAACCCTTTTTCAGTTGCAGTACCACCATGATACTCTCCGTCCTTTAATTTAGACAGTCTTAATGCAAACGCTTCATTGCCCTTACCGTCACTGTTTTTACCTATATCTGTAGCCCATGACATTCCTTGTGCTGCCATAAATACCAATGTAACTTCCATTCCAGGGTGTGCATGATGGGGCAATATCTTGTCTGGTTTGATAATATACAATTCGACCTGATATTTTCCTTGTCTAAAGACACATATCGAAGTAGCATCATCTGTATACATTACACTAGAATTCCACGGAGTCATTAATGGCATTTTAGCATCTGAATACCATTCTATAAAATCTTCAAGGGTATCCCAGTCTTTTGGAATATCCATAGATTTTTTCAAATCTTTTAAAACTGCATTTGGATCACGGTCAGTTGACATAATTTATTATTAAGATGTTACTTCGGAAATAACGGTTCTAATAATACCAGTATTAGTATTATGATTATCTCTACGTTGCCATTGAGCAACAACGATAGGATCTGCGGCTGCGGCATCGAAATCTTCTTTAGTAGTCCACGTAACTACTGTAGTTTCAACTAACTCATCTCCGCTTAATGATTTTGCAATATTAACCTTATTTGTGTTTTTATATGCTGTTTCCCATTGATTTCTAAATTCCTCACCAACCTCTAGTGTATTTCCAGCAACCTGAAGACTTGGGTGCCAAAACTGGATTTCAATGGAAGGACGAGCAGATGTCCAAGTTTCTGTATACATTATAATTCTCCTTAAAAATGAACCTATACTAGTATTTATGCTAGTTTGCGATTTATATTATTTTTAGGTAAATAGTTTTATAATTTAAGGAAATTTATGTTAAGAGTTACATCTACAATGACACGTCCAAGCTCAGAAAGTGCTTGGTTTTTTGAAGCAGACATTGAGGTAGCTAAAGTTCTAAACAATTTAAAAACAGCATCAGAAATTCAAAACTCGTCAACTTCGATTTCAAATGATAGTTTAACTTATATTGGGATATTTGAATTTAATAGCTATGGTGATTATTATTCATGGACTGAAAAAATCAGGGAGGCAGATGCTATGTTCCTTTTAAAAAGAAACGACTATATTGTTTCTAACGGGCATACTTTAAAAATTGAAGAATCAGTAGATAACGACACTTTATTGGTCGAAAAACAATTATAATTGACACAAATTCAATAATATAGTATAATACTTGCTTGTACCACACAAGCGAGTATTTTATGAATGTAGCAAATTACAAACAAAAGTATGCAAAAACGGGCTCAAACAAATTAGTTTTTCTCAAAAAAGATAAAATTAATAGCACCCATAAATGGGTAGAGTATGCGTTAGATATTGTAGATATGTCTTCATTGTTAATGCAAACAAATAATTTAAAAGACAAATATGCATTAATGGATGCATTAGATACTGCACAACGTAAAAAAGATTGGCATTATCGTCAAGCAAACTTTCGTTTGCAAGATGCCATGCGTATTTTTGAGGCAGCTAGAAACGTAGCTAAAAAGTAATTGACACAAATTCACTTTTGTGTTATAATATACACTTGTTCAACAAAGGAGTTACTATGCCTACTTTAACTACTGCACAAAGCGCACAAATTAATAACACAGAAGTATACACTTTAGATTATGAGGCAGAAGCCCTGCAAAGTTATGAGGACACAGGCGATGATCTCATGGACGAGCTTGAGGTACGTGCAACCAATGTTATTTTGGAACAAACAAACTGGGACGCCCGAGAAGATTTAGGTGGGATCACAGTTTACTTCAAAGATAACACTTTAGTTGCATTCTACGATTATGAGCAGTTTAAAGGTACTGTTTTTAATTAATTGACACTACATCTCTATGCTGTTATAATATAGCATAGAGATTTTTTTTGGAGACTAAATGTCTGATCCTTGCTATTATGTTATCAGTAGTTTAGAAGATCATAATCTTCGCACTAACAAAGAACAAATCATCCTTGCTCAAGCAGAGGCAGGCAACGATGAATTCTTTCATGGTTGTCGTCTTGCCTTAGACAGCACAATCACATTTGGTATTAAACAAGTTCCAGAACGTACAGGTCCCGACGGTCCTGGAGTTGATTGGGATTCTTTTACACTTATACTCACAGGATTTGTTAATCGCAGTATCACTGGCAATCTTGCTCGAGATACAATCAATGAATTAATGTCTAACTGCACTAATGCACAATGGAACGATTGGTATCGCCGTATCCTTATCAAAGATCTACGATGTGGTACCAGTGAAAAAACAATTAATAAAGTAGTGGAGAAGAAATATGCTAATTATGCTATTCCTGTTTTTGGTTGTCAGCTTGCTCACGATAGTGCTAACCATGAAAGCAAAGT
>Ga0114975_10001163_pt1 | contig 19103 bp, 21 predicted proteins | sample S_130626_EF_Meta_FD_87031 | JGI IMG/M metagenome (GOLD analysis project Ga0114975, IMG submission 87031) | Freshwater microbial communities from Lake Simoncouche, Canada to study carbon cycling - S_130626_EF_MetaG | ecosystem: Environmental > Aquatic > Freshwater > Lake | place: Lake...
ATGCAGTTCGCCAAGTTGAGCATTTACTAGACTATGCTCGCCCTGTAATTGTTAATTACTGCGATTTCGCTTGCTACTGGGATTGGCATCACTTCAAGTCTTTTATTGCGGAAACGGGCTGTGCTGGCGCCATACCTGCTTATAAGGGATTTCATCCACATACATTAGGCACCACTAATTACGCTTACATCAAAGAAGCTGCCGGAGAAAATTCAGAGCAAGTTGGTAGTAGTGCTAGCTGTAGCGTCTGGGCATTAGATATTAATGAGAAGCAACCTTATACCGATAACCGTATGGAGGAGTTTGCTTCCAGCGGAACGTATTACTTTGCTACAGCAAAGATCATGAGTGATGCGTTTAAGGAAACCATGGATCAGAATATTAATGTTGGTGGTGAATACTATGTCAGCTTAGCTTATAAGCCTATGTTTGCTAAAGGTGACGAAGTGGCCGTTTACCCACTACAGCATTTCATGCAATGGGGCACGCCTGATGATCTTCACGAATACAACTCATGGTCGGATACCTTTAAACGATTAATCACTCCTGATGCTGAGTCCAGTCATGATGGTTCTTTAGTAATCCCAATGGCGGGTATGGGTAAGCGCTTTGCCGATGAGGGATACACCCAAACCAAGCCTCTTATTCCCGTTTCAGGCAAGGCTATGGCGATCCAGGCTATCAAGGATTTGCCAAAGTCTCAATATCAATCGCTTGTCATGCGTTCCGATATGCCAGGGCTAGCAGATATCCAGAGATCCATTATGGAAAGTTTTCCAAATTCGATCATCACTCTCGTACCTGAGGTGACTGATGGGCAAGCCTGCACAGCTCTTATTGGCTTAGATGCGCTTAAAGAAAGTTGCACGAAGAATTCAGGTGGTGATTTATCACCTATCACTTTTGGTGCATGCGATAACGGTGTACTATTTAATCAAGCGGCATATCAAGCGCTCATTAATAATCCAGAGGTTGATGTCATTGTTTGGGGTGCACGCTGTCACATTAATGCCGTACGTAAGCCACACATGTTTGGCTGGATTGATGCCAATGCTGACGGACACATCAATACCATCTCTGTCAAAACCCCTCTAGCCTCACCAGCAACTGATCCTATTGTGATCGGCACCTTTACCTTTAAAAACCCAAACGATGCGAGACGCGCTATTGATGCCCTCATTGCTCGCAATGGCAAAATCAATGGTGAGTTTTATCTGGACTCCTGCATCAGCGATGCAATTGATTTAGGATTGCGTTGTCATTTGCTTGAAGTAGATAGCTTCATCTCTTGGGGCACCCCAAATGATCTTAAAACCTTTGAGTATTGGCAGTCATGCTTTCATAAGTGGCCACATCATCCTTATCGCTTAGAGCTAGATTCTCGAGTTGAGCGCACAGCCTTAGAAAATTTGTCTCTTCGCTATGCCGCAAGTACTCCCGCACTTCCAAAATAAGCATTGCTTTATTCCCCGCCCCTTAATCAAATGACCCCACCCATCAAACGTGAGCTAGGCATTTTTTTAATTGTTGGCCTCTTAACAGTTGGGATTGATTTTTTAATCTATCGTGGCTTTATTTATCTACAACCATTTGGTCTTCATAGCATCAATATCGCTAAAGGCTTTAGCTTTATTAGCGGAACAATATTTGCTTACCTTGCCAATCGTTTTTGGACATTCAATCAACAAACTACAGGGGCTGGTAGCGTTTTGAGGTTTGTAATGGTTTACATCCTAGGCTTAATCGCCAATATTACGATCAATTACCTATGTATCGAATGGTTTAGTAGTCCCGCTCTTGCCATGGAATACACCCTCTTTATTGCGTTCATCCTAGCAACTAGTGTTTCTGCATCATTGAATTTTATTGGCATGAAATTTTTCGTCTTTACCGATCGTAAGATTGGTAAATCTTAAGAACTTTTAATCACCTAATTCTTTAATACCTTCCACTCTCGTGAAACTATCTCTCATCATCCCCTGCTATAACGAAGCTGCTAATTTACCGTTACTCTTAGATCGCTGCGCTTCCCTTGGTGGAAATCAAGATATCGAAGTTATTCTGGTAGACAACGGTTCTACCGACAATAGCCCCGAAGTATTACAAGGTCTTTTGCCTACCTACCCACACTGCCGTAGCGTTCGCGTTCCCGTTAATCAAGGTTATGGCTATGGCATTTTGTCTGGGTTGCGCGCTGCGACTGGCGAGCTATTGGCCTGGACGCATGCAGACATGCAAACCGATCCTAAAGATATTTTGCGAGGCTTGGCAATATTTGAGGCCCATAGCAACAATAATATCTATATAAAAGGTCAAAGGATCAAACGCCCCTTGGCAGACGTTTTCTTTACGATTGGCATGAGTGTATTTGAAACGCTATTGCTACAAACTCGGCTTTGGGATATCAATGCCCAACCTAATATGTTTTCTAGAGGCTTCTTTGAGTCTTGGGATAACCCTCCCCACGATTTTTCTCTAGATTTGTATGTTTATTTCATGGCTCGGGCTCAGGGTCTGCCGGTTTACCGCTTTCCCGTAGAATTTGGAGAGCGGGCTCATGGCGTCTCTCATTGGAATGTCAATTGGGCTGCCAAGGTGAAATTTATCCGCAGAACTATTGACTTTAGTTTTGAGCTGAAAAAAAGGCTGTCTAAATGAACTTCATTTCTCATCGACGCAATACTATTGAGGAGCTTAAAGCAACTCCAACTGATTATGGTGTTGAAGTAGATATTCGCTCAAACAATGGGAAACTGATAATCCATCATGATCCTTTTGCTCCTGGTGATGATTTTGAGGAATGGATCAAACACTATCAGCATGGCACCCTCATTCTCAATGTCAAAGAAGAAGGATTAGAGGCGCGCCTGATTGATCTAATGAAGCAACGTGGCATTGACGACTACTTTTTCTTGGATCAATCTTTTCCATTTCTCATTAAATGGTCGAAACTGGGTGAACAACGTTGTGCGGTTCGTGTATCTGAGTTTGAGTCAGTTGAAACTGCTCTCACCCTTGCTGGAAAAATTGATTGGGTATGGATTGATTGCTTTACCAAGTTTCCGCTGAGTGGTGAAGACGCTAAGCGCCTGCAAGATGCTGGCTTCAGGCTTTGCCTCGTTTCTCCAGAATTGCAAGGTCGTCCTGCGGAAACTGCTATTCCAGAATTAGCAAAACTACTTGCTGAACGTCAGATAACAGCCGAGGCTATTTGCACCAAGAAACCCGAGCTCTGGAAAAAGTGTCTATAAATATGCCGACTCTATCTTTCAAGTTACTATTTGGCTTCTGCAAAAGCCCCCTCTTCTTATTTGGGCTTGTTTTACGCCTAGGATTAATCGTTGCCATACTGCCTAATCCGGTTGGTCAGTGGTATGTGCCTTTCCTCAATAACAGCATCGCAATATTTAACTTAGATCCATGGCAAGCCTGGTTAAGTCAAGGGGGTGATGCAGTTGCATTTCCTTACGGCTATGCTATGTGGCTATTTTTACTGCCCATTAGCTTGTTATGCAAGCTACTATCAATTCCATTGGCATACGGGTACGGCCTAAGCTTAATAGCAGCTGACTTTGGCTTGCTGCTGATTCTTCGCAAATTACTCAAAACCAAAGACTGGATTCTATTAGCCATCTATTGGCTCTCGCCAATTAGCCTTATTGCCAGTTATTGCCTTGGATACAACGACATCATCCCTGTATTTTTACTTATGAGTGCCGTTTACTTTCTGAGGGGGCAGTACCTCCTACTGTCAGGAATCTGCTTGGCTGCAGCCATCTCAGCCAAGCTCAGCATGATTCTAGGCTTGCCCTTCTTCTTAATTTACCTCTTTCATAACGGTAACCTTCGCCAAATTTTTCGCCAATTTGTCATTGGCCTTGCAATAGGTGTAGTCATATTCTTTTTACCTTTTTTGCTTTCTCAAGCTGGCCTTAGTATGTTGGCTAGCAATCCCGAAGTGGAAAAGATTTATCAGCTTTCGATTAGTTTAGTCCGCGATACAGCCGTCTATCTAGTGCCCTTAGCTTATCTCTTGATGCTCTATGCAGCCTGGAGAATCAAGCGCATGAACTTTGAGCTATTTAATGCGATCTTGGGTATGGCATTTTTATTAGTTGTACTACTAACTCCAGCATCACCAGGTTGGTTTATTTGGATACTGCCATTATTAGTAGCCTACCAAGTGAGTGGCGATCGTGCTGCCATCTATATCACCTCGATCTTCTCGGTCTTATACGTATTAAGTGCCGTTCTGTTTGTTGGGAGCCAACTGGAGGCAATACTGCAAGTATTGGATATGCAAAATACTATGGCTGATGCGCATCTCATCAATACGCGCCTAATCTCACTTACCCATACTGCTCTGGTAGCCACAGGCATTGTTCTGGCCATTCGCATCTGGCGAGAAAGTGTCATTCGTAATGATTTCTTTAGATTAAGTCGCAAGCCATTTGTGATTGGGGTGGCCGGAGACTCTGGTGCAGGTAAAGACACCTTTGCGAATGCGATTGCGGGACTCTTTGGCTCCCACTCAGTTGCTGCTATCTCGGGAGATGATTACCACCTATGGGATCGCCATCAGCCTATGTGGCAAGTGATGACTCACATTAATCCAGCTGCCAATGATTTAGAAAGTTTTGCCACTAACTTAGTTTCTCTGACCGATGGTAGATCTATTCAGGCATGTCATTACGATCACGATACTGGCAAGATGAGCAGGCCATTTAAGATCAAGAGCAATGACATCATCATTGCGAGCGGCCTTCATGCGCTGTACTTGCCGATTCTGCGCGAATGCTATGACCTCAGTATTTATCTCGATATTGACGAAGATCTGCGAACCTATTTTAAGGTGCAGCGTGATGTTAATAAACGTGGTTACACCATTGAGCGTGTCTTAGACGCACTAACCAAGCGCAAACCTGATTCAGAGCAGTTTATTCGGCCACAAGCTGCTTTTGCCGACCTGATATTCAGTCTGCGCCCTATTCATTCGAGCTCACTGATAAATGCCAGCGAGGCAAACCCTCCGCGCCTTAAATTGGTCGTTAAATCACGTCACGGCTTTAATGAGCTATCCCTAAAACGAGTACTCATTGGTGTTTGTGGTCTTCATGTCGATATGAGCACCAATGCAGATGTATCTGAAGTCGAAATAAGCATTGAGGGTGAAGCAAGTGCAGAAGATATTCGAATGGCGGCGCAGTTAATATGCCCGCAAATCTTTGAATTCTTAGATTTGGAGCCTCAGTGGCAAAATGGGGTTCTAGGACTAATGCAGTTGGTTACTCTTTCGCATATCAACCAAGCACTGACAAGACGATTCATATGATCAATATTGCTGACCAAAGTCGCTTCTTGCGCCTGCCTGATGCTGTGTTATTTGATACTGATAACACCCTCTATCCATACGATCCAGCACATGCAGCTGCACAGCAAGCTGTTAAAGAAAAGGTAATGAATACCTTTTCTATTAGTGCAAAGAATTTTGATGAAACCTTTAGCGAAGCGCGTAAGCAAATTAAGACCCGCTTAGGTCATACCGCCTCATCACATAGCCGCCTGCTGTATTTACAGCGCATGCTGGAGATCATGGGTTTGGGCTCACAAGTCTTACTTGCTCTAGATTTTGAGCAAACTTATTGGCGAACATTTTTAGCCAATGCCGTTTTATTTGATGATGTTAAAGAGCTCTTAGATGATTTACGGCTTTTAGGCATTCCCACTGCCATTGTTACCGACTTAACTGCACAGATTCAGTTCCGCAAAGTTGTGTACTTTGGTCTGGACCGCTACTTTAATTACATTGTCACCAGTGAAGAAGCTGGTTTTGACAAACCCCATGCAGCTCCTTTTCAGATTGCGCTAGAGAAAATGCAACCCAAAGGCGACTGTATTTGGATGATTGGCGACAACCCTATCAATGACATCCGTGGCGGCAAAGAAAAAATTAATGCAGTAACTCTGCAAAAAATTCATGGGGGAGTTGAGCTTGGGGCAGGCTCTAATGCACCTGATGCCAGCTTTAAACAATTCAAAGAATTACGTCATTTGTTAATTAAATTAAGCGAAGTCAAATAGGCAGTAAAAGCTATGGCGATTAACCATCAAACCATCAACCAAATGTGTGCCGATCTCGGCAAAGACCCATTATTAGTTCAGGGGGCCGGAGGCAACGTTTCATGGAAAGAAAATGAAACGCTTTGGATCAAGGGATCTGGAACATGGCTTGCTAATGCTAATGATGAGGATATTTTTGTACCGGTTAATTTAAAGCATCTTCAAGATGGCTTAGCCAAGCAAAACTTTGATGCCAAACCAGAGTTAATTGGTGAGCACACACTCAGGCCCTCCATCGAAACTGTCTTGCATGCCCTCATGCCACATCAAGTAGTGGTGCATGTACATGCAATCAATGCCTTAAGCCATCTAGTCACCCAGGATTGCAGAAAATCCATTCAACAGATTTGTCAAAAATCCTCTATCAACGCTGCTTTTGTTGGTTACCACAAACCCGGCCCTGAACTTGCCCAAGCTATTTATAAAGCTTTACAGAGCATGCCCGAAGCAAATGTTATCTTCTTACAAAACCATGGAGTTGTAATTGGCGCAGGCTCCATTGAGGGCATTTATTCTATTCTTAATACAATTGATAAGGCTTTGGCGATTCAAGGTGTACCCCCCAGAATAGACCCATCATTCATCACATCTGCCTCCCCAATTACGGACTATATTCCATTTGCCGATAATGAAGTGCAGGCGCTAGCCTGTGATCCACTCCTATTTAAACGACTGCATCAAGACTGGGTCTTGTTTCCAGACCATGCGGTCTTTTTGGGCCCTAATGCGAACACTTACTCTTCTTGGGAGAGCTTTCAAAATCAGAAATTCGGAGAAGCTCCAGAACTTATCTTCATTGAAAATGTCGGCGTCTTTGTCAAGCCTGGGTTTAATCAAGCTAAAACAGCTCAATTACGCTGTTATTTTGATGTCATTAGCCGTATTAGTCCTGATGTACGCCTAGAGCCACTTAGTGAGAGTGCTATACATGCGCTACTCAATTGGGATGCTGAAAAACTGCGCCAGCAGATGTCCAAGAAATAATAAATACTAAAAAATGAATGCTTGAAAAAATATTTACTTCAACAAGCTACGCCTTACGTAAACATAGATGTGACTAGGGCAGTAACCATCAGAGCAAGTATCGCCCGTTGATGTCGTCGGAGACACAAAACCACGCTCACGCATTGTTTGATAGTGGGAATTCTTTTGGAGACGAGTAAGGAACTCATCAAAGTTTGCCTGTCCATGAGCATCTTGCAACAGAATGACATCAAACTTGTTATCGTCAATATCCTGATTAATTAGCTTGATTTCTTTTGGGAACAAGGAAATCTTTGTGTGGTACCAAAGTGGATAATGCAAAGGTGGCGCGCTACCTAGCTCTGCATAAATAGGTGTTAGCTCGCTAATATTTAACACCTTTAAAGAGATGTTTGGATTGGCTGTAGCGATTTGTTGTAGTTTCTCAATCATCACTACAGAGTCATCTGACCCCATTACATTTTTAAAGTAAGGCATAGATTCTGGATAAGCCTGAACCGGTCTAGTGACATAAACATGCCTAAAAGAAAATGGCTCTGCTTTTGCTAGTACAGTGGTCTGCACAAGGCGATACATATACTTCGCTGGAAAGGCAATGCAGGTCAGCACAGCTAATAAAAGTAATGCTGATAACCATTTTTTCTGAACAAGCTGTCTATCTCCAACAGTTTGTACTAGTAGAGGTAAAAATAAGAAGAAAAAGAAGGCTGTATAGTCCAAGCCGCTAGTACTCGAGACGATGAACGCGCAAGCGAAGAAAATGCCCGCAAACAATAAGTCTATTCGATTAGTGCGATAAGAGAAATAAAAGGCAATACATGCAGGTAAAAATAAATTGCCATGATTAGCAAAATCCCAAATATGAATCTTGCGAATTTCATGGGGAGGCTGACCATAATTGAACCAATAGAAAAACTGAGCGCTATCAACAAAATAAATTAAAGTCACTATCGGTAAAGCAAAAAATGATAAAAATAGAGTAATCGATACTAAGATCAACTTGATCTGCTGCACATCTCTGAGAGTGGAAAGTTGGAATACGATCTTGCGATAAGAATCACTTTTCTGAGATTGCGTTAATAAAATTACTAAAGAACCAAGGCAGAGATTCATCACCCCATAATCCTGCTTAGCCAGAAAACAGATTCCAGCCATCAAGCCTGCCGCTATGATCGCCCAGTAACCTGCGCCCAGCAATAAAACCATGGAAGTTAAAAAGCTTAAGAAAGCACCTGAGTTGTACCAAGGATGCGATAAAAATACTAAATAAAGAAATGAAAAGCAGGCTATCGCCCTATTAATATTGACCTGCGAGAACTTCAAACGCTTAAGTAATTGATAGGCCAAGAAAAGTAGTATTGCGTTCTCAAACATCTGTGAGAGCTGCATGACAAACCAGCTTGGTGAAAATGCCTTAAAGAAAAGTGCAGGTATTAAGAAGGATACGGGCCCTACTGGTGTACCAAAATCGGTAAATGGAATTTGGCCTAGAGAAACTCTATAAGCCCCCTCCCAAAGAATGGAGTAATCCCTAAATAACAGAAAGTGTCTTTGGCAGAAAAAGAAACTAATCAGCACAAAACAAATGACTACGAAGTAGTCATTTCTGATGGTAAGTATTGACTTAAGCTTAAAAAACAAAATATATGCTCACGAAAATTACGACTTAGCAGGATTCAAAAAATCTGCATAGGCTAATAACAATCCGTTTTCAAGTTGAGTCTTTGCTTGCCAGCCCAACTGATTTAACCGACTAGAGTCCATCCACTTGCGCGGAGCACCATCGGGCTTGCTAGGATCAAAACTAATTTTTCCTTGATAACCTACTGAATTTGCAACTTCAGTCGAAAGTTCTTGGATGGTAATGTCCGATCCGTACCCTACATTGATATGACTTTCCATTGGTGATGTATGTTGATCATAGATTACCCTGTCTAGCTCCATTACAAATACAGACGCAGCAGCCATGTCATCAACATATAGAAATTCTCGTCTTGGGGTGCCCGTACCCCAAATTACCACCTCGGGAGCACTACTTACTTTAGCCTCATGAAATCTTCTAATGAGTGCTGGAATAACATGGCTATTTTCTGCGTGGTAGTTATCGCCTGGGCCATAAAGATTGGTAGGCATAACAGAACGGTAATCCACCCCATGAGATTGGCCATATTGGCGGTTATAGCTTTCGCACATCTTAATACCGGCAATCTTGGCAATCGCATAAGGCTCATTTGTTGACTCAAGCTTTCCAGTTAATAGCGCATCTTCACTCATTGGCTGAGAAGCTAGCTTAGGATAAATACAGCTTGAACCAAGAAACAATAACTTCTTAACATCATGGGCAAAAGCTTGATGAATCACATTATTTTGAACCATCAAATTATCATAAATAAATTCTGCTGGATAAGTATTATTCGCATGAATTCCACCTACTCTGGCAGCTGCCAAGTAGACTTGATCAGGCCTTTCTTGTTCAAAAAAAGATTTGACTGTAGCTTGGTTTGTAAGATCCATCTCTGCATGAGTGCGAGTGACGATATTGGTATAACCCTTCGCCTGCAGATGGCGTACGATCGCGGAGCCAACCATACCCCGGTGACCAGCAACGTAAATCTTTTGTTTTAAATCCAAAGGCATTGAATTAATTCTCTTTTCCTACTGACACTGAATAGCCATGCTTTTCAAGTAGAGCATGTTGCTTTGCTTGCTCAAGATCATTGGCCACCATCTCGACAATCATTTGATCGAGTGTAATTTCTGGAACCCAGCCGAGTTTGGTTTTGGCTTTAGTTGGATCGCCCAAAAGGGTTTCTACTTCTGTGGGACGGTAGTAGCGTGGATCGATTTGGACAATGACATCTCCCACCTTGAGTGCAGGGGCTTTATCACCTTCAATGCTAGCGACAATGGCTTTTTCATTCTCGGCAGTGCCTTCAAACTTCAAGGTAATACCCAATTGCTTAGCGCTACGGATAATAAATTCACGCACAGTGAACTGCACACCTGTTGCAATCACAAAATCTTCTGGTACTTCTTGCTGCAACATCAACCACTGCATGCGCACATAGTCTTTGGCATGACCCCAATCACGCAGGGCATCAATATTGCCCATAAATAGGCATTTCTCAAGACCTTGGGCAATATTGGTAAGGCCGCGTGTTACCTTACGCGTTACAAAGGTTTCACCACGGCGCTTAGACTCATGATTAAAGAGGATGCCGTTACACGCATACATGCCGTAGGCTTCACGGTAGTTCACGGTAATCCAATAGGCGTACATCTTGGCTACGGCATAAGGGCTTCTTGGATAAAAAGGCGTGGTTTCTTTTTGAGGGATTTCTTGCACTAAACCATAGAGCTCTGAAGTAGATGCTTGATAAAAGCGTGTTTTCTTCTCAAGTCCTAAGATGCGAATAGCCTCAAGCATGCGTAATGGACCCATCGCATCAACATCTGCTGTGTACTCAGGAGACTCAAAAGAAACGGCCACGTGTGACTGAGCGCCAAGGTTATAAATCTCATCAGGCTGGCACTCTTGAATAATGCGGACCAAATTACTTGTATCCGTTAAATCGCCATAGTGCAGAATCAAATCAGGGTGATTGACGTGGGGGTCTTGATAGAGGTGGTCAATACGCTCGGTATTAAAAGAAGATGCACGGCGCTTAATGCCATGAACAATGTAGCCCTTCTCCAATAAGAACTCAGCAAGGTAAGAACCATCTTGGCCAGTGATACCAGTAATGAGGGCGATTTTTTGATTATTTTTCATATTGACTCTTACTGAATGTGATTTAGCTTATTAACTTTATGTATAAATTAATTATAAAGATTGGTACATTTTCTTAACGACCTCAATACCTTGGGTTGAAGCCTTCCAAGTTAATATCTGATTCGCCTTACCCGGATCAGCCCTTCCAATTACTAAGTCTGTAGGACGGAAGAGGCTAGGATCCTGAATGACGTGATCTTTCCAATTGAGGCTTGCCTGCTCAAACGCAGTTTTTACAAACTCTTCTAGAGTGATGGTTGTACCGGTAGCGATAACAAAGTCTTGCGGCCTATCTTGTTGCAACATTAACCACATGGCCTGAACATACTCAGGCGCCCAGCCCCAGTCTCTGGCGATATCTAAACGCCCAAGCTTTAACTTCTCTTTACTACCTTCGGATATGCGCTTTACTGCTCGAATGATTTTCTGAGTCACAAAGCGCTCTGGCCGCAAGGGAGATTCATGATTAAATAGAATGCCTGTGCACGCAAATAAGCCATAAGCATCACGATAGTTATTTACCAACCAATAGGCTGATGACTTGGCAACTGCATATGGGCTCATGGGATAAAACGGAGTTGCCTCATTAGCTGGCTCGCCATGGGTATCACCAAAACACTCTCCAGAGCCAGCATGATAGATTTTGATTGCTTTATCCATCATGCGGCAACCCTCTAGGATATTGAGGGTGCCCAAGGTAATACTCTGAATGGTTTCAGCCGGCTGTTCGAAAGAGAGGCCTACGGAAGACTGGCCTGCTAAGTAATAAATCTCATCTGGGTTGCTTTTTCTTAAAGCCACAAGGATGCTGCGGAAGTCTTCCGGAACCATCGAGATATAAGTAATTTGATCTTTGATCCCAAGTTTTTGAAGATTCGAAAACGAGGAACCCTGTACATCCCTAGAGGTTCCAAAAACTATATAACCTTTATCCAAAAGTAATTGAGCCAAGTAACTACCATCCTGGCCGCTCACTCCGCAAATTAGGGCGGTGCGTTTTGCTTGCTTGATTTCATCACCCATTATTTAGAGCGCCCGTAGTTATCTTCAAATCGCACGATGTCATCTTCGCCCAAATAACTACCCGACTGAACTTCAATAATCTCTAAAGCAGTTTTACCTGGATTCGCCAAACGATGCGTTTGCCCTTGAGGAATGTAAGTACTTTGATTCTCAGTCAAGATGATGACTTTATCGCCGTTAGTAATTTCAGCAGTGCCTTTAACCACAATCCAATGCTCAGCACGGTGGTGGTGCATTTGCAGTGAAAGGCTAGCACCAGGCTTTACCTGAATACGCTTTACCTTAAAGCGCTCACCTTCATCCACACTGTCATACCAACCCCAAGGTCTAGCAACCTTGCGATGTAAATTCTTCTCTTCACGCTGTTGCTGCTCTAATTGATTGACAATACTTTTAACATCTTGACTATTAGACCTGTCAGCAACTAAGACTGCATCAGCCGTTTCAATAATGACTAGGTTATCAATGCCTACAGTACCGACCAAGCGACTGCTTGCATGCACTAATGAGTTGTTGGTATTACTCAGCAAAGTATCGCCACTGGTGACATTACCGCGCTCATCTTTTTTACCCACTTGCCACACTGCATCCCAGGCACCCAAATCATTCCAGCCCGCATTGAGTTCCACCATCTTGACCTGGAATTGACTGCCCGGACATTTTTCAATCACGGCGTAATCAATCGATTCACTTGGGATAGATTTAAATACTTCCTTATCGGGGCGAATAAATTCTGCACCGCCAGATTGATCGATAGCTCTTGCCACCCATGCAGTTTCGGTAGCGCCAAAGATATCGTGGCGAAATTGTTTCAGGGCGGCTAGCCAAGTGCTGGCTCGTAAAACAAACATGCCGCTATTCCAAAAGTAATTAGCATTCTCCACATAGGATTGAGCAGTCTGAGCATTAGGCTTCTCGGCAAACTGCTCTACGGTAAATTCACCATGAGCGCCCTGAACGCCACCTTTCTTGATATAGCCATAACCTGTCTCTGGAGCAGTTGGTGTGATGCCCAAGATGGCAATTGTGTTTTTACTGTTATCGATCGCAACAACACTGACGCAGTCCTGCAAGGCTTTGGTAAATGCTGCGCCATTTTGAATGGTTTGGTCCGCAGGCGTAATTACCAAAATAGGGTCAGATCCAATACCAAATAGCCCTTGTTTATTTTCAATACTCTGCTCGCTCGCATACAAGGCAGCCAAGGTCAGTGCTGGAGCAGTGTTACGGCCACTGGGCTCAAGCAACAGTGTTGCTTGAACTTGCGGCAATTCACGCAATTGATCGGTGACTAAAAAGCGGTGCTCTTCATTCGTCACAATCAGTGTTTTGCCAACTTCAATGCCAGAGGAGTTGTTGCCCACTCCAAGCGTATTTAATCGCTCTACCGCCTGCTGAAATAAGCTCTTTGCTGAATCATCACCTGAGAGCACTAAAAACTGTTTTGGAAAGCCGGATCGGGATAGTGGCCAAAGGCGCGTACCAGAGCCTCCGCAGAGAATGACCGGAATGACCGGTACAGATGGAATATCAAAACTTGCGTTGGTCATGAGCTGAGCTGGCAAAGCCTTTATGCTTTTTGTAAATAAAACATGATTTTATAGGCTTTATGAGCTCAATCCTGACTTATTAGGGTAGCGTTTTCCAGTCAGATTACTATAAAGCGCCCCGGCCATGACCAGCAATATCGAGTCGACCATCACCGGGAAAAAAGCGTATCGGTAACTCATTACATGACCTAGCACCACAATCAAAGCTACTGCTGCAGCTGGTGGGTGCAGGCAACGCAACATAAACATCCCCAAAATAGAAAGGCTGGCAGCCAATGGCATTGCCACTAAGGGTTCACTAACCAAGTGAATTGTTGCAATACCGACTAAGGCAGACAAGGTATTGCCTGCAATTACAGCCCAGGGCTGAGCCATAGGGCTTGCTGGCAAGGCAAACACGAGCAATGCACTCGCACCCAGGGAGGCCATGAGCCATTCATCAAGGCCACTAAATTCACCCAGGAACTTAGCGGTAGTGAGAACTAACAACAGGCCAATAAAAGCCCCCAAAACAGATCGAATCCTCTCAACCCAAGGCACATATGGCTGATCACCGCCCAAGTAAAACAAGCAGTGCCTGAGTAGATTCTTATATTGATGTCTCATGCTTTTTTATTGATATTCGTAAGCAATCATAAGCCTGTATTGAATTGGGTCACATCCGTGCGCCCAATAAAAAAGCTGCCGAAGCAGCTTTTTTTAACTCAGCGTTGCAGCTTAACCGGCTTTCTTAGCATAAGCAGAGCACCAACCCTTACCAGCAACTTGCTTGCCAGCAAACAGTGAGCAACCACCGGCAGCAGCATCAGCCTTGCCTTGGAACAATGCACAGTTAGTGCATACCTGACCAGCGGCGTACTTAGGGTACTTTGCTTTGTCTACAGAAGTAGCGTTTGCTTTGTAACCCAATGCAGCAGCTTGTGGATCTGTTTCAGCAACCATAGCTTGAGCTTGAACATTACCATTCAAAGCCAAGGTGCAAGCACCAGCGGCGGACAAAATCATAAATTGGCGACGACTATTTTTCATACGTTCTCCAGAGAGTGAATAGGACAAAGTTTGCACTCAGAGGATCATAGAGCAGATCAAATTACTCTACTACAGTCAAGATAAGTATATGATTTGTATGGTTTTTTTGTTGAGAATTGTTCTCAAATTGAATTTACTGCCGATATCTAATGCCAACCCTTGAGATTCATGCATGCAATGCGCTGTTTTACGTGAACGCATGAGCCTGAATCGGGATACGCTTGTGCGCAATCTAGAGCATCTTGCCGAAAAGTCGCTTTATTGTTTTTAGCGGGATCAGTATTAACATCAGGGTACGAAGAACATCCGAGTAAATGGGATAGAACAATGCAACTCAGCAGAGCTTTAATCACTTACGACTACCTCTTCTCGAGGAGAGACAAAAACTCTCTACGTAAATTAGAGTCTTTTAAGAAGGCACCACGCATCACGCTGTTCACCATCTTGGAATCACGATCTTTAACACCACGCCATTGCATGCAGAAGTGATCCGCATCCATTACAACTGCAACACCAGTCGGCTTGATTTTTTTCTCCAGCATATCTGCCAACTCCACTACCGCCTCTTCCTGAATCTGTGGACGACACATGACCCATTCCGTTAAGCGTGAGTACTTTGACAAACCAATGAGAGCAGATTCTTTACTTGGCAGTACTCCAATCCAAATACGACCCATAATCGGGCAAAGATGATGAGAGCAAGCACTGCGAACAGTGATGGGTCCAATAATCATTAACTCATTTAAGCGACTGACATTCGGAAATTTAGTTAAGGTTGGTTGCTCAACATAACGACCATTGAACACCTCTTTAACAAACATCTTAGCCACACGCTGGCTAGTGTTCTTGGTATTGTGATCACTCTCGGTATCAATCACCAAGCTTTCTAAAACAGCCTGCATCTTTTCTGCAACTTCATCTACCAGACCGTCTAACTCACCAGGCTGAATGAATTGAGCAATATTGTCATTTGCATGAAAGCGCGCCTTTTGCGCCTCAATACGGCGGCGAATCACTACAGAGAGAGGGATGCCGGTATCACTCTTTTCTACTGCTTTGCTGTCCTTGTATTCAACAGCAAGAATCTGTGGCTTTACTGGATTCTTAGGGCTCCCTTTTTTCGCTGCAACTTTTTTAGCGCTTACAGACTTTTGAGTAGATTTTTTCAAGGGCATAGGTATATTTTTAAAAGTATTACAAATAAGTGAATAAATGTAGGAGCGTTATCAAAGAGTCCACTCCTCAACAGCAAGATTAGAAACCCGATGAAACTCTTTGGCATTGTTAGTTATCAAAGTACTTTGCTCAGAGATTGCGTGAGCGGCAATCATGAGATCCATGCCTCCAATTGGTCTGCCAATCTTTTCAAGCTCACACCGCATTTGGGCATAGTGATGCGTTGCCTCTACTGGCCAAGGACGCACTTCAAAACCATCTAACCATGCTTCTACTGCAGCACTAAATCGAGGAGATGCTAGCTTAGCCACCCCAAAACGTAACTCCGCTGCTACGATTGCAGATAACCACACATCGCGTTGATCTAATTGTGCAAAACGATCCAGCATATTCTGCGGATGTCGACGCAAAATATAACTACAAATATTGGTGTCAAAAGTTTTTTGCCTCTTAATCAAATCAGGTCCAATCCCGCTCTTGAGCTGGATGATCCTCGCGATTTTCCAAAAAGTCTTTTGGTAAGGGCTCGTTTTGTTCGTAAAAAGAAGTGAGCCACTTCCCTAGATTTTGTTCCTGCGGCTGATCGGGCGTTACCCAGAGAGCATTTCCAACCTGTTCAATGCGAACTTGGCTCGTTTGAAAGCGCAACTTAGCAGGCAAGCGAATGGCTTGACTCCGCCCACTCATGAATAATTTAGCAATACTAGTCATTTAACTTACCTCGCACATCAAAGTGTAATGTCTCAATGATATATTACATTTCAAGTGGTGGCAAAATAATCTGAAATACCCCTAAATCTGGAGAAAAATGGCCACTACGCAAGCTAATCCCATCAGCCACACGATTGACCTAGTAGTTGGCCAATTAGCTAAATAGCAAATGAGATAGGCAATGCGCGTCAGTACAAATCCAATTGCCAATAAATCAATCCTGCCTTGCGGTGCGTTGCTCATGGATGCAATGATCACCGCAGCAAAGAAGAGGGGAAGAGATTCAAAAAGGTTAGCTTGCGCAGCATTAGCTCGCGCCCGAAAACCTGTCTGCTGAGCAAGCCATTGCCTTGGCATGCCATTGTCATAGCCCTCAAATCCTTTTTTGGCAATCCCTGCTGCCACGATTGGAAAGAGCCCCATGAACAATACACACCAATAAGCAATAGTCATGACTGTCCTTTTTTCTTGGAACCAATACGACTTTCTTTGCCATTGAGTAGATTGTGAATATTGCTGCGATGACGCCAAATCAGCAGAAGACAAACTGCTAACAGTGCAATACCCGTCGGCTGAAAGCCAAACAAAAATACAAAATAGATGGGGCCAAAGACCGCAGCCGCCAAAGCAGCTAAAGATGAGTAGCGCATAAACATCGCCACAATGATCCAGGTACTTAAAGTTGCTAAGCCCAAAATCCAATTGATCCCAAACAAAATGCCGCAGGCAGTCGCAACACCTTTGCCGCCCTTAAAGCCATGAAATATCGGAAATAGATGTCCCAAGAAGACCGCAATCACCACCCCACATAACAACCAAGAGCTAAGTGTGGATGTTAAAGATTCATCTCCGAGCAATACTCTTGCCAACATGACGGCAAGATAGCCCTTTAAGGCATCACCAATTAAAGTGAGTACTGCTGCAAGCTTGTTACCCGTTCTAAGAACGTTGGTTGCTCCTGGATTGCCAGATCCATAAGAATGGGGATCAGGCAAACGCATGCACTTACTCACCACTACCGCAAAAGAGATGGAACCAATCAAGTAGGCAATCGGAATCAGCAATAGATCTAAAGTTAAATTCATAGGGATATCTTAAACACTTATCTAACTAATAAATTTTGGCTTGCTAACCCTGGCATAAATGCTATATACTGTTGCTATATACATAAGGAGAGCGCTATGTCCATAGCTATTACCACGGTGTTTACCAACAATCGCAGCCAAGCGGTTAGATTGCCGGCAGAAGCCCGTTTACCGGATGAGGTAAAAAAAGTTATTGTCCGCATTCGGGGTCGTGAACGAATTATTACGCCGCTTGAAAACACTTGGGATAACTTTTTCCTAAACGGACCATCTGTATCTAATGACTTTATGAATGAACGCGGGGAACAAAAACCAGTTAAGCGAGAAGACCTTTAATGCTTAAGTATTTACTAGATACCAATATTGTTATTTATGTATTGAAACGTAGACCAGTGGAAGTACTGAAGGTATTCAACACCAATGCGAGTCGAATGGCAATTTCAAGCATCACCTTATCTGAGTTAATGTATGGCGCAGAGAAGAGTCCCAACGCCGATAAGAATTTAGAGGCGATAGAGGAGTTCATTAGTCATCTAGAGGTTATCTCTTATGACGCAAAAGCTTCTCAACACTACGGCCAAATTAAAGCGGCGCTAGAGCGTAAGGGTGAATTTATTGGTGAGAACGATATTCATATTGCTGCCCATGCAATTAGCCAGGGCCTCATTCTAGTAACAAATAATTTACGTGAATTTAAAAGGGTTGCAAACTTAGCTCTAGAGAACTGGGTTGAGACCTAAATTTAGAAACGTACTGTAGCGATATCACCAGAAGCTCAGGTTAAGAACCTCTTGGATGATGCTGCTGATGAATCGACTTCAGGCGCTCTCTAGCGACGTGGGTATAGATCTGAGTGGTTGAGATATCAGCATGACCCAGGAGGAGCTGCACTACCCTTAAATCAGCACCATGATTGAGTAAATGGGTTGCAAAAGCATGACGTAAGGTGTGCGGAGATAAGGCAACGGGGATATTAGCAATGGTGGCGTAGCGCTTGATCAAAGCCCAAAATGCCTGACGAGTTAAACCAGTTCCCGTATGGCGCCCTACAAATACTGCATCCGAAGTTTTACCTTCTAGCAATGGCGCTCTAGCATCAGCTAGATAGCGACGCAACCACTGTCCCGCTTCACCGCCAAATGGCACTAATCGCTCTTTACCACCCTTACCATTAACCACCCGAATCACACCTTCGTTTAATCCTAGAGCAACCGTCTTTAAAGAAACAATTTCTGAGACACGCAAACCACTGGCATACATCAACTCCAACATGGTACGATCCCGCAATCCTAATGATGTCTCAACATCAGGGGCGTTGAGCAAGGCAGTGACTTGATCTTCACTCAAGGTCTTAGGGAAACGCAATGCTTGCTTGGCAGCACGCAAACCAATACAGGGATCACTTTGAACCAAGTTCATGCGCAGAGCATGACGATAAAAGCGTTTGAATACCGTCAGCCGACGATTGGCAGTTGTCGCCTTATCTGCTCGTCGATGCGCAATGTAGGCAGTGAGATCTTTTTCAGTAACACCGTAGAGATCTTCACCTGAATCTTTTTGAAGCCACTGGGCCAAGAGCAATAGATCTCGGCGATAGGCAGACAAACTGTTTTGTGCCAAGCCATCCTCCAACCAACAAGCATCACAGAAGCG
>Ga0114975_10001167_pt1 | contig 19089 bp, 15 predicted proteins | sample S_130626_EF_Meta_FD_87031 | JGI IMG/M metagenome (GOLD analysis project Ga0114975, IMG submission 87031) | Freshwater microbial communities from Lake Simoncouche, Canada to study carbon cycling - S_130626_EF_MetaG | ecosystem: Environmental > Aquatic > Freshwater > Lake | place: Lake...
ACAATTAGATATGGATTACTCAAAAATCAAGGATGTTACATTGGATCAGTACATTCATATGATTACCTTAAAAACTTCAGTATTATTGGCGGCTAGTTTAGAAATTGGTGCTATTGTAGGGGGAGCTAGTGAAAGCAATTGTAAACACTTATATGAATTTGGACGAAAATTAGGAATTGCATTTCAAATTCAAGACGATTATTTAGATGCTTATGGAAATGCTGCTGACTTTGGTAAGGAAGTAGGTGGTGACATTAAACAAAATAAAAAAACGTTTTTATTATTACATGCTTTGCAGGTTGCCAATGCGGAGCAAAAAGCGCAACTCGATTTGTTATTAGAAAATAATGATGTAGACAAGGTTGAAAAAGTGTTGTCTATTTTTGATGCATGCGGCGTAGGTGCTTGGGCTGAGAATTTAAAAACAAAGTATATGGATGAGGCCTTAGCACATTTAGAATCCATTGCTGTTGTTGAAGTTAGAAAACAACCTTTGATCGAGTTAGCCAATTATTTGATGAACAGAAATAAATAATCCAATTACATAATGAGTCTATTTAGAAAGAAATCAATTGATAAAATTGTTCAAGAGGCGGAGGCAGGTTTAACAGACGGACACAGTGCAAGCGGATTAAAAAAAGAATTAGGTGTTAAGGATTTAACTTTTATGGGCATCGCTGCTGTAGTTGGAGCCGGGATTTTTTCAACGATTGGTACAGCTGCCTTTCACGGTGGACCTGGTATTTCACTATTATTTGTTATTACTGCCATCACCTGTGGATTTAGTGCCTTGTGTTATGCTGAATTTGCAAGTAGAGTTCCTATAGCAGGAAGTGCATACACATATGCATATGTCACTTTCGGTGAATTAGTTGCTTGGATCATTGGGTGGGCGTTAATTTTAGAATATGCCATTGGCAATATTGTGGTAGCCATTAGTTGGAGTGGTTACTTTGTTAATTTATTAGAAGGATTTCATATCCACTTACCAGGCTGGTTAAGTACCAATTATGAACAAGCGGAACAAGGTTATACTGAGGCATTAGCACATTTGAAAGCCGGAGGAACTCAGGAGACTTTTTCAAAATTAGCAAGAATAGGATATGATGCAATTACGAATGCGCCAATGATTGGTAATTTGAAAGTTATTTTAAATATACCTGCATTAATCATTGTGATTCTTATTACCATGTTAGTTTATCGTGGAATTAAGGAAAGCAAAAAGAGTACGAATGCAATGGTCATTTTTAAAATTTGTGTGATTGTAGGTGTAATTATTTTAGGTGCATTTTATGTAGATACCGACAATTGGACTCCCTTTATGCCTAATGGGTTCAAAGGTGTTTTAGCAGGTGTGTCAGCTGTATTTTACGCATATATAGGCTTTGATGCTATTTCTACAACTGCCGAGGAGTGTAAAAATCCACAACGTGATTTACCAAGAGGCATGATTTACTCATTAGTTATTTGTACCGTTCTTTATATTTTAATTGCCTTAGTATTAACTGGTATGGTTAATTATTCGCAATTAAAAGTGGATGATCCATTGGCTTTTGTTTTTGAAAAAATTGGCTTACATAAAATTGGATATATAATTTCTGTAAGTGCGGTAGTAGCCACAACAAGTGTATTATTGGTTTTTCAATTAGGACAACCAAGAATTTGGATGAGCATGAGCCGTGACGGATTACTTCCAAAAAAGTTTTCAAAAGTGCATCCAAAATTTGGAACACCTGCTTTCGCTACTATTATAACGGGCATATTTGTAGGTGTACCTTCCTTGTTTATGTCAATTAGCAGAATGACTGACTTAACAAGTATTGGAACTTTATTTGCTTTCGTATTAGTATGTTTTGGCGTTTTAGTATTACCAAAATTGTCGGAAGGAACAAAGCGACAAGCTTTCAGATTACCTTATATAAACGGACAATTTATTATACCAATCTTGGCTACTATTTTTATTTATTTTGGACAAGGTCGAATAGTTGCTGCATTAAGCGCAACTAATGCTGAAAGTTATCAGGAAATTTTATATTTAGTTTTCGTGTTCATTTTATTAATCGTGGCCATATTTAGTTTTATCCGAAAATTCTCAGTTATTCCAATAGTGGGCGCTATGTGTTGCTTGTATTTAATGATTGAAATTCCACCTGTTAGTTGGTTGTGGTTTTTTATATGGATGATTATTGGACTTTTCCTTTATTCAATATATGGTCGTAAGCATTCTAAATTAAATGACCAATAAATTGAATTGGCATTAAGTGATTTAAACATAATAAAGTGAAGTATCAGGTAGGTGACGAAATTTTAGTTTTACATAGCAATGAAGAGGGGCGTATCATTGAAATCATGAATGATAAAATGGTCATGATTGAAGTAAGAGGTGTGAAGTTTCCAGCTTACATGGATCAAATTGATTTCCCCTATTTTAAACGGTTTACTGAGAAAAAATTATTTCCTCAAAAAGCAGCACCTCAAAAAATTTATGTCGATCAAATACCTAAGGAAAAAGTTGTAAAAAATGATAGTAAGGAAGAAGAAGGCGTTTGGTTAAATATTATTCCAAAATTTAGTTTAGATGATTTTAATGATGAAGTAGTGGATAGTTTAAAAATATTTCTATCTAATCGAAATAGAGTAAGTTATAATTTTATTTATGATCAAGCTTTTGGTCAAGAAAGTAATTTTTCGATTGAGTCCACGATTGCTCCTTTCACCGATTTTTACATTCATGATATTTCTTTTGCTCAAGTTAATGATAGTCCTAATTTTTCGATTGACTTTTCATTAACCGAACCTCATAAAAAGAAAGCGGATCATTTTGAAGCTATTGTAAAAATAAAGCCGAAGCAACTTTTTCAAAAAATCGAAATATTAAAAGAAGATGATAAGGCCACTATAAGCTATCCTTTATTTGAAACCTATCCAGACAAGGAAGAAGACAATCATATTGCCATTGATGTATTAAGAAATGCAGGCTATAAAGTGTATGATGTATCCAAAATCAAACAAAATATTCAACAAGCTCGTTCTGTAATTGATTTACATATTGAAAAAATAATGGACAGGCATAGCCATTTAAGTAATGCTGAAATTTTACATTTTCAATTAGAAGAATTTGAAAAATGGTTTGAATTAGCGCGTCTCAATAATTTGCCGTCAATGATTATTATTCATGGAGTTGGGAAAGGAAAACTCAAAGCAGAGATTCATGACTTACTAAAGGTAAAAACAGGAGTGAAAAGTTTCATCAATCAATATTCAGACTTTTATGGCTATGGTGCCACTGAAGTGTTTTTTGCGTATTAAATAAAAATTTTACATAACCTCCTGCATTTCAGTTTCTTATATCTTCTATTTATTATTTACTACCTTTACAAAACTACAAACCCGAGCTATCGTGGTAAGCAATTGCCAAGGAAAGTCCGGACAGCATAGGGTAACCCACCGGTGAATAGCCGGCGTTCTCGCAAGAGGGCAGAGAAAGTGCCACAGAAAATAACTACCTCGCAAGAGGAAAAGGTGAAAACGTGAGGTAAGAGCTCACGAACAAGACAAGTAATTGTTTTGTAGGGTAAACCTTGGGTGCTGTAATGCCACGTAAAGGAACGTTTGAGAGCGACTCGTTCGAGTTCCAGGGTAGGCAGCAAGACTTCATCAGTAATGGTGAGGCTAGATAAATGATAGTTTAGAAACAGAATCCGGCTTATGAGGCTTGTAGTACTTTTAAATTTTGTCTTTTTTAAAGACTTAAAAATTATTTTATAACCTCGTCTTTAATGACGAAATAGAACTGATCATGACGATAGAACAAATTAAGCGTATGAAGGACCAGGTAACTGTCCTGAGGAGGTTTCTTTGATGTTGATAATCGAATTCAAAAAGTAGATCAAGACAAACAGATGTCCTTGTCGCCCGGATTTTGGGATGACAATACGCGAGCTACTGGCATCATGAAAGAAATTAAAGTAAACGAATATTGGATACATCTTTTCAAAGATGTAGAAAGAAGTGTCGAGGATTTTGCCGTTCTATTTGATTTTTGGAAAGGTGGTGATGCAACCGAACTAGAAACTAAAGAAGCTTTTGATAAAGCCGTTTTATTAATTGAAGATGCTGAGTTTAAGAGCACATTGAATAAGCCCGAGGATGAGCTTCCAGCAATTATGCAAATAAATCCTGGGGCGGGTGGAACAGAGAGTCAGGATTGGGCTGAAATGTTGCTCAGGATGTATAGCATGTATGGCGATAAACAGGGGTGGACTGTTACTTCATTAGATCATCAGGATGGCGATGGAGCTGGTATAAAATCAGCGACGATTCAGTTTGATGGACCTTTTGCTTATGGATTTTTAAAAGCAGAATCAGGTGTTCATAGGTTGGTAAGAATTTCTCCTTTTGATAGTAATGCTCGCCGTCATACTTCCTTCGCGTCGGTGTATGTATATCCTTTAATTGATGATAGTATTGAAATTACAGTTAGCCCAGCGGATATTGAATGGGAGTTTTACCGAAGCGGAGGCAAGGGTGGACAAAACGTAAACAAAGTTGAAACAGCAGTTCGTTTAAAACATATTCCATCAGGCATTATTGTAGAATGTCAACAATCAAGAACCCAGGGTGAGAACAGAGAAATTGCCATGAAAATGTTGAAGAGTCGATTGTATGAAGAAGAAATGAGAAAAAAACAAGAAGCATTAAATGCAACGAATTCAACAAAGAAAAAGATAGAGTGGGGAAGTCAAATTCGTTCCTATGTTTTCCATCCGTATAAAATGATTAAAGATCATCGTACTGATTTTGAAGTAGGAAATGTTGGACCAGTTATGGATGGTGAAATTGATGGATTTATAAAAGCCTATCTAATGAGCGAGAAAGAGGAATCATAATAAGTTTATATTGTATACTTATTGTGATTTTCTATTCCTGTTAGTTCTTTGGGGACAGGAGCTCGTATTTGGTCTTTGGCCTTAAATCTTCTTGCCATTTGAATCCCTTAAGTTTCATATTATCTTTTGGAGTCATTCCTAAGGGTGCCATTTTGCCTACTAATTGGTTGACGAAAATTACTTTTGACACTTCATTATTTTCAAAATTAATTTCAATCGACTGGGCAGTTGTTCTATTAATGCCAAGAAATTTTTGTTTATCATCTAAAGCAAAATATATATTTTCAGCATTGCCTTTTGTTTTCATTTTTGTTAATTCACCATCCTTAAACCAAGCGTTCAAAGTATTTCCCTTTAGCTGATTAAAAAAGGAAGTAGTGTCTACTTTTGAAATAGCGAATGCATTGTCAATTACTTTTAATTGTTCAGGTTTCTTGTTATTGACATACATATAAATGGTATCACCAGTGATTTGACTATTATTAGCCCATATTATAGGACTTGTGTACAATCGAATCGTTGAATCGCTTAATGCATAGAACAAACTATCACATTTTGCTTGTAATGAATCACCATACATTTTAACATTATGAAATGCTTCAAAATATTTGTTCAAAGTAGTATCAGTAAGTTTGCCAATACTATCTCGGACAGTTTTAAAGGGCTTATTTAAATCAGAAATCTTAGCAGAATATAAAGTATCAGCGGTTATGTAAAGGGTATCCTTATTTTGTTTAATCAATAAAGTGGGTAATTCTGTAGCCAATAAAATACTTTTTTTCTTGTCTGTCTTAATATTATTTGCCATTAAATCAAAACTAAGGCTGTCCTTTGATTGATAAATTGCATTGCCTCTAAATTCAGCTAAACCCAAAGAATCATCAATAGCCATTTCATCGGCTAAAAATGTATAGGTACTATCGTCAATGGATGATCGATCATATAAATAACCTTTTCTTGTTCCTACATTATAATTGCCATTCCTGGTTCTAATGATTCTTGATTTTGAAATTATTTTAGTAGGGCTTATGAAATTAGTTAATTGAGAATAGGTATTATATTCTAAAGTGTCTGTTAGAATGGTGTTGTCTGGATCATTAAGTGTGACTTTTTTTCTAAAAATTACGTCCCTAGTAACACCATAATAAAAACCTTCAGTACTTGTTAAACTAGTTTTTTGTCTAACTAATTTTCCGCCTTTCTTGAAGTTTCCAATTTTAACTGAAACGTCGTAGTCTAAGGAATCGGTGGTTAAAATACCTTTGCCATCAGTCAATTTCACATGTTTTCTTAAGTAGGCCTTTTTGGTATTTCCAATATATTTTAAGTAGTCGGCATAAGTATGAACACTGTCAGCGTCGTTTATATGTACATTCCCGAATCCTTCTAAAGTATTTAAGGTAGAGTTTAAAATTAAACTATCGCCAAAAAGAAGTGTTTTACCCTGTCTGATTTTAACATGACCAACTAGGATTAAAAAATCCATACTGTCTTGTTTTTTTACATTGTAAGTTTCGGCAGATAAAAATTCGATTAATTTTGAATTACTGTCAATAGGAGCATTTGTGCCACCTAAATTAGTTTGTGCTTTTGTGGTTGAAAAAGTACAAATTAATAGCAATAAAATATAACTAACCTGTTTCATTAGTTTAAAGTATCAGCTATCGGCTTAGCTAATGGAGTTGATTTATCTTTTTTACCAAACACTGAAATATTGATGTAGCGTTTAGGATGTACTTTAACGTCATCGACAAGTGTATTTACACTTTGAATGGTATTTTTAAGTTGTAAATACATGCTTGAGTCGGTTAATAACTTAGCTGCGGTTCCATTGCCATTGTTGAGTTGGTGTAATGTATTGGATAATTCATTTACAGCAACTTGTATAGTTTTAATTGTTTTTGTTAAATCAGCATCCTTAATTTGTTTCGAGGTAGTATCTAAATTACTAAGGATGTTATTTATTTTATTATTGTTTTCGTTTAAGTTCTTCGTAAAACTGTTTAAATTACTCGCTGTATTTGCAATGGAACCATTCTGCTTTTGTAACATGGACTCAATGGATACCATTGACTTATTTAAGTTTTCAGTAGTCTCACTTAAATTTTTCAAAATAACTTCCAAGTTTGCTTTATTATTACTGCTTAATACTTGATTGATATTTGTTAAAACTCTTTGAAGTTCAGAAATAGTTTGTTTTGTTTGTTCTCCTAATGGCGAAAGCGTATTCATTAAATCCCCAAGTAAACTTGCCGCTGGTGCTGTTTTAATGGTATCTTCAGATTTTAAATATATTTTCGAATCTCCTAATACAATACTTATACTATTTGTTCCAAGAGGGTTGTCTTGAATAGTGGCAGTTGAATTATTAGGAATTTTATATACATTATTCAATTTAATGGCGACTATTATTTGGGATAAATCTGCAGTTTGATTTTCTATTTCAAATACAGTACCTACTTGGAAACCATTTACAAATACTGGATTAGATACAATCAATCCTTTTGTGTCAGTGTATTTTGCATAAATGAAGTTACCAGACTTAAAAATAGTCTTACCTCTTAAAAAATTAAATCCAAGTATTATTAAAGTAATGGCAATGATTGTCAAAGCACCTACCTTAGTTTCGTTACTTACCTTCATCTTGTTTATTATTGTCTGCTTTCACAAAATTACCTAAAAATATTGGCTATTTGGTATTGGACATCTTTTGATTCTCCAATGAGTTTTTATACCTGATTAAGGATTTGGTAATCACTTCGCAAATTTGAGATTGACCTTCTTCGCTATTCAAATAATCCTCATCCTCTGGATTGGATATAAAACCAGTTTCCACTAATACAGCTGGCATTTGAACAGCAGCAAGTACCCATATTCCTTTTTGTCTTTGTTTCGCCTCGCGACTTAATCGGCCAGAATTTTTAAATTCTTCCTCAATTGTTAAAGCTAAACTTGCAGCACGTTGAAAGTATTGCTGCGTAAGTAAGCTAATCATCATAGATCGAGTTGGATCAGCTTCCTCTATTTCTTTAATTTGTTTAATTGATACGGAGTCCAACTTTTCCACTACATCATCCACGGCTTCACTGGCCATGTCCTTTCGTTGGTCTGATTTAACAACATTATAAATAAATGTTTCTGTCCCTCTTGCTGATGAAGGAGTATAGGTAACTTTATATAAAGGTACTTTACGTGTTACTTTCCTTTTTTTACCATTCTTCTTTACAGTATACGTTTTTGTTGTATGACCAATTATTTCTCTACTTCTGCTTGGATCTGCTGAATTGGTATGAATACAGATAAATAAGTCGCCTTTTGCAGCATTAGCAATTTTGGCTTTTTCTACAACAGAATTATAAACATCTGTTTCTCTAGTTAAAACAACCTCAACATCAGGAATAGATGATTTTATATAATCTGCTAGTTTTTGAGAAATGGCTAAAGAAATAGCTGCTTCAGTCGAATATTTGCCGACCGAACCAGGGTCTGTTCCACCATGTCCAGGGTCAATAACTATTCTTTTTAAGGTTTTTGATTGGTTTTGAGCGTTGATGGCATTAAATGGTGCCATCAAAATCGTTAAAAAACATATACTTAATGCTAAAATCAGTCTATTTTGCTTCATAATCAGTGCCTTAATGCTGTTTTAGTTTATTTTTGCTAAAGTGATACATATAGGATACAAATTTAACGCAAAATACAAGGCTTACATTGTAAAAATGGCTTTTTTACTATTATTAACAATAGTTTTTTCCCCATTTTTATTAATAGCACAGTCTACAAAGGCCAAAAAGGTTAATTCTAAACCTGTACTTACCAATATAAAGGATACGATCATTTCTAAAACCGATACCCTTAAAGCAGATACAACGGATGTCACCAAGATTAGAATGTCAAAAGATAGTATTGATGGTATTGTAGATTACAAAGCTTCGGACTCAGGGGTGATGATCATGAAAACGAATGAGTTCTTCTTGTATGGAAATGCAAAAACCATTTACAAATCATCCATTTTGGAAGCCGCCAATATTGTTTTTGATCAACAAAGTCAAAATATAAGGGCTTTTGGCACTAGTGATACTTCGGGAAACCCGTTAAATAAACCAAAGTTTATAGACGGTCAAATGTCATCCTTGAATGATTCCATATTTTATAATTTAAAAACAGGAAAGGGGCTTACTAAAAATACCAATTTTCAACAAGGTGAGATCTTTGTTAATGCAAACACCATGAAAAAAATTAGTGCAGATGAGGCATTTGCTTGGAAGGCAAAATTCACTACCTGTAATTTAGATGAACCTCACTTTGCATTTGTAACTAATAAATTAAAAATTATTACTGATAAATTGGGAATGTCAGGGCCCATTTATCCTGAAGTTGAAGGGGTGCCTATTCCTTTTGAAATTCCGTTTGCTATGTTCCCTTTGACGAGAGGGAAACATTCAGGATTTATGGCGCCAGCCTTTTCAACAAGCGAAGATTTTGGTTTAGGTTTTGAAGGTCTTGGATATTACAAAGTATTGTCCGATAATTTTGATGCAACTGTTAGATCAAATATATACTCTTATGGTGGATGGAGTATGAATTTGAATTCAAAGTATATTAAACGGTATAAGTTTATTGGAAACTTTAATTTATCCTTACAAAATACTAAAATATTAAACCGAAATACAAGCATTGCAACTGAATTTACGGGCGGAAAAACATTCATGGTCAACTGGTCACATTCTATGGATAGTCGTGCATTACCTGGAACTAGCTTTTCAGCAAATGTTAATTTCGGAAGTTCAAAGTATAATTCCTATTTATTAAATAACCCTTATCAAAATTTCCAAAACCGACTAAGCTCTTCTATTTCTTATAATAAATCATGGAATAATTTATACAACTTATCCTTAAATATTAATCATAGTCAAAATACAAATCAACGAACTGTTAGTTTGAGTTTGCCTAATATTAATTTTAATGCATTAACTATTTATCCATTTCAAAAAAAGGACCAAATTGGCGCAGGCAAATGGTATGAGAAAATTGGAATTGGTTACAATGGTCAATTTCAGAATCAGTTAAGTTTTTACGATACTGCTATGAATATAAATAAGTTATTGGATACCATGCAATGGGGTGCGGTACATAGTATTCCTATTTCATTATCACTTCCTAGTTTAGGCCCAATTACCATATCACCCTCCATTTCATTTGAAGACAAATGGTTTGGTCAATCTAGTTTATTAAGTTGGAATCCTTTATTGAAAAAGGTGGATACCACTATTAAGCGAGGTTTTTATAATGCAGCAAATATTAGTTTCGGAGTAGGTACAGCAACAAGAGTTTTTGGTACGTATAAAATAAAAGGAGATTATGTGGAAGCTATAAGGCATGAAATTAGACCTAGCATCAGCTTTAATTACACCCCTGATTTGGCAGCGTCTTATCACTACACCGCGCAAGTTGACTCAGCAGGAAGACGATACCGATTTTCGAAGTTTGATGGATTAGGAATGGGAGGGGCATATTCAGAAGGTACATTTGGAGGCATAGGATTTGGGGTAGATAATTTATTGGAAATGAAAGTAAGAGACAAGGATGATACAACGGAAGCTTCTTTTAAAAAGGTTAAATTAATTGAAGGTTTTGGATTTAATTCGAACTATAATTTTTTAGCAGATAGTTTTAAATTGGGAAATTTTAGTTTTTATGCCAGAACATTATTGTTTAACACCATTAATATAAGTTCAACATTTAGCTTAGACCCATATGCGACTGATAAACAGGGGTATCGTATAAACAAAATAGACATTGACCCAACAAAGTTGAAATTTGGAAGTATTACTAATGGAGGAATTTCATTCTCAACATCCTTTAAAAGTAAATCAAAAAATGAAGCAGCGTCTGCAAAAAAAGAAATTCCAATAGATCCATTTATGACGCCTGAAGAACAACAAAGACAATTGCAGTATGTAAAGGCAAATCCAGCTGAATTTACTGATTTCAATATTCCTTGGACTTTATCAGTTTCATATTCTTTTAACTTTGCTAGAACTTTAAAGCCAGACTATTCAGGGTATAAAATTCAAACTTATAACTCGTTAAATTTAAATGGTGACTTTAGTTTAACGCCTAAATGGAAAATTGGAGCAACTGGTTATGTAGATGTTGAGAAAATGAGCATACAGCAAATGAGTATGTTTATTACCAGAGAAATGCATTGTTGGCAGTTAGCCATAAATGTTACACCCATAGGTTTATATAAATCATTTAGCATCACACTAAATCCCAAATCGGGAATACTTAGAGATCTTAAAATAAATAGAAGCAGGACCTTCTCCTCATCTTCCTACTAATTGTTCATTTACTTGGGCTCATTTTCGAGATAATAGTTAGCCATAATATCGTAAACAAGTTTCTTTAGGGAATCAATAGAATGTCCTTGTGGATAAACTACAGGCAGGATGTGCATGCTAATTTTACCTGGCTTAAAATACATTACAGGTTTTGCGGGTAACATTTTTTTTGTGTTCAGCATTATCACAGGTACTATTGGCTTTTGTGTTTCAATGGCTAATTTAAAGGCTCCATCATAAAAGGACTTCAATGGTTCACTCGTTTTATTTCTAGTGCCTTCAGGATAAATAAGCATATCTAAACCATGATTCAAAACGTACTTCATTTTATCATAACTTTCTTGCCTGCTTCTGCTATCATTTCTATCAACTAATACGGTTCCTATAGAATAAATCCAACCAAAAATGGGCACTTTTGAAAATGATTTTTTAGCTATGGTTTTATTAGCTCTTGGTAAAAAAGGAAAACTTACTGGAATGTCCAATAAACTATTATGGTTGCAAACGACAACTGCATTTTCTAAATTATTGAAATGATGCTTACCTCTAACTGTGAAACGAATACCTGATAATAGCATGAAAGTGCCCATCCATATTTTAGAAACACGACGATGCCATCTAGTTTTTTGCGGCTCTCTTAATACCAAACAACCCAAATAAAACCACATATAAATAAACATAGTGCCTGCAAACATGAATAAGGCCCAAAATGCTAAAATTCTACCAATAATATTTTTTAATAATTTCATAAACAAGGTGTTAAATGATCATGGCATCCAGTCAATAGGATTTTTGTGATGTAATGATAAATATTGATTGGCACTACTAAAATGTTTTGTTCCAAAAAAACCGTTATGTGCGCTCAAAGGAGATGGGTGTGCTGCTTTTAAAATTTTATGTTTAGTGGTATCAATCAAAAGTTGTTTTTGATGTGCAAAGTTACCCCATAAAAGAAATACAACATTGTTTTGTTGAGCTGAAATAATTTTGATGATATCATTTGTGAAATCTGCCCACCCAATTTTACTATGACTTGCTGGTTCATTAGCCCTAACTGTTAATGCTGAGTTTAATAATAAAACGCCTTGTTCAGCCCATTTTGAAAGGTTTCCAGTTTTTGGGATTGGCATACCAATGTCTTTATTTAATTCCTTATAAATATTAAGAAGGGAAGGGGGAATTTTTACATCATCAGGTACCGAAAAACTCAATCCCATTGCTTGACTTGGCTGGTGGTAAGGGTCTTGTCCTAAAATAACAACCTTGACTTCGTTAAAAGGCGTTTGGTTAAAGGCATTAAAAATCAAATTTCCTTTTGGGTAAATTGTCCTATTAAGTTCTTTTTCGGTCTTTAAGTGATTTGTTATTTGAGTAAAATAGGGTTTTTCAAATAGGGGTGTTAACACTTTTTTCCAGCTGCTTTCAATTTTCACGTCCATGCTTTACCAATTTTATAAGACTTAGCAATTAAACGGCGAATATTACCCATTTTTTCCATATCAATAATCAACGATTTTCTAGGATAATCTTTGAAGTTTTTAAAATTACCATCTTGATCTATCAATTTTTTAAAATTATCTAAAGCTAGTAAACCAAAAGTGGGTATAAAACTCAACTTAATATATAATCGCTCTTTTAGTTTTTCATCAAAAGGCAAGGCTTTAATATTTTCTTTTAACTGCCTTACTAATTCATTAAAAGAACTCTCTAAAGTTGAATATTTTTTACTAGTATTTGCATAGGTGTATATTCCTTCTTGTTGGTCGGCATAAATATCATACATGTCATCAATAAATTGTAGCATACTTCCTATATGATACCAGCATTTATCCATTTCCTCAGAAATTGGCAAATCAATATAAAGGCTACACATCAAAAAACTATAGCCTCCTTTTCTCATTACAATATCTAACAAATCACTTTGTGAAACTTCACTAGAAAATTGTATTAAGGAATCTTTTTGTGCTTTATGAATCGCCAATAAGGTTGATTTATATTTTTCCGGTTGTTTTGTTCTTTGCAATAATTGCAAATGAATATCAACTAAAACTTTTGCTTCAAAAATATTATGTGGATTATTTAATGGATTTTCTAATAGTTCATTTAATGCTCGCTCATTCAATATTTTTTCATCCATGATATCGTCGTACAAAAAAGTAAGAATGAAAAACAATTTATTGGAAACTCTTTCATATGCATTTGTTTTTCGTCCAACTAATTTTGTGAAAGCGTCATTAATAACAATTTGTTGAATGCCTTCATATCGACTTGTTTTTTCAATTAAAGACTTGGAAAATTTGCCTTTATACTTTTGTTCAAATTCATTCATTATTTGGATGGTTTGCCTAGTTGTTTTCTTGAAATAAAACAAGGCATACGTAGAGGTCGTTATTATATTATAAAGGAACTTGAACATGGGCTAAATTTACGAATACATTGAGTATAAATATCTATTTAAGCCTAATGTTTGTATATTTACAATAGATATTTTCAATCATCACAACTGATTTCATTGAAAAAGGTTTTTACAATAATATTTTTATTTTTTGTGATTCTTGCACAATCACAAACTCATTTATTTAGAGCTAATAATGCTTTTAATTATGTGCCGCCTCCTCCTCCTTTAGGTAATGCATTAAGTTTTAGTGGAACTAATGCTGAATATGTTGATTGTGGAACCAGTTCCAAATTAAATCTTACTAGTTCAATAACAGTTGAATTATGGATAAAACCTAGCAGAGATATGGGAAATATAGGTGGCTGGGACAGATTAGTACATAAAAATTATCAGTCTGGTTATTTTTTTGGAGGATCAGGTGGTAATTTAAATGCCCTATCAATTGTATTAAACAATAACCAACTTATTATGGTTACACCAAATAATACAGTTGTTGTTGGTGAATGGCAACATATTGCCTTTGTTGTTGATGATCCTGGTAATATGGCTTATATCTACAAAAATGGGAATTTAATTACTTCCGCACCATGGACAGGAACTATTCCAGGTAATCCTAGTAGTCCATTAACTTTAAGTCAAAATGCTGAGTCTTTTGGTGGAGCAATGGATGATGTAAGAATCTGGAATACTGTTCGAACCCAAGATCAAATTAGAGCCAATATGAATGTGGAATTAAATGGTAATGAGTCAGGCTTAGTTGCTTATTATACTTTTAATCAGGGTACAGCTGAAGCAAACAACACAGCCATTACTACTATTATAGATAAAACTGCAAATCCAAGTAATGGTACTTTAACAAGTTTTACCAAAAATGGAACATCTAGTAATTTTGTACTAGGGAAAGTACCTAAATAATTTTTTTTAAATATTGAACATCCAATTGATGCTTTTATTTAAATAATAACAAGTTGATAATCAATTTTTTATACAATTAAAGTTTTTCGTGAATTTTAATAATAATATAGTAACATAATATTTCAATTTACCAGAATGGGGGCTTACTATATTTACCAAAATTAATTTTTTATGAAAACTAGTCTGTCATTTTTATTTTTTATTTTGTCATTAACCAATATTTCATTTGCACAAAGTGACAATGATAAAAAAATTATTGTCATAACTACCGATGGGCTAAGATGGCAAGATGTATTTAATGGATTAGATGCAGATATTTTAAAATATAAACCTTTTCAACATGGTGATAGTACACTCGCAGTAAATGAATTTGGTGGTTTAAATGCTGATGAAAAAAGAAAAAAATTAATGCCATTTTTTTGGTCAACAATTGCTGAAAAAGGACAAATACATGGTAACAGAAAGCTAGGTAGTTTGGTTGATAATGCTAACCCATATTGGTTTTCTTACCCAGGATATAGTGAAATTTTAACAGGACAAGTGGATACAGCAATCAATTCAAATGAATATATGCCGAATCCTAATACTAATTTTTTTGAATATATAAATACATTGCCATTTTATAAAAATAAAGTTGCTTCTTTTGGATCTTGGGGTGCATTTAAGAGAATTTTAAATGAAAAAAGATCAGGATTTACAGTAATGAATGCAAATGAGGTAGATAAAGATTTACAAAAAGACCCTCAAATTAAATTTATTGCAGATATTATGAAAGATACTTATCAACCTTTTGGTAGTGAAGAAACGCAGGATGGCTTCATAAAATATATTTCTTTACAATATTTAAAAACTAAAAAACCTAATGCTATGTATATTTCATTTGGAGATACAGATGAATTAGCACATGCTGGGAATTATCCTGAATATTTAAAAGCGGCAAATAGATTTGATGAGTTTCTTAAATCAATTTATGATTTTGTCAATACCGACCCGGCATATAAAGGAAATACAATTATTTTAATTACAACAGACCATGGTAGAGGTGATACAGTTAAAACGCAATGGACTAGCCATGGACAAAAAATTAGTGATTCACATCAAATTTGGTATGCAATGATTGGAGCAGGGGTTGAGCCATTGGGTGAAATAAAAACAAATGAACAAGTATATCAAAAAGATTTGATTCACAAAGTAGCTAAAATTGGAAATATTAATTTTGCATCCCAAAAAATTAAATAAAATAGTATGGAAAATGCTATAAATCCATTTATACATTTACCTTCTGAACTACATATTGAGGGAAATTTTAAAACGTCACATTCGGTTAAAGTTGAATGTAACTTTATAGGAATTTTATTTTCAAAAAATAAAATCATTATTGAGTCAAATGCAATATTTCAAGGTGATATTATTTGTTCAGAGATCGTTGTAAATGGGAAGATTTATGGTAATATATTTTGTACAGGTAAAGTTCATGCAAAACAAAACTGTGAAATTAGTGGAAGTGTTTATGCAAACAGGTTTGAGAATGACGAATCCACAAATTTAGATTGTGTCATTACAGTTCCAAAAACCCAAACAATCATTAAAATAAAAGATTTATTAAATAGTGTTGATTTAAATCAAAATTTTAATAATGATAAAAATCTTCCAAAACTAATTAACTCATTTAAAAGTAATATTCATTTGGATGAGCCTGAAAAAATAATTGAAACTCCCATTACCCTTAAAATTGAAGAAGCTTCAAATAAGAAAGTTTCTGTTTTAGGTATGCCAAAATGGGGTAAATAACATTTTGTAAATACGTTTAAAATTTACCTAAAACAAAGTTGGAAGTAGTGCTATTTAATGTAAAATTATATAGTGTTGCATTATACATACTTCCTGTTAAAGCACTATTAATAAGCGTAGTGATTCCAGTATTATTACTTGAAGGTACACCTTCATTAAACTTGAAATAGGCCACTAAATTTGGCTCCGATCCTGTGAGTTCGGAATTCATGGCAGCTAGTATTTGTGGACCCGTTTTGGCTACACTCCAAATTCTGAGATCGTCATAACTACCTTCAGGTGCCGGGTCACCCCATCCCCAGTTACTGCGACCTATGTAATTATAACTTCTTGTCACATTTGCCGGAACGGGAAAGGTTGCTGTACCTGATGCGACTCCATTTATATATATTGTCGCATTGGTACCTGATAATGTTGCTGCTAAATGAGTCCATTGATTTAAAGGAACTGTTCCATTGGCTTGATATTGAGATCCTCCAACATAAAAACCTGGACTACCGCTGGTTCCAGCAGAGACTGAAAATAAAACACAATTATTACCTGCACCGTTTCCAAAATCAATAATTCTACTCCAATTCGTAGTTGCTGTTAAATATACCCAACACTTTATGGTGAAATCACCTGAAAAATAGACACCTGCTGGTAAGGCAGCATAATTTTGCAAACTTGTTTTAAAGTTTAAAGCACTTGGGAAGGGAAGGTAATTGGTTGAAAGTGATCTATTATTGTTATTATGTCTAAACATGCTTGTTTGTGCATTTAATACAAGCATTGAAGTTGAGCATAATAAGTATAAAAATAAACGCTTCATTTTCTTTAATAAGAATATAAAGTTAGCCAAATATATATTTTGGTAGATAATTTTCTAAAGAATTTGGAGTTAATCCATGTGATTGATCAAAGGATTACCTCACTTCGTTCGGTGATCCCTTAGTGGAGCTAACCCAAAGCCTTTTAAAAGTATTATGGGATATTTTCGCGTCGCTCAATAATCCCATAATACTTTTGCTTTTACTTTCTCGTCGCCACATTAAAGCAAGCTTTATGTGACTCCTTAAAAGCAAAAGCCTGTCACTTTAGTAACAGGCTTTGTGATCCGGATTGGATTCGAACCAATGACCCTCATCTTAGAAGGATGACGCTCTATCCAGCTGAGCTACCGAACCAGGAGCTTCCAATTGGAGGTGCAAATTTAAGGTAAAAATACCCTTAATTCAAAGAAATTAGGTCATAAATCAGTCATTAGTAATCAAATCACGTATTACTACACTTGCAACAGTACAGCCAAAAATAGCAGGCATATAGCTCATAGTGCCAATGATTGATTTTTTAGGAAAGGCCTTTTCTGTTACAATGATTTTCTCTTGTTCGGCTTTTTCAGGACTAAACACAACTTTCAATCCTTTTTTAATGCCTATACTTTGCAATCTTTTTCTTACATACCTGGCCAAATTACAAACATAAGTTTTTGATATATCGGTTACAATAATTTGAGATGGATCCAACTTGCCTCCAGCTCCCATTGAACTAACAATAGGTAATTTCATGTCTATACATTTTTTGATTAAAAAAACTTTACACGAAAGGGTGTCAATACAGTCCACAACATAATCCCAATTTGCTGATTCTAATAAATTGGTAGTGATTTGTTCCTTTATATAAATTTCATGGACCGTTAAATTCAAATTTGGATTTATGTCCAATAATCGTTTTGATAATACTTGTGCTTTTTGAAGGTCTACACTTGATTGGAGTGCTTGGATTTGCCTATTAATATTGCTTGCATCCACTTTGTCATTATCTACAATAGTGATATTGCCGACGCCAGCCCTAACTATCATTTCAGCACAAATTGCGCCAACGCCCCCAAGTCCTATTACTAGCACATTTTTACTCATTAATTGTTCCATGGCTATGTCCCCAAGCATTAATTGCGTTCTACTCATCCAATAAGGTATCATGTTGTATCTTTAGAATGCAAAAATGAATAAACTATGCGTATAATAAAAATTGTTTTTGTTTTACTTTTATTTAACCAGCAAATATTTTCTCAGCGTCAAATAAAAATTTTAACTGAAAAGAATGGGGTGAGTTTAAGAGGGTTGTCTATTCCATCCGAAAAAGTAATATGGGCTAGTGGAAGTAAAGGTACATTGGCCAAATCGGTAAATGGGGGTGAAAGTTTTGAGTGGCTTCAAGTTAAAGGATATGAAACACGTGACTTTAGGGCCATTCATGCATGGGATGATAAAGAAGTACTTATTGTTGCAGTGGCAGCTCCTGGGATTATATTAAAAACCAAGGATGGTGGCTTGAATTGGAATAAAGTTTATGAAAATTCCGACACGAGTATGTTTTTAGATGCTGTAAATTTTAAAAATGATAAAGAGGGTTCTGTAATTGGGGATCCTATAAACGGTAATATCTTTTTAATTAATACATTAGATAAAGGTGAGCATTGGAATATAGCAAAGCCAAGTTTTTGGAAATCAAAGGTTCAAGATGGGGAAGCGTTTTTTGCTTCTAGTAATTCAAATATTGTATATGATTACCAATGTTCCTATTTGGTAACAGGAGGAATTAAAAGTAGAATTTGGATCGATGGTGAAGCTTTGGAGATACCAATTATACAGGGATCTAAATCTTCTGGAGCAAATAGTATAGCAATTTCAACAAACATGAATCATTTGATAATTGCAGGTGGAGATTTTTCTAAACCTACCGAAATGAACAATAATTTTATAAAATTAGA
>Ga0114975_10001168_pt1 | contig 19088 bp, 23 predicted proteins | sample S_130626_EF_Meta_FD_87031 | JGI IMG/M metagenome (GOLD analysis project Ga0114975, IMG submission 87031) | Freshwater microbial communities from Lake Simoncouche, Canada to study carbon cycling - S_130626_EF_MetaG | ecosystem: Environmental > Aquatic > Freshwater > Lake | place: Lake...
TCTTTAGTTGTGATGGTGTATGACAAATTAGTTGGAATTTTGACATTTCGAGAGCTTATTTCTGCATTGTCAAAAAATCATGGGAAGCTAGATGGACTGCTAGTCCACTCAGTCATGAATACAAACCCATTAACCTGCAATATGGAAACCGAGATTGATGAAGTTCGTCGCATGATGTTAGTAGAACATGCTCGCTATCTTCCTGTGATAGATCAAAAAATGTTGATGGGGGTCATCTCTTTTTATGATGTAGCGAAGTCTGTCGTAGAGGCTCAAGACTTTGAAAACACGATGTTAAAGGCCTATATTCGGGATTGGCCAGAAGATACTGAAAAAAGTGTCAATTAAGATGATCTAGCCTGAAAATGCTGACAAATGACATAATGTCGGTATGTCCGGAAATACTTTAGGCCTCCTTTTTACTGTTACCACTTTTGGTGAGTCTCACGGTCCTGCGATAGGGGCTGTGGTTGATGGCTGCCCTCCTGGTATGTTACTTTCTGAGGAAGATCTTCAGGTTGACCTAGATCGTCGTAAACCTGGCACTTCACGCCATGTAACCCAGCGCAAGGAAGAGGACAAAGTTGAGATACTCTCCGGTGTATTTGAGGGCAAGACCACAGGAACACCAATTGCATTACTGATCCGTAATACTGACCATCGAAGTCAAGATTATGGTGACATCTTGCATACCTTTAGACCTGGTCACGCAGACTATGCATACCATCATAAATATGGTCTTCGTGATCCACGAGGCGGGGGTCGTTCCTCGGCTCGCTTAACTGCGCCAGTTGTTGCTGCGGCTGCCATTGCTAAAAAGTGGTTAAAACTTCAATATGGCACTGAGTTTTATGGATATATGAGTCAATTAGGACATCTTGAAATTCCTTTTAAAGATGTTGCGCAAGTCAATCAAAATCCATTTTTTGCGGCAAATGCTGAAATCATCCCTCAGCTGGAATCGTATATGGACGAATTGCGCAAATCTGGAGATTCCTGTGGAGCAAAGATTGAAGTACGTGCACGCAATGTTCCCATTGGTCTTGGTGAACCATTATTCGACAAGCTTGATGCTGATATAGCACATGCGATGATGGGTATTAATGCTGTGAAGGGTGTTGAAATTGGTTCAGGTTTTAGATCTGTTGCACAGCTTGGTAGCGAACATGGCGATGAACTTTATCCTGATGGTTTTGCTACTAATAATTCTGGCGGTACCCTAGGTGGAATTAGCAGCGGTCAAGATCTAAGAGTTTCAATAGCGATTAAACCCACTTCCAGCATCCACAGTCCAAAACAGTCTATCGATATAGATGGTAAGCCGATTACCATCCAGACTAAGGGTCGACATGATCCCTGTGTTGGCATTAGAGCAACCCCAATAGCTGAAGCAATGCTTGCATTGGTCTTAATAGATCACGCCTTGCGTCACCGTGCACAATGTGGCGATGTCTCTCTTTCTGTACCGCCAATTCCTTCTGCACGTCCGGGTTCTCAATCGGATTAGCCTAGGCTAATGAAATGACACCACTGGTTCGCTGGGCCTTCGGGTCCTTTTTCTTTTTGTATTTTGCCTATATAGGCCTCGTATCGCCTTATGCCAGCTTATTTTTTTTAGATCGCGGATTTACGGTTATCGAGATAGCCATCTTAATGTCGATGTTGCAAGTCACACGCATTATTGGGCCATTTTCTTGGGGATGGCTCTCAGATTACCTCTCGAATCGGATCGGCATCATTCGTTTTTGTGCTTGTCTTGGGGCGCTAGTATTCACTGTTATTTATTTTTTAAATAGCTATATCAGTTTCTTTATTTGGATGTTTGTGTTGCACACCATTCTTAGCAGCCTGATGCCGCTTGGTGAGTCAGCTACCGTACATGCCCTATATAAAGACAATTCTTTTGATAAACGTTACGGTCGTTTGCGACTTTGGGGCTCTATTGGTTTCATCATGATGGTGCTGTTTGCTGGTGAATTATTTCAACGTAATAGTATTGAGTTATATCCAATCGTTGGTACTGTTATTTTGATTGCACTAGCTGCAATCACGTTCTTAATGCACGAACCTAAGCTGGAACGTCGCAAGATGGTCAAAGGGGAGTTTTGGGTAGTGCTGCTAAATCCAGATGTACGTTGGTTTTTGTTATCTGGCTTTTTTATGCAATTTGCTCATGCAGCCCTGTATGTTTTCTATTCCCTTTATCTTGCTGATCTTGGTTATAACAAATTCCAAATTGGATTATTTTGGGCCCTGGGTGTTTTTACCGAAGTATTGTTCTTTTATTATCAGAGTAAAGTACTCAGTAGGCTCGATCCAGAGGTGCTTTTACAAGCTTCCTTTGGGATAGGCGTTATTCGGTTTGCGCTAATGGCTTTTTTGCCCATTACATCTGTATTAATCATTGCCCAGGTAATGCATGCCGGAACTTTTGCTGCCCATCATAGTGCTGCGACTAAGCTTTTACAACGCTGGTTTACTGGACCGCTACAGGCCCGTGGCCAAGCTTTAATGGCAACCGTTTCATATGGGTTAGGGGGCACGCTAGGAGGTTTATTTGCCGGATGGATCTGGGAAAGCTCTCAACCAAGAGATGTCTTTGTGGTGTCCGCTTTTGCTTGCGGATTAGCGGGAATGGCGATTCATAAACTACGACCGCAACATTATCCCGCTAGATAGATGTAAATCCTTATTGAATCTTTGCCTTGGCACGCAACTTTTGTGTCATTTCAGCAAACTTCGCTTTTTGCCAATTCTCATCAGAAATGATCATTTGCTTTAATTGATCTTTGATCTCATCCATGCTTGGAGCCTTAACCTCTCTAACATCAAGCATTTTGATAATATGCCATCCAAATTGAGATTTCACAGGTTTGTCTGTCACTTGAGAATTTTTAAGTTGTACCATCGCCTTTGAAAATTCTGGGACTAGGGCTTTATCAGATACCCAGCCTAAATCACCACCGTTGAGTGCAGAACCAGGATCCTTTGATTTTGCTTTAGCAATCTCTTCAAAATTTGCGCCACCTTTTATCTTGGCAATAAGTGCTTTGGCATCTGATTCTTTTTCAACCAAAATATGCTCTACGTGATATTCCTTACCGGTGTACTGTGTTTTAACAGATTCATATGCTGCCTTTAACTCCGAATCTGCTACGCCTTCTTTTTCAACAAAATCTTCAAATACAGCCGCAACTAATACACCCGTGCGAGATTGCTCCAACTGATCTCGAACAGATTCTTTTTGAAGTAAGCCGCGTTTATCTGCTTCTTGCAAAATTAACTCACGAGTCACTAACATTTCTCTGGCTTGATCTCGTAGCTGAGGGGTATCAGGCTGATTAGACTTTTGAACCAATTTATCCAATTGGGATTTGGGAATGGACTTGCCATTGACGATGGCAGCATTTTGAGAGAAAGCAGAGGTCGAAAATAGGCAGACACTGAAAAAACTAATAGAAATAAGATGATGGGCTTTAAACATAAGATTTTGAATAATAGATAAATTTGTTGAAGATTAAGTTTGTGCCCTATATTAAAGCACTTATCAGGCCCAGAACTCTTCTGGGGTGAGGGCAGTAATTGTTAGTGCATGGATTTCCCTAGGGATATGCTCATTTAGGGCTTTATAAATTGCCCTGTGGCGTGCCACCAGATTTTGGCCACTGAATTCAGGAGCTACTATGGTTAGTTTGAAGTGTCCGCCCCCCGTAGCCGCTCCTGCATGACCAGCATGAAGATGACTCTCATCTTCAATCAGAAGGTGTTTTAAATCAAATGTTTTTTGGAGATCAGATTCAAAGAGCATGATTCTTTTTTGGTTAATATTCATGTTTCAGGATTTTCCATATGGCGACTTAACCAAATACCCTGAATAATGACAAATGCAATTAGCAATCCAGTGCTACCAAAAAGCTTAAAATTTACCCAGGTCTCTTCAGAAAATTCAAAGGCAACATATAAATTAAGGGCGCCCATCAAAAAGAAGAAGGCCGACCAAGCACGATTTAATGTTAACCATACAGACCGAGCATTCTGGGCTTTTAAACTTACCTGTTTACCCATTAGAACCTCAATCCAATTTTTCTTAAAAAATTCGGAGCTAATAAATAAAACAGCAGAAAAAAGCCAATATAGGGCAGTAGGTTTAAGCTGTATAAATGTTTTATCATGCAAAAAGATCGTCAAGCTACCAAAAACCAGGATCATTACTAAACTGACCCACTGCATAGCATCGATTTTCCGGTGTCGGTAGTAAACCCAAAGTATCTGCGCTATGGTAGCAACCATTGCCACAATAGTAGCGGTATAGATATCGCCGAATTTAAAGGCGACAAAAAATAAAATAATAGGGAAGAGGTCAAAAAGAAATTTCATGGTGAGATTATGCAGCTATTTGATATTTACCCTTTTGGGTTGACTGCGGCATTTTCGCTGGGCTCAAAACTGAGTGATGCAGAATTAATGCAGTAGCGAAGACCGGTGGGGGTGGGGCCATCATCAAAAACGTGACCTAAATGAGCATCGCAGTTTGTACAACGCACTTCGGTCCGAATCATGCCATGTGTTACGTCTTTAACTTCCTTAATCGCTGATGTGTCTTCAGGTGCGTTATAACTAGGCCATCCGCATCCTGCATCAAATTTTGTTCCTGATAGAAAAAGTGGTGTATCGCAACATACGCATTTATAGCGACCTTGATCCCAATGATCCCAGTATTTTCCAGTAAAGGGTCTCTCAGTTGCGGCTTCTCGTGTTACCCGATACTCTATATCGCTTAAAACTTCTTTGTATTCTTGATTCGTTTTTTTCATAAAGGAAATCTCAAAAGTATGTTCACTTATTAAGAGGAACAGCTTACCTCAATATGATTTTCCCCGGGATGGGGTGGTTTTGCATAATCTTCGTATTGGGGTTGGTCATCAAATGGCGTTTCAAGAATAGTCATCAACTTTTGAATTTCTGAATAATTGTCTTGTTGAGCCATTTCTATTGCTTTTTGTGCCAAATGATTGCGTAGCACAAACTTCGGATTAACTAGCTTCATCAAAGAGGAGCGCTCAATATCGCTGCTAGTTTCAGTCTTAATACGCTCCAGATAGTCTTTAAACCATTCATCAATCATCGCGCGATCTATAAAATTATTTCGTAGTGAAATATCTTTTACTGGCATTTGCGAGCTGATGTCACTTAATTCTCTAAAAAAGGAGGTGAAGTCAACTTTTGAGTCATGCAAGGCTTGTAAAAGCCTCTCTATCAATAAAATATCCTCCTCAGCCATTGTTTGAAGACCCAATTTTGCTCTAAATAATTTTTGCCATGTATCTGTATATGTCAAAGGAAACTCTTGAAGAGCATTACGAAGCATCGTCTGGGAATCATTTTCAGAGTGCTTTAATTCTAGAAGAGGGAGAAAAGCGCTTGCCAGGCAGGCCATATTCCAATGCATGATCTGAGGTTGGCGATGGTAAGCATAACGGCCTCCATGATCGCTATGGTTGCAGATATGGTCAATTTGAAAATAATCTAGAAAGCCAAATGGGCCATAGTCAATCGTCAAACCCAAGGCGCTGATATTGTCGCTGTTAAGAACCCCATGACAAAAGCCAACAGCCTGCCATTGCGCCACCAACTTTGCATTGCGTTCCGAGATATTTCTGAATAATTCTAAATAGGGCTCTTGCGCAGATTGACAGTGCGGGTAATGATCGACTATGAGAAGGTCGGCTAACTCTTTGAGTCGAGTAATATTTTTCAGAGAGCTATAGTGTTCAAAATGTCCAATGCGAATAAAGCTAGGAGCAAGACGAGCGCATACAGCAGCGGTCTCCATTTCCTCTCTCAGTACTGGCAATCTGGATCCAACTACGGACAGGGCCCGGGTGGTGGGAATTCCTAAGCCATGCATCGCTTCGCTACACAAAAATTCTCTGATGGAGGAGCGGAGAACAGCTCGACCATCCCCCATTCTGGAGTAATGAGTTTTACCAGCGCCTTTGAGTTGTAATTCTTGCCCAGCAATATCGCCTAAAAGAATCGCTCTACCATCGCCAAGTTGACCAGCCCAAACGCCAAATTGATGACCACTATATGCGGTCGCAATAGGGTTAGAAAATTTATATTGCTTAGTCAGTAGTTGATTACCAGCCAATAAAGCCAACCAGGCAGGATCTTCAGGAAGATTTGAGGAGTTCAAATCGATATTCACTAGCCCTGCAGAAGACGGCGAAAAAGCAACCCAATAGGGATCGGGTATGGGGGTAGGTAAGGTGATCTGACAGGCATCTATGCCATTGAGGGTAAAGGCCATAAGGGACTATTCTAGGTGGAATTCCCAAACTCTGTTTAACCCTCTAGAATTACCCTATGAATAAACAAGTGCAGATTAATCCTCAAACTCAGCTTGCCAATTTAGGCGAAGAGCTCAATGTCCCATTTTTGAAGCTTTTAGGCGTTCGTTTCTTAAGTGCAGAAATGGGAAAAGGAGAAATCCTATTAGCCATTAAGCCTGAACATACTAATACTTGGGAAGTGGCACACGGTGGAGTATTGTTAACCCTAATGGATGTTGCGATGGCGGTAGCGGCAAGGTCTGGTGACCCATCAGATCGAAGCGTAGTCACTATTGAGCTAAAAAACAATTTTATGCAGGCAGCTAATGGAGTTCTCCGCGTGAAAGCCGATACTGTTCGCCACACTGCGACGATGGCATTTTGTGAAGCTAAGTTATATAACGATCAAGGCGAAGTTTGCTGCATGGCTACTGGTACGTTCAAGTATATTAAACGACTAGCTACAAAAGATGCAGATGGAGCAAGGGTAATTAATGAGGATCAGCGATCGGTTTAAGGTTATACAGATAGATTTGATCCAGGAGCTATGCTGAGCGCTCCAGTTACGACATCATGACCTACTGTTCCCGTTGAATCAAAGCGTCTCTCAACCATTTCAAAATGACCATCTTTTCGAATTCTTAATACGGTACTGGAACGTGTTCCATAAGAGGGCGTCTTAATAAATGCTGGTGAAAGTGCTTTTTCCCAATCTCGATTTACTCCAGTATTTGGTAGTTCATGGTCACTAGCCACATGAGTGTCAGCCAAAAGCTTTAAATAGTGGTCAGCATTTTTTAGTTGGCCATGATCCATTGCCAAGGTTTGGGCAAACGCAGCGACACGATGATTTACCTTTGGCCATGGCGTATCTAACATCGCATTAGATAGTCCATATACGCCTGGAGTTAATGCTTGTTCGGGGAATACTTTACGTGGCCGAATATTTTGACCCATCATCATACGATTACTAACCCAATGCATCTCTGCATTTTCTGGATCACTTAGATCTGCCATCAGTAAGTTAAAGCCGTTGTACTGTTGAAAGCGTTTTGCATTACCTTTAATAAATTCATTAGGACGTTCAGTATTGGTGAGATACATGAGTGACAGCTCACCGCGCGTACGTGCATCGGGATTCTTTTCACTTGGTGCTCTTACATTAGTCAGAGCAGCAAAACGACCTGTTTTTGTAAACCCTAGCCATGTTCCGGGACTACCCAATACATCAGCGCGATCTCGGCCAGCTAAAACATGAGGATGTTCAGGCCACCAGCCAATAGCCTCAGTATCGCGCTCATAGAATTCATCACGATTAGCTGCTACCACCAAGGGATAGTCAGGATGTGATTTCCAGGCGAAGAGAATGAGGCACATAACCGATTAAATTTCCAAAAAGGGGTAGGGTAATGAATCTATTTTTAACACAGGTCCATCAATACTACCAAGCCGTATTTCTCCAAATTCAAGTACCTCTAACTTACATTCGATCTGAAAATCAATCCGATTGGCAATTTGTGGGTTTGGCGCCGACAAAACAACCATTCCAGCTGGCTGTGTGGGGTCACTCTCCTGATAAAGCTCAACTCCTGGTGCGAAAAGATCGGCATCAAAGCAGCCCTCAAGATAAGCTAGTTGTAAGCGGCGTTTGATAGCTCCGCGATACTGACTACGGGCTACAATTTCTTGGCCAGGATAACAGCCCTTTTTAAAATCCACCCCTGCAACAGACTCAAAATTAATCATTTGAGGCACAAATTTTTCTTGTGTAGCCAAAACAATTCTTGGTATGGCGCTAAGCACTTCCAAGCTATTCCATTGCATCAGGACATATTCATCGAGATTGCTTTTGGATTGTGATGAATGATGTGCCAAAAGAATACGTGAATAAGATTGTCCATCAAGCAAAACCTTAGGAAGACAAAGTCCAAAATCCTCTTCTTTCAGATTAAGCTCACTAATTTGTTGTGTATTGCTGTAATAACCTGAAATAACCCATTGATCTGAAACATCCTTAACCGTTACCTTTGAGCGCAAGACATACATGGATAGTCGCTTTGCTAAATATGCAGCGATATCTTTAGATATAAATAAAGCAAAAATGAGATCATCTGTAATAGCGGATCGGTATGAAGCGAGCCATGCACTTGCTAATAAGCGACCCTTAGAGTTGCAATAGCCAACAAGTCTTACAGCAGCAGGAGTTTGGGCAAGCTGACGAGGTGAAGTGGGCTCTAAGCCCATTACTGAATTGGTTAATTGGTTTTGTAAGAATGCTTGGGCATCAGCCCCCTCAATCAATATCAATCCCCATTGCGAAAGGGATGTGAGGCCCGATAAACTATTCTTATCTAGTGTAGGGTTATTTTGGGGGGAAGTAGTCATCATCCTTTTATCATAGCCTGATGAGCAGAAAAATTCAGAACAGAAATCTATTTGTCAGTAAAAAATCTAAATTCCCTAGATTTCAGGGCTATCTACTGGGTTTAATGCTTCTGATTTGCTTGTTTTATGGCTCCATCTTCCTGCTACCAGTAGTTCCAAAGGATGCACATATTACAGATGCTCCTAAATATAAAATAAAGATTAAGCCTAAATCAAGCTTGGCAAGTATTGCTGAGCAAGTCCGAGAGCAGGGACTTCATTCGAACCCTTTTTTCTTTCAATTGGGTGCGCGAGCCATTTTTGTTGGGTCAAAGCTAAAACCGGGAACATACCTTCTGCAAACAGAAGCAAGCCTTGGAAAGGTTCTTCTTCAGATTGCTCGGGGTGATCGAGTACGAGAAAGTATTGCATTTATTCCTGGAATGACTATTTGGCAGTTACGAGATACCGTTGACTCCCATCCAGCATTAAGTCATCAAACCATAAGGATGAGCTCAAAAGAACTATTACAAACCTTAAATTTAAACTATCCAGGTTTAGAGGGCCTCTTTATGCCTGATACGTATATTTTTGATCCAGACGATACAGATATCAATATTTATCGCCGTGCATCGCAAGCAATGCAAAAAACGCTCAATCAAGAATGGGAGCAAAAAGACCTTCAATTACCACTGCAATCCCCTTATGAATTACTTATTTTGGCGTCAATTGTAGAGAAGGAGACAGGAAGATCGTCGGATCGAGGAAAAATTGCAGCCGTCTTAATAAATCGACTGCAAAAAGGAATGCCTCTTCAAACTGATCCCACCGTGATTTATGGAATAGGCCCCCGATTTGATGGAAATTTAAGGAAAGCAGACCTTCGCAAAGACAGTCCTTACAATACCTATATGAAGAAAGGACTGCCACCCACACCTATTGCAATGCCAAGCCGTGAATCGATTATTGCGTCAGCGCATCCTGTAAAAAGTAATGCGCTGTATTTTGTTGCAAAGGGTGATGGCAGTAGTCATTTTTCAACTACCTTACATGAGCATGAGAATGCGGTTGATCGTTACCAACGAAAATCTACCACTAAAACGAATCAAATACAGTAGATCATTGCATGAGCACGATATATCCTGGTTACTTTATAAGTTTTGAAGGCATCGATGGTGCAGGAAAAAGCACTCATATTGATGCATTCGGAAAACTCTTACAGAGCCGCTATCCTCATCAAGAGGTAGTCATGACGAGAGAACCAGGTGGAACTCTCTTGGGTGAGCAACTTCGAAATTTATTACTTGAGTCCCCAATGAATTTGGAGACTGAGGCTTTATTAATGTTTGCTGCACGCCGCGAACACCTTGCACAAGTGATTGAACCTGCTCTCAAAGCCGGGAAAATTGTGATTTCCGATCGTTTTACCGATGCGAGTTTTGCGTATCAAGGTGGGGGGCGTGGCTTAAGCCTTATCAAGCTCAATGAATTGGAGTTATGGGTACAGGGACGCGAAAATGGTGCTCTTTTACAACCTAATCTCACTATATTATTTGATTTACCAGGCTCCGTTGCTGAGGCGAGAAGGTCAAAGGTACGGGTACCAGATAAATTTGAACAAATGGATCTCGATTTTTTTGAACGCGTTCGTCAAGAGTATCTTCGCCGTGCAAAAGAAGATCCGAAACGATTTCATTTGGTTGATGCTACACAAACCCAAGAATCAATTTGGAATGGCCTAAGAGACTTAAGAATTAATTTATAGATGAATCAACTGTTCCATTCCGAGAAAAATCAAACCGCACCATGGCTAACCCCCTTAAGGGAAAGCCTAGATCTGCACAACTTTCCGAGTGCAGTCTTAATACATGGTCAGGCAGGTATTGGTAAATTTGAATTTGCTGTGGAGCTAGCCAAATCATTGCTTTGCGAGGGGCTTGATAAACCTAAGCCTTGTAAACAATGTGAGGCTTGCCATTGGTTTGATACTGCAAATCACCCAGACTTTATCGCACTTGTTCCTGAAACTCATCGTAAATTATTACCGCATGCTGTCTATGAAAGTGATGAGGCTGTAAAAAAAGGTAAAGCTTCGTTTGATGATGGTGATGGAGATTCAGGCGAAAAAAAGGAAAAGAAAAATATTGCGATTGAAGAGATACGTAAAGCTATTGAACATCTTTCAATAGGATCCCATCGAGGTGGAAATCGCGTCATCCTGATTTATCCATTGGAGTCTTTGAGACATGATTCTGCAAATACCTTACTGAAATCGCTGGAAGAGCCTCCTCCTCATACAATATTTATTTTGCTGGCCGATCGCTTAGATCGGGTGATCCCCACCATCCGCTCGCGTTGTCGACTGCTTGCGGCTTCAAGACCTGATAGGTCCATAGGTATCCAGTGGCTTCAATCTCAGCTTAAAAATATTTCCGGGGCTCAATTTAATGACTCTGATATTGAGTCTATTTATGACGAACAGGGTGGGGCGCCATACTCTGTATTAGATTCCTTGTTAGCCAGACATAATCAAGATGATAAAGATGAGCTATCTATTTCTATTCAAGCCTCCCGAATTTTGCTCCAATCCATGTCGCTAGGAGGTCGTATTCAATGGCTTGAGGCGGCTGAGAAAATTCATAAAGCGCAATTCTCAGTGCTTCTTGCAACTATGCAGCGCTGGACATCCGACTTGCAGGCGGTTACTCAAGGAGGTGTTCCAAGATACTATCCAAAGCATTTGCAAGTCTTCAAATCACTTTCCCAACAAGTACAAATCCTAAAGCTATTGCAGTTTTGGAAGACTCTCGTTCAATATCGTCGTCATGAAAATCATCCCTTGGCGACTAGGGTGCAACTTGAGGCTTTACTTTCTCTGTACCAACAGGTTTTTGAGGGTTCAGAAGTAAAATAGGCAGTCATGTTTATAGACTCCCATTGCCATCTAGATTTCCCAGAATTTCAGACGCGCCTTCCCGAGATTTTGGCGAACATGAAAGCTGCTCAAGTAGATCATGCTCTTTGCGTATCGGTAGATTTGCCCGATTTTCCTAATGTATTGAAGCTTGCGCAAGATCATCCCCATCTTTACGCATCCGTTGGCGTTCATCCCGACTATGAGGACACGCCTGAGCCGAGCCTTGATTTTTTAATAGAAACTGCGGCTAGATATCCAAAGATAGTAGCAATCGGAGAAACCGGTCTTGACTATTTCAGAATGGCAGACCGAAGCTATGATTCTCTTGAATGGCAAAGAGAGCGTTTTAGAACACATATTCGTGCTGCAATAGCATCCAGAAAGCCCCTGATTGTCCATACTCGATCCGCTTCAGAAGATACCATTCGCATCCTCAAAGAGGAGGGTGCAGATCAAATTGGTGGAGTTATGCACTGCTTTACAGAAAGTTATGAAGTTGCTAAGGCTGCAATGGAAATGGGTTTTTACATCTCTTTTTCAGGAATTGTGACCTTTAAAAGTGCCAAAGATCTTCAGGAGACATGCAAGAGGGTGCCGATAGATCGAATGCTGATTGAGACAGATTCACCCTATTTGGCCCCAATTCCTTATCGAGGTAAGACCAACGAGCCTGCATGGGTGGCCAAAGTAGGGGAATTTATTGCTGATTTGAAAAATATCCCAGTAGATGAATTAGCTAACCAAACATCTCATAATTTTTTTCAATGTTTTCAGATAGATAGAGGCTTATCTTGAATAAAAATATTAAATATTTTATTTCTGCTTTGTTTGCGCTATTCCATTTTTCAAACGTGTTAGCTCAGTCTGAGGCTCAAACTTTAGATTTCGCAAAGGCAGCCAAATTTAATGATGTGAAAGAAGTTAAATCGCTTCTTAGCAAGGGTATTAATCCCAATACCATCGATATTAACGGTAATCCTATGTTGGTTTTAGCTATCAAAGATCGATCTTATGGAGTTATTGATGTCCTTTTGAGCGCAAAAGGTACAGATGTAGATTTATCTAATAAAAATGGCGAAACCCCTTTAATGATGGCTGCAATTAATGGTGATTTGCCTCTAGTGCAGACCTTAGTATTAAAAAATCGAGCGCAGTTGGATCATATTAGCTGGACGCCACTTCATTACGCATGTGCAAAAGGTCATTTAGATGTTGCGCAGTTTTTGCTCGCCAATGGCGCAATAGTTGACTCATTAAGTCTAGGTGGCACAACACCTTTAATGATGGCAGTCCAGTCTGGCAATGAATATCTTGTCAAACTCTTATTGGACAAAGGCGCGAATCTTCAATTACGTAATGAAGCAGGCTTCAGTGCAATAGATATTGCAGATATATATAACAAGCCTGCCATTAGTGAGGGACTCAGATCTAGATGGTTAAAGTTATACAAACAAGCCTACAAAGGGCCTGTTAACGAGGTTAAACCTAATTAGCCATAATAGTTAATTGCGTATAATCATTATTATGTCAAATAAGAAATTTATCCATTATTCAAACAACGATCAAGAGTTACATGGAAGTATTTAGCTATCTACCCTCACTAAATCAGCTTATAGGTCAATTGAATGCTGATATTGGAAATACTCAAGTCTATTTGATTATCGCTTTTGCTAGCGGCATGCTGGTTTTGCATGGCATGTACCTAATGTTGGTGGTGCTTTGCTTCCATAAGCTGGTTGAATGGCTTAGTAATAAAAGGCATATGGAAAAGGATTTTTTGCATGCTTTTCGTTTAGCTGCCCTCATTTCATATTTCATTTCTATTCTATTGGTAATCATTGGACACTTCGCAGACATATTCATGTGGACATATGCTTTGATACCGCTAAAGATCTTTACCAACAATCCTGAAGTATTTTATTTTGCTGGGGAGATGTACACGACCGTCGGATTTGGCTCGTATGAACTAGAAAAAAATTGGCGCATCTTACCAATCATCATTGCATTTACAGGTATTTTTGCAGCCTCAATGTCTGGCGCAGCCCTATTTAATATGCTTAGCTCATTGATTAATAAAAATCAAATTACTACAGCTAAATCAAACTCTAATTAATTGCAGCTTTTTGCTTAAATACTAGCTCCAAAACTCTACCGTTAGATTCTTGAGATCTAATGCGGCCAGGCAACCATTCCAGATCCTTGGCAAGCCAAATATCAACTTGACGTTTATAGGGACTACTTTCTCGTTGCATCAGTGCGTAATGCCTGATCGTTGTCTTTCCTAGATTTGGCACATCCTCTGTAATAGCTTCCCCATAACTTTTAAATTGCCACATCTCTAGAGTATTGTAGTCAACTACAGGTATGGAACGGATACTCCCTGGTTCATCTATTTTGTTATCTCCGTTCAACAAGGAAGCTAGCTGAAACATTAAGCTAAAGCGATCTTGTGTGCCAGGAATAATTTCAGGAGTAAATTCAGGTTTTTCAGAAAAGTACATCTGCCCTGCCCCTTTTCCATCCCTGTCAAAACGTGAATAACGTGGATTCCGAGTGCCTCTTTGGGACCAATATATTGCAGGAGCTATTCCATAAGCATCAACAGTGCCTCTGGATTCAAATACAAAAGGACCAACAAAAGCATAGGGAATGTTTATGTAGAGACGATAACTGTTGCCAACAACCTCCCAGTCAATTTGACCACCTTGAAACGGTTGCCCATCAAGAAAAGAGTCGTAGTAGATAATTGCTGATTGCGGAAGTCTAAAGGGGGCGCCCTTTTGATCTGCACCCCCTCCTAGGTCAGCGCCTGCAGTTTGAGTACCCGAATCAATCCCATTTGGATCCTCTGCTAAAGATTGATTCTGATTCGCCTGGGAAGGCTTTTTCTGTGGCGTCTTAGTTGTTTGAATCTTTTTTGGGGGCTCAACCCGAAGTTCAGTTTTAATAATCAGATCATCTGGTATGTCTGTCCCCGAAGATGATGATAAAAAAGGAATCCCAAAATAGAGAATAAGGTGACCCAATAAAGATAAGGTCAAGGCAGCTATCACCACCCATATTGATTTCATATGGCGAGGATTTGATTCAAACGGCCTCAAGTTTGATAACAGAAAGAGGGGTCTAACAGCCGGCTGTTTTTTGGTAGATTTGCTGCCAAAAAATCCATTTGATCGGCCAAAATATTTCGGCCCTTTAAAATCATATCTTCGTAGAGGCTAGGTTGATATGGCGTATAAAGCAAACCCATTCCGGCCATTTCTGGTGTTCGATTGCCTTTATGTTGATTACAAGGTCTACAAGAGATCACTAAATTCATCCAATTGTATTTACCACCACGACTATTAGGAATAATATGTTCTGCTTCAGCCTGACTCTCATGAATGGCATCACCACAATAAGCACAGAGACCACGATCACGTTTAAAAAGTTTGTGCTTGGTGATCGCTGGAACCACATCAAAAAGATTGATTTTAGAGCTGCCATTGATAGCAATAATTGAATGAAGATCAATGATGGATTGTTGGCCGCTTATTTTTGAAATACCGCCACGCATCCTGAAAATAGGATCGCCTAATGTCCATAGAACACTATTATCTGCATAATGCTTGGTTGCCTCTTCGGCATTAACCCATCCCTGGGGTATCCCACCAGCATCTAGTTTTAATATGCTCAGCACAACCTCTCCTTTCTCGATCCGCCAAAAAGAGGCCTCAATCGTTTATCTAATCTTACAGAAGATGTGGTCGGCAATCAATTGCCTATTTAGATATGAATTCTAAGACCTTGGGTAGGTAAATTTCATAGTCAGAAATGCCATGATCGCTTCCCTCTAGCACGAGATGATTGGCGCCTTTATAAAACTCAACCATTTCTTTCCAGTCCAGAAGCTCATCACCCTTGGCAGCCATCAAAAAATATCTCTCAGGATTGGAGATTTTCTCAACTTGAAGTGCCTTTAACTCATCAATGTATTCAAGACGAAAATCAAAAGGTTCATCGTTATCATATGAAGTCAGCATTCCAACATGAGGAGCTAGCTCTCTAGCAGCCCTTACTGCAGGGTTTAGAACAACTGCCTTGCATGCGTATTTCTCAGCTAAATAATTAGCATAAAAACCACCCAAAGAGGAGCCGATAATCGCGATGTTATCAGCTCCAGATTGATCAATAAAATTGGTGACCATATCCATACTTTGCTTTGGGGAAGCAAATAGTTGAGGACAGTACCATTGAATTGGATTGTCTTTTTTAGATAAGGCCCTCACAGCATCACCAGTCTTGACAGCCTTACTAGATCTTGGAGAAGATCGAAATCCGTGTAAATAGACTAGTAAGGTAGTTGGCATACTTAAGTCTTAGACTCTTGACCCATTTCAAAATTGGCCAGCTTTTCTAGCGCCTTAACCATAGCCGAGTGATCCCATGCCTTACCGCCATGAGCGGCGCATGAGTTAAATAACTCCTGCGCAGTAGCTGTATTTGGAAGTGATACGCCAAGAGCTCGAGCACTATTCAGAGCAAGATTCAAGTCCTTTTGGTGCAACTCAATACGAAATCCAGGATCAAATGTCCTTTTAACCATCCTCTCGCCATGTACCTCTAATATTTTTGAGCTTGCAAACCCGCCCATCAGGGCTAGACGTACTTTCGCTGGATCTGCACCAGCTTTTGAGGCGAACAATAGTGCCTCTGCTACCGCTTCAATATTCAAGGCAACAATAATTTGATTTGCAACCTTAGCCGTTTGCCCATCTCCATTTTTGCCTACAAGGTTTATATTCTTGCCCATTAACTCAAGAATAGGCTTGATGCTTTCAAAGATTTTTTCATCTCCGCCAACCATGATAGAAAGTGTGGCATTTTTAGCGCCAACCTCACCACCAGAAACTGGGGCATCTAAGTAGTCACAGCCAAGTCCATTTATTTTCTTGGCAAACTCTTTGGTAGATATAGGGGAAATAGAGCTCATATCCACAATTACTTTGCCTTTGCTAAGGCCAGATGCTACCCCTTTATCACTAAACAATACCTTCTCTACGTCGGGTGTATCGGGCACCATGATGAAGATAATATCCGCTTGCTCAGCTACAGACTGAGGTGATGGGCACTGAACTGCTTTTGAATTTGCTAATATTTCCGGAACTTTACTACGTGTATTGATAAACAGCTCATATCCTGCATTGACTAAATGGCTTGCCATAGGTGCGCCCATAATTCCTAGGCCGATGAAGCCAATCTTCTTTTGATTATTCATAAAGTCTCCTTAGTTATTTTTAAATTATTAAATAGATCGAATCCAACCCAAACCAGATTCAGTGTTGCTCAAGGGCTTATATTCGCAACCAATCCATCCCTGATAACCCAAGCGATCGATCAATTTAAATAGATAGGAATAGTTGATCTCGCCTGTACCAGGTTCATTCCGTCCAGGGTTATCTGCTAATTGAATATGCGCAATTTTAGATAAATACTTCTCGATCGTATTAGCAAGCTCCCCTTCCATGCGCTGTGCGTGGTAGATGTCATATTGAACGAATAAATTACTTGAATTTACTTCATCGATAATCTCAATGGCTTGCTGGGTTTTAGATAAAAAGAAGCCGGGAATATCAAAAGTATTGATTGGCTCTATTAGCAATCGAATATTTTCTTTTTGTAGCTCATTAGCGGCAAATTGAAGGTTTGAGATAAATGTCTCACGTAATATTTTAGGATCAACTCCGGCAGGAGCTTTGCCTGCAAGGCAATTGAGTTGTGGGGTACCCAATATTTGCGCATATTCAATTGCCTTAGCAACACCTGAGCGAAATTCCTCAACCCGTCCCGGTAAACAAGCAATTCCACGCTCACCGGCATCCCAATCACCCGCAGGTAAATTATTAAGCACTAAGTCAAGCTGATAATGATCTAACTTTTGCTTAATATCGTCAGCAGAGAATGCGTATGGAAAGAGAAATTCAACGCCCTGGAAACCTACATTTGATGCCTTTTGGAAGCGCTCCATGAATGGCACTTCATTGAAGAGCATGGTGAGATTGGCTGCTAGCTTTGGCATTTGAACCCTTTTTACTTAAACATATTAAAAGAATGATATTAACAAATATGACTGGAATCTGCCGAGCATCTGCATCATTACTAAAACTGCAATTAATTACCAAAAGTGAGCTAGTATTTAGAATATAAGTACTAAATTACAAGGGAAATAATGAATACCAAATTTACACGAATTGCCTTCACTCTTGCAGCCTTAATCGGAGGAGCTTCTACTCTGATGGCACAGACTAAATCAGTTGATACAGTTGGCTCTAAACCGATGATTATTGATGCAGCCATAACAGATAACCGTTATCAACTATATGAGGGTGAAGTTGTCAAAACTGATCTGAAAACTCGCACAATCACTTTCAAAAATAAAGATGGTGAGTCTAAGTTTGTTGCTGGTCCAGAAATTCCCAATTTTGCACAAATTAAAAAAGGTGATCGTGTAAATGTAAGCTATGAAACAGCTGTTGCAATTGAGCTCATCAAAACAAAGAGTACTGGTATTCGTAGCAAAGTAGAAACTAGTACGGTTACAAACTCTAAGCCTAATGAAAAACCTTCCGAGGTTATTGCGAACACTACGACGATCATTGCAGATATTGTCGGTGTAGACCGTGATAAAAAATTGGTGTCCGTGAAAGGACCAAGCGGGAACATAACAACTGTTATTGTGAAGAACCCAGCCTTACTAGCTGATGTGACTGTTGGAGAGCAAGTTAAGGTAGTTTATTTTGATGCCATGGCCGCCTCTATTACAACGCCTAAGAAAAAATAGTCTTCATCTATCTGGAAAAAAGCCTCAAGAAAGGGGCTTTTTTTATTGAATCATCTATATCTAAATTGATAAAGCGATATATCCCTTAGGATTTATCGATATCCTTAGTGAGAATTCTTCGGATCATCCTAATAGTTATATCAGGGTGTATTTCTAATAAATATTCTTGAATTAGCGTAGCTCTCCTTGTTAACGAGTCAATGTGTTCACCAATATGTTTATTAGCTTCCACAATGTCCTCAATCAAGGTCATTTCTAGATAATTTTGCTCAACACCCCTTTTTTGCAACCCTTTTACACTTGACGCTCTATTTTGAAATAAATTTTTTTTAGACTTAGGCATACTTAGCTCTACACGAAAATTTAATACTCTTTGTCAACAGTAAAGAAAAAGCCCGATTGCTCGGGCTTTTTTTCACAAAATTTGGCGGAACGGACGGGACTCGAACCCGCGACCCTCTGCGTGACAGGCAGATATTCTAACCAACTGAACTACCGCTCCAAATTACATAAACAAAGACTAATATTGCTACCAGAAAATCTGGCGTCCCCAGGGGGATTCGAACCCCCGTACTCACCGTGAAAGGGTGATGTCCTAGGCCTCTAGACGATGGGGACCTGGACCACTAGCTACCTTAAATACTTGGTGTTGTAA
>Ga0114975_10001169_pt1 | contig 19081 bp, 17 predicted proteins | sample S_130626_EF_Meta_FD_87031 | JGI IMG/M metagenome (GOLD analysis project Ga0114975, IMG submission 87031) | Freshwater microbial communities from Lake Simoncouche, Canada to study carbon cycling - S_130626_EF_MetaG | ecosystem: Environmental > Aquatic > Freshwater > Lake | place: Lake...
AATTCGTATTTATTTGGATGAGGGTCGTCCAGTGCGACCGTTATGGCATTTGAACACTAATGCCCAGTGGCCCCCAATGGCACGTTTTATGATGGAAAATCCAGATGTCAAACCAGTATGGCGTGACCTTGTTTGCGGCAATCTTCCGCTAGCAGCCAGTCGCGGAATCAATAGTATTGATTTTATTGACCCGCTGTCAGAAAACCCCAATGCTACCCTCCAGAATTATATTGATTTATTGACACCTCATATTGGTGCCATCGAATATTGCGACCCCTATGAAATGAACGAAAATTTTATCTCTTGGTGGGGTGGTGCAGACCTTGGTGTTCAACATACGCACGTGGAGATTCATCCTTCCACTATGTTAGGCTTGATGGTTTCTATGATTCCTTTTGCTAACCATAATCAGAGTCCGCGTAATCAGTTGAGTTGCTCACAGTCAAAGCAGGGCATTGGTTATTACGCAACAAATTATCTTCAGCGTTATGATACATATGGCAGTCAGCTTTGCTACGGTGAAGCACCCCTGGTGCGTACACTTGTCTATGACCATGCGGGCCGTGGCCAAGTGCCCTATGGTTTTAACTGCACTGTAGCAATGATGTCAACGGATGGTTATAATCAGGATGACGGCATTTTATTTAACCGTAGTTCAGTGGAGCGCGGCCTTTTCCGTTCGCTTTCCTTGCGCTCATACGAAACCCGCGAAGAAATCGACACACTGTCCAAGGTTGTTTATAAAATTGCCAATCCTAAAATAATTCCTGCCTGGACTGACATTAGACCTGGCTGCGACTATAGCAAGTTAGATGAAAATGGTATTATTCGTGAGGGAGAATTTATTGATGACACAACAGTTTTGGTTGGACGGTATTTGGAGAACCCAGAAACTCACCAGATAAAAGACGCGTCATTAAAGCCCACAGTGTTTACCCAAGGTCGTGTGGATTCTGTAGTTGTCTTAAACCAGGCCAATGGGTTCAGGTTGGTCCGCATTCGTATTTTGCAGGAACGCATTCCTGAATTAGGCGATAAGTTTGGCTCACGTCATGGACAAAAGGGCACCATGGGTATGTTGATTCCTGAAGAGGATATGCCGCATACAGCAAACGGTATTGTGCCAGATGTGTTGGTGAACCCTCACGGTCTAACTAGTCGTATGACTGTGGCCCAGCTATTGGAGTGCTTATTTGGTCGTATGGGTGCTGAAGTCGCTGCCAAATGTAATTCAACTACTTTTTTTAACCGTGAAAACATTGTCAAAATCGTCGGCGAATCACTAATGGCACAGGGACTTCACCCGCACACCGAAAATATAATGTATTGTGGTTTGACCGGCAAACAGCTAAGCACCTCCATTTTTATGGGCCCATTATACTTTATGCGTATGAAGCATTTAACGGCTGATAAGATGAACTCACGCGGTGCTGGCAGACGCGAAGTCCGCACTCACCAGCCTACCGGCGGTCGTGGCAACGAAGGTGGTATGCGCATAGGCGAAATGGAACGTGATGCAGTTTTGGCTCATGGCACCACACTGTTCTTACAGGAATCCTTGATGAAGCGCGCTGACGCTACCAACTTCTGGGTCTGTAATGGTTGCGGCACAATCCCTATTTATAATGAGAAAGAAGCCTTATTTGTCTGCCCTATGTGCGATGGCCCTCTTGAATTCAGTGGCTCAACCGAAGAAACATTGACGCTCATCAAGCCCTTGCGGCGCTCGCGTGTAACCTTTTCCAAGGTGGAGATGCCATATGCCTTAAAACTTTTGGACCAGGAAGTCACTACATTTACCTGCACTGGCCTTCGTTATGTGACAGAGCGTTCGGTTGGCCGCTTACGTGATAATATGCTTAAAATTAAACAGACTGGGGGTGGTCAGCCAGGTCATCCAGATTCATATGTCAAAGCGGTAGATGCTGAATTTGGCATACCAAAGGCGCCGCTTATAGCTGATAGTGGGCCAGAAGGGGCACAGTCTGAAGTAATACATGCTGGAGCCACAGAAGATATACCCAGTTTTTTCAAGGGTGGTGCAGCGCCACTTAATACTATAGACGAAGTGCCTATAACTCAACAACAATATTTAGCACAACGTGGTGGAACTGCACCAATCGATAGCATTGGGTCTGATACCAAGCCTATTACGCAACAGATGTATTTAGCACAGCGCGGTGGCGCCGCCCCAATTGATTATGTTGACCCAACTCCAACACTAAAAACATCCAATACTATTTACAGCGGTGGTGCTGCCCCAATTGATTATGTTGACCCTGCTCCAGAATTTCCTGAAGGAAGAATTTACAAGGGCGGCGCAGCACCAGTGGATTCGATTGGTAAGGACCCTATACCGGTGCGCCACACACTGGAGGAAACATGGCCCAGTCCGCAAAACGGTGGTTCCGCTCCAGTAGATTCTATTGGTAAGGACCCTATACCGGCGCGCCATACCCTGGAAGAAACGTGGCCCAGCCCACAAGGGGGTGGTGCCTTGTCTATTGGCAGAGACCTTGAGCCAGTTAAATTCACGCCCGAAGATGATGACAAATCACAAAGTGGTCTGCAGATTGGTTCACAGGCTGGTGCGCAGACCGGTGGTGCTGTAGATGCCTTTGAAATAATCCGTGCAACAGTTCCTGCACCTATTGAGGCCATTGGAACTGTGGATTTTAATCAAGCCACATTTAGCCAACCGTCAATGGGCTCCGAGCCATATGTAATTGCCAATCCTTATACAAGCCCACCTTTAACATCAGATGAAGTCAAAATGCCTGCTGCGCCCACATATATTGTGCCCGCTTTAGCAACAACAACACATTCTGTCGATTCAGACCTGGTTGCAGATATCTCTAAAGTTGTTCAACAGGGTGGAGCTAAGCAGGGCCATACAAAACAGACCGATGATAATATTACAACAGTCTTTGAAAATGCCGATATACGTGTTATAAAATTAGGGTAAATCAGTAAAAATCTGATAGACTAAAGAGTTTATATTTTGATTCGCTAAGCAAATCAAAATATATCCTATATATAAAAATTGAACCGCATATAAATATAGATATAGATACAAGAATTTTCACAATGGGTCCACCGTTGCTAGCATACGACACATATAATAGCGATTGGGACCGCGTTCCTGTAATGAAATCCCAATCAATTACTGAACTTATCATAGAGAAAAATTACGATAGACTCAAGCAAATGTTGGTGCCTAGCACAGTTAATGCTAAAAATATTCATGGTGACACGTTCTTCCACACTCATATGAAACACTGCATTCGCCAGGAGGATTCCGCTCATCCCCTTACATTGACTGATATTAAACTGATAATTTTACTGCTTAAATCTGGTGGAGACCCAGATATACTCGATAATTGTGGTATTACGGGGCGCAAATATCTTGAAAAACTTGGTTATACTATTCACGGCCATGCACTGCGCATTAGAACTGCTTAAATAAGCTAATTTATTTTCGCTCATTTCTTAAAATAACAAGCAAATATACAACTGAGGTAGCCATAGACCCGATACCTAATCCAACATAAAATCCATTATACCAGTGTAATTTTAGTAGTTCAAAAAGCTCTTTATCCATTAATTAAACATAAGAACTTCTCTTTACGCAAGCGATATAAGGGCCTCATACCCTATAAACACAGGGGATGCATGTTGCATTAGCCTTTTATGGGCGTATTAATAAATTTAGAGAACATTATAATAATATTTTTCATTCATTTGGTTCTACAAATACATTAGACGTGTTCTATTCCTCTGATGCAACACCAGAAAATGACATTAGAGAATTTGTAGGGTTTTATAAGCCAAAAAGAATAATTAATGAAAAAATCGTGTATAGAGCTGATTTTGGTAAATTTCCAGGACGGACTGAAAGTGGAACAAATATTCACAATATGACGTGTCATTTTATTAACAAGCGGCGTGTATTTAAATTAATAGAAACATATGCAGAAGAAACTAAGACACACTATGATTGGGTCATTGTCACGCGCCTGGATTTGTTTTATTTTAATACTTTTACTTTTTGCCAACCAGATGAAAATACTATATATATACCAACAGGCTCTGACCATACTGGTTTAAATGACCAAATGGCAATGGGAAATATGGAGGTAATGAAAAAGTATTGTGATATTTTTAATAATACACTGCATTTGTTGATAAACAAATTGGCAATACCTCATCCAGAAACATTGAATCTTGGGCACATTAAGTATCATAAAATACAAGTGTTGCGCATACCTATAAAATATGAAATTAGACGATAAGTTTAATTCGGAATCAGACTTAAAATTGAGAACCTAACACTACAAATAGAAGAGAGATAAAATGGAACACGAGGAACTTTTCGATTTAGTCGCGCGCACACGCCCAGTTATTCTTGAAATTCTTGACAATCAGGGTTATGATGTAAAACCTTATATTAACCAATCACCTGCTGAGATTGTCACATTGGCAATGGGTGGTCCAAACTCATTGCGTATTCGTGTTCATTCTAAGGAGGGGGTAGATGCCCCAACTAAGCGTGCACAGGTGTTTTATTGGATTTTAGAAAAGGTAAAGATGTCGCTGATGCGGCGTGTAGAGGATATTTGGGATACAGAGGGTTTCGGTGAAAGTGGTGCCGCTGAGCAGTCAACTGACGAGGTTATTGTTATCCTGAATGAGCCTATGCACGATGCTTTTCATGCAATGGCTATTCGTGAATGGCAAGTCAATAAGCGTCGTATTGTGTTCTTTATGATTAAGCAGCTTATTGTCAATCCCGCCAATCACATTCTTCAGCCTAAATTTCGTAAGGTCCCGGCCTCAGAAGTCGAGGAAATAGCCGCGTTGCGGCTAAAGACACGCAAGAATTTGCCCTTGATTAAGTTTCACGTGGATATTATGACACGTGTGCTTGGGCTTGTAACAGATGATATTGTAGAGATTATCAGACCAAGCCCAACATCAGGCGACTATAAAATGTATCGTATTTGTTCAACCTAAGAAATCTAAGGGCCCGAATTAGGGGAACTATGGACCAAGTCCGTACAATGGTTGATAATGGAGAAATCCTGAATTACGATGCGTGTGTCCAACATCCACGTATATGGGGTCTTGCAGCAGCCAATAAGGTGCCCGGTGACGACCCAGGGCTCAATCAATCACGTTATAAATTATGCACAAATTTTTATAAAACAGGTTCGTGGCGTGGAGGTGTTAGTGCAGCAATAGATGACCGCAAAGACACTGTAGCAAATGATTGGACACCTGAACGTCGTGCGCAATATGTTCGTGTTCGAGATGATATTACTACAAATGTTAATAATAACTTAAATGTCGTGGCCTTGCGTTCTATACCTGCAGCTTTAGACTATCCTGGTGCTGCAAATGAAGTAGAAAATGCAAAATCGGCAGTCCTTAGCTTAATTTCTCGTTTAGCATCTGAAACAGCACGTATTACCGCCTATGCAGAAGCACTACAGAAACAACAAAGCACTGAACTGGTAAGTGAAGTAGCTGAAACTGAATTAAAGTTACGTAAGCTTGAACAAGAGAACGAAACATATAAAAAGACAGCAGAGCTACGCGAAGAACAAACAGCAGGTGTTTACAAAAAATACGATTCCAACTATCACAGTGCTGTATACGGCTATTTACCACACGAATGGACACAATCTTCGTGGTATACATTTATGCCATATAACTTATTTATTGATTTGACTCCTACAAGTCGAACAGGCATATTATTTGCCGCCTTTTTCTTCGCGTTTGCTGCAATTATAGCACTAGGTGTGCGTTTAGCAACATATTATATGGACCCAAAGATTACACAAATGTTATCAGCTAACACTGGCGCACTGTATTCATCAGTCTCAAATCAGGTAAGTTATGCATCACAAGCAATACCAGAAATTAGAAGACGAATGCGATTTTGATACCAAAGGGTATACATGTGTTTTATATTGTATTACAGAATTACAATATAAAATTGTTAAAAATCATTAAAATTTACAATTTTTTGGCTTCAGCTGCCATAAAAGAACATACCTAATATATCAGAGAAGGACCATGAGTGGCAACTATTTTGTCAAAAGCGTTCCCGGCCTTGCAAATGCCGACCTCTGCCCAGTAGTCTCAGCGACATTTACTATTGCGCAGTTAACTGCAGCGTTTACCGGTGGTATAGCCACCACTAATCTTTCACCCGACCCCGCCACAAACCGCATTCCCGCATCTCAATTACAGAGTTACGTAGCCGGTCTAATTCAACAGGGTGTTATTCCTCGCCACATGCCCAAGCCAGAGTCCCGGACAAAGTCACTCGAAACGGATATGGATCGGCTTGTGCAGGACGATTCTAAGTTTTTTACTCTTGTCCGCGACGAGTATTGCTATTATGAAGCGCGGTACAAGTTTGCGCTCAGGCGTTTTCTTGAGTTGGCAACATCACTTGATAACACTAATAACGATGCTGCCCGGCAAATGTTGAATGTCAGCACACAGCTAAACCAGAAGTTGAACAATCTTTTGGAAATCATTGCCTACATCACCGAATCACGTACAGATATGGTGAACGAACACAAGGACTCCATTAATGACGGTAATCGCAAGATTAACCAGCGCCTGGCCGAACTGAAGGCACAATATGGTTTGTTGGCTCGTGATAATGCAGCCATAGAGACACAGAAGGAGATGGTTAAATATACACGTGAGAAGAACGAGCACATCATGAACCAGATGACAGTGTTTGCTGTTCTTAACGGCTTCGCCATTGGTGCTGTATTTGCCATTTGGAGAGGCGCTGCCGGCACGTAAGTATCATACATTGTATTTTTTATCAAAAACCGTATTACGATTTTTTGATGAAACGCTTAAGATGACCCCGGTCATAAACATAAATAAATGCTATAACAGTAGAGCAACAGATATGGGTAATACAGATTCTAATCCGTGGATACCGCTTACGCAGTCTTTTCAAGAGATTGAAAAAATCCGGTTCAGCTACGATTTGCGGAAGAACCCCGACGATTTCAATCGCTATGTATCCGAGCGCATTGACCGTATAACGAAAGAGACTATGGAGAAGAAGCGTGCGGCCTTTCAAAAGGCCCACACAGATATGGGCCGCTATTTTGATATGGACCATAATGCCGGTTACTACAAGATGCGTAATCGTGATTTGATAAACTTACAGGACCAAATCTATGAACGCTCTAAGACAGCAGTTTCCAGCCTTAAACACGACAGAGATTTGACACGCCGTCAAACTGAAATTAACGAATGGTATTTCGAAGACAAGCTGGAGACACTGTTTTTCCTACAGATGTTCTTTATTGTATTGCTTGCCATGGCAATTATAATGTATTTGTTCAAGAATAACTTTATTACCGCGCCCTTTGCAACATACCTAACTGTCATCCTCTTTCTTATTGTCGTCGGCACAGGTTTGTATCGCAACCGCTACACAACCGATTTCCGCGATGCTCGTTTCTGGAGCAAGCGCAATTTCAGAGAGAAGGAAATCTACGTGCCCATGAATCCCAAGCCCCCAAGCTGCGACTGCTCAATGCCAACTGTTCCTGCTGGCGTCAAAGATTGCGCAGCCAAGGCTCAAGCGGCTGCTGTCAAAGCTGGCAGTGCTACAGCAGCTTATGCCGCCGAATCAGCCAAGCCATACGCCCAGGGAGCTTTGGCTGCAGCTGGAGGTGTCGGTGCCGGTGCTGCTATTGCCGGTGGAGGCCTTGTTGCTGGAACAATGGTTGCGGGTGCAGGTGTTGCTTACGGAGTCAGAGAAATTTCTGGCCAAGCTCTCTCGGACAGCAAGAAGTTGGCAAACAGAGCAGGAGAGGAAATGGACCGCGCGCAATCCCAGTTGGAGCGCGATACGGTTGCTTATATTACTGGCGACGGCCGTATCAAGAAGCAACAGGCGGCTGCCGGCAGTTGCCCTTTCTAAAGAAAACTATCAATATATTTGACTATTAGGATGTTATACATACCAATAGTATTGTGAAAAGATAGGGATACACATGGGAGGTGGTGGAAGCAAACCTATTCCATTTCAGTTACCAATTCCACAGCCGGCGCCGGCACCGCCGCCCCCGGACCCACAGGCGGTAAAACAACAAGCGCGGGTTGAACTTACTATGGCTAAAAATGATGTTGTTGACAAACAAACTGCATATGATATTGTAGCACCAGATGAGGCAAGTCAGCGCAAAATTAATGCAGCTGTGCCTATACGAGATGCATATATATCTGAAAAACGTCAGCAATTTGACTATGAATATAAGTTATTTAATTCGGAAATGGCAAAATTAGATATACTGTCAAACAATGGCTCCTTTCATTTAGCCCAAAAATATAAGAAAAGTTTGTCAAAAAAATTCAACGATGTGACATCTGAATATATCAAACATAAGGAACAGGCGTTTACAAACAAGCGGCGTTTTGATGATTCAGACCCACAAGCGGGCACGCCAGGAATTTACTGGTTTTCGTCAGTAGATGAGCAGGTGTTGCTTGTGTTTTGGACAGCCTATATCATTTTTATAGGCACAATGCTCAGTTTCTTAATAGAATACATACGAATAAAATACCCTATTCAGTTTGCACTATACGCCCCATCATGGTTAGGCCTACTAATATTAATTGTCTATTTGACATACCTTATTATGAAAGCATTTGTATAGTATTACCCAGATAAATTATGTATGAAATATCACATATAATATACATAATTTCCAACATCAAAAAGTAGAGTGTAGCTCTCAATGTTGCAAAATTCCATTAACGCGTATTTATTACTGCGCGATTACCCTTTTCATAATTACGCAATCTTGACGCACCCTAAATATAAGTTTGTATATAGGCATAAAATTCCCTATGTAGAGGTATTAGGAAAAAAAGTAAAAGACTATGTATTTTTCAACATATCCGAAAATAGCAAAAAACCTTGTATGAAGAGACCAGTCTTCATACTGAGTATTAAAAAGGATACCCACACTGCAACTCTACAAACTTTACCACATTGTGCCTACGATACTTTCTACAATCCAACGTATGACCACCGCGCCCCAACTCTTGTATATGCCGCGCTTTCGGTCGCTAAAGACCTCGGCCTAAGTCACATTAGCATAGAAGATAATGTATATCTTAAACATCCAGATATAAATTATTCAGATTTCTTATTTCTAAAAACGGGCCGGCCTTGGTATAAATTTCTTCCGCTAAGCTCTAAATTACTAAAAACTAATCAAGAGAAGCTTTTATATAAACAATGGTCGGTTTTGGCAAGCGACATAAAACACACAGGCGCGCTTGATATAACCATTAATATGAAAGGCATAAATCCCTATCATATCGGTTCTGCATACTGTGTAATAAAGCGTATATTAAAAACACAGGACGCGACATATATAGCCAGATTTCTTCCTATATTTTTCACGGCTCTTGATTGTAAATCATTTTATGGTGAAAAATACACTTTAGATTTGAATCACATATGTGCAGAGTCAAAATAATGGTTAATCGAACATTTCAAGACTACTGGAATCCGCCACCCCCAATGTAGTTGCCACTAATGTCCTCGTCCTCCAGTGTCACGCGCACATCCTTGAACGTCTTACCGCCATCCGCCGTCTTGAACAGTTTCATCAAGCGCTCAATAAGCTCAGGCTTCTTCAGCGCGCGACGCCCATTGGGCTGAGTGTGCTGCCACTGCTTATAGCGCGCAGTAATCTCACTGACAGAAGCCGTAGAACCCACCTCCTTAACCAGACTCTCGTTAGCAAAGGCCACAAAGCTGTCGTTCTCAGACTTGTACCGGTTAATGGCCTCCAATACACAGGCCGGCGCACGCGTGAGACCGTGCTTGAGATACCGCGTCTCCCAGTAGTGTAGAAGCAGGCGTAGAAAAGCAGCCCGCATAGAAGGCGTCTTGAAACGGTCCTCAATGTTTGTGTCCTTCACATACACATGCTTGGCGGGGTCAATCTCAGGATGCCCTGCCTCCTTGAATGCTGACTCAAAGGGCAGCACCTCAATGCGACGCCAGGTGCCACCGTCCATTGAGTTAACGGGTGGCAAATCGTTCGTCGAGAAGAAGATGCGACCCATAATTTTAAACTTCTCCTGGTCGGCAAACAGGCCACGTGCCTCTACAATATCACCACCTGTAAACTGCTTAATACGAGCCGTATTAAGCTTCTCACCCTCATCAGGCTCCTGCATATAGATGAAGCGCTTTGACTTCAGCGTAATAATGTCAGGATTGGCAGCGCCCGACTCAGGGCGCCGACGGGTCAGTGCCGCCGTATTGAGTGATGTCTGATACTCACCAAACACAAAGCGCATAAGATTAATAAGCACCGACTTACCATTACCACCACCACCCGTCATAATGTAGAACTTCTGCTCCCTGTTTTCACCCTCCATGCATGAAGACAATAGCGTCAGCACATACTAACGCAAATCGGGCTTGGGAAACACCTTTGCAAAGAAGTCAGCAAACTCGAGCTGCTCAGGTGTATTGGCGTCAAACGGCGCTAGCTTACCTGTCTTGGGGTCATAATCCAGATTAATAGGCGCCATATCCTGCTCCTTGCCCATTGCAAAGCTGATGTAATCATCGGGCCGCCCCTTGCGCACATAAATCTGAGGCTCAATACCTGCACGAATCTCACCGCCAGGATAGTGGCGCAGTTCAACAACACAGTTGCCGCAAGCAAAGATATCCTTGCGCTGATTCAGCATATCTATAAAGTTTTCATCGTAGAACTTCTCATTACACTCCTTCATGACGTGGTCCTTAAAGGGGGCACCCTCCAACAGCATACAGGACTTCAATATAATCTTGGCCTTTTCCAGCATCTTGGCACCCCGCTCACGCGTCTGCTCAGGGGTATCCTTCTCATTCATCGTGCCACCGAAGGCCGCCGCCTTGCGCCCAGCCTCTGCATTACCGGCCAGATAAATCTTAACAACATTGTTTGTCAGCCGCGCCCGCAGCTCGTTATTTGCCTTCAGCTTCTTCCAGTAGTTTCCAGCATACTGAAAGTAGTCAAGCATCTTCTTGCCAGTCATTGTGCAGCAGAACTCATACTGATACATGCGCTTGACAAGGGTTGCCACCTTCACGTGCGTTGCATCAGGATTCATTAACACCCAATCTACAAACGTGCGCTCGGTAATCTCTTTGTATTTGACCGGATTGTCCTCATTGGCCCAGAAATGGAGGGAACCAATGCGAATCTTCTTGAGTCCAGGCAGATTCTGGAAGGACCGCCACTTCTTCTGATATACATCCATTTCAGTCGCTGCACACCCATCAGCGCGGCGACTGAACTGAGCCCACTTTAGAAGCATCTTATCATCAGAACTAATATTAAACATACAAATACCCAGGTCTACCCACGAACCATAATCCGCGGCGCGCTTGTTGGGATGCAGGCACTTCTCGACAAGCTCATAGACCTGCTCAATGTCATCCTGTGTATAGCCGCCATGAGCCGCCAAATCAAAGTCGTCCCCGCCAACAATATCATTGGTCTCCTGACTCATTGCTGGCACCTCCCGCGATGACGGCATAGGACCCAGGTGTGGCGACTCGCGGCGCTTATCCTCACGCGGGTCAGACTTGCCAGTGCCCCACATTGACATTAGGGCGTCAAACTCAATCTTACGGTCGGTGTTATACTTGATAGGCGTAAGGTTCTCGTGGCCCACGCGAATGCTCAGCAGCTTAATCAGGTCAGATGTTTCGTAGTCATCCACATCTTCCTCCTCAAGCGCCTCGTCAATGGCTTCACGGCGCGCGTCCTCGGCAATCTTTCCCACATCAATATTAGTAGGCAATGTATAGATGTTCTTTACCTCATAATACGTCTTGTCTGCCTTTGTGGCCCCGTAAAGGAACCAGTTATTGCGCGCAATCACTGCTACATCAAGCGCGTCAGCCTCCTTACCAAGAAAGTCGGTCCCATCAAATGACTCCTGAACAAGGTTGTTCTGGAGCAGATATCCGCGCAGAGTAAACTGAACCTTTGGCTCAATCGTAATATCAGGACAAATAATATGAACACCGTCCTTGTGTGCAGATATAGGCCCATTTTCAGTCTTGTAGGTGCCCAGCTCTGGACTGGACTTGAGCTGAACAAAGAAGCGCAGGGGCTTGCCGTTGAAACTAGACATATCAAAGAAGCGATACAGCATCATTGCATAGTTTAGAACAAAGGCACGGGTGTGGTCCGTGGTAAAACGCCGCTTCAAGTGCGCTCCAGCAATATAACGAAAATCTAGGTCAACCATAATAGGTGCGCCGTGGGGCAAATGCCGCTCAAGAAGACCGCACGCGTGGGGGTGTGGTCCGAAAATTGTGTTGTGGACAAGCTTCAGAAACTTCTCGTAATCCTTATCGGGAATACGCCACTTGCCCTTGTCATCGCGCCCCATTCCTGTAATATTCCAATCCGGCCCATCTACGTAATTATTTGTTAAGTAATTACGTAGAATATCGTGTGGTTTGGTCTCACTATTCGTCGTCATAGTGCTATGTTTTGTCTTTCAAATCAGCGGCGCTAAACCCACTCAATTTTTAGCCAATTAGTCTTGAATATAAAAAGCTGGATATAAATATATCAGGAAATTATATTGTTATTAGAACATCCACCGCTACTGGGTTCAGGAAATCGCGGTACGCATTCGCGTATTTTGTCAGCAAGGGTAGAGAATTTGTATGTCATCTGCATTCTAAAAAAATCCATTACTTCAGTTTTATTGTCATAATCAATCAAACTGATAGCGTTATCAATAAGTCTAAGCCTATTTTTATGAAACGATTCAGTCATTGTGTCGTAAAATTCAAGGGCAAATTCAGGCGGTTTCTGTATCATATTTAATACAGCTCCAAGTAAGTTTGAATGAGTTAACATTCGATTATAAATATCACTAAGTTCAGTTGCACCCTTGCCTTCATAGCCAGGCTCATTTTCAAGAGGGCTTTTTGTTAAAACACTTGTTAAAATACATAACAATACGCTTTTGAGTGATTGACACCCAGACCATTTATCCCCCACGTGCCATGTATTAAGAAGAGATAGACAGACTTTCCCATCACGGTACATGTTGGGATTAAAGCGCGTGACGCCGTCTTGAGTCAATGAAGTCATCGCAGGTGGGCTATACGGATAATCATCTGGAAACTTTACGCCAAAAAAATAATATCCTCCCATATACGGAGTATCAGCTGGACCAATAATTAAAGCGGTCCCTTTACTCATATTTACATCATCGTGCATATAATATATCCCTAACTCTTTCATATCATCTTTCTGTGCATTTAATATATCGGCAGGTATTCGTTTTTCCGCCACCCTTGTTAATGGCATCCGCGCACCACTTATGTTTTTAAATAAGTAATAATTGTTTAGGTCATAAACAACTTTCTGGGTGTTCCTTCATGAAAGCATCGATATCGTTAAGAATCTTATGCGGGGAACAGTGTATGGGGTCCACTTCTGGTCGACGCAAAAATATATATATGCCTTCGTCAAAAACTATATTTTCAGGCCTAACATCGTTGTGGCGACCATGCACACTTAGGCCGTGCAATAAATCTGCCGTCCCATATTTATAATCTACTTTCATCCATGGTCGTACAATTTTCATTATTTCAGGTGATAAATATTTATCAAGTGGAAAATGACAATGCAGCGAATATAAAAATTGTACCATGTCGCGCCCATGTTTAAAACATGCGTATCGTGACCCAAAATAAGAACCAGCTTCAATATTACTCATTTCCGCTGCAGGTGTTTGTACACCATTAGCTATACAGGCAAATCCATAATCAATTAATACAATAAGTGGTAAGGGCGTATTTTTGTCACGCAAAAGTATATTATTAATTTTTATGTCTCGATGATTCATACGCAAGCGAGTTTGTAAAATATCTATTATGTGGGCCATCTGTTTTAAAAAATGCAAAAATAATCTATCATTTGATGCTATATCATCTTGTTTAAATTTATCGCGCATATAACGTAAAAGTGTATCGCCAAGTATATATTCCATAGAAATACAGATATCTTTGATATCTGTTATTTTTCCAGATGCAGATTTAGAATGACAAAATATCTCATAAACTCGTGGTACAGCATGTTCTAAACCAGCCTGCGCAACTGCATTGTAAGCAAGCGTTAATACCGCCGCTTCATAAATATGTGCTAATATTTCTTCATTTATAATATTTTCTTTTACTTGACCTGTCATTCTTTCTTCTTGACTTGTCAAAACTATAGGAGTCTTTTTTATAACAATTTGTTCTCCTAAATCATTAGCGGATGGCTTGAATTGTGCAATTCCAGATATATCAACCGTATCACGATGATAAATTTTTCTTGTAGCCAGAAAAATTTCACCGTAAGTGCCCGAATCAACTTTTTTTAGCCACTCGTATGTGGGTAAAAAATGTCCTCCTGAAATGTCAATAAGGGGTTTAGCAAAATGTTCTATTTGCTTGCCATTACTTAGCTTACTTGTTGTTAAAGGAATCTTATTCCATATAGGTAAGTTATTGCTAATATCGGTCAGGTCATCTGCAATAACACAGTTTGAAAAACCATGAACTCGCAAATCAAACACCATCCCTATAGATGGGATTTATTATTATATCCAGCTTGTGAACCCAATCTGCCGTCAAGGGTGCAACATCGGTTTGGAGATAAATTGCGTGCATGTCTAATTTTTCAAGAACAAGGCGGCATATTTTATCACTGATATATGATATTTCTATCGGATGAACGGAATCAAGAAAAGGCCCCCTAGCCTCTATCGGAAGGGTTAAAAAATTGTATACTGCGTCAGGGTTTGAAACATATTTATTCAGCTCGGCTATCAATTGCTCCCTATTCATACATGTATGAATAGCTTCAGATAGTCGTGGGCAAACAAGAATTTCTCTAAATTTAGCCCACGACGAGAAAGGATATATTTTAAGGACACCCTGAACTTTCTTGATTAGCCCATCCAATTCGGGTCGTTCAAGACCAGCAAACCGCGTTTCGCTCTCGGGCTCATACAATAATTTTTGTATGTATTCATATTTTATTTCAAGCGTAGTTCTGAAGGGTGGGCATGTCCATGGTTCTAGTGCCATACAACGGCAGTATAAATCGTGGAAAAGTGCTAAGAATACAGTGTGTTCGTTTGTTTCGACTTTTGTTCCTTGATTCAATTCCGGCAACATAAAATAAAAATTTATACCATCGCTAATAGACTTATGATAAGGACTCAAATAGTAATAGATACTTAGTGCGCCAATCCAATCACATCCATCAATATTAATTTCTTCAGATAAATTTTTAACCATGTGTCGCCCAGATATATCCTTTGTGTGTATAGATTTATCTGGTCCGAAATATGCATACTGAAAGTCTTTATCTAAACGTTTCTGTTTCAGCGTCGTAGCGCGCCGTAATATATTTTTTCGAGTTTGAAGCATTGCTATTAAAAGAGTTCGCCCAGTTTTTAAGCGGTTGATATTCAAAAAATTTGACAAGCTACATAAAAGATAAGAACTAATCAGAAGTCAATATGGCCGACTATGAAGATGCATTTGAAGATGAGGATGTCGACCTTGGGGAGGAGGGTTTGATACCCGATGACGAAGACTCAGGTCTTATAGATATTACAGCGGCTGGCCCAAAGCCCAGCTCTGAGACACAAGCACTGTTGAATCATCACCCGGAAATATGGGTAGATTATTCAAGTGCTGTAGTTGAAAAGCTCCTGAACAAGAAGCGTACATGCTACCCCTTTCTTACTCAGTTTGAAAAGACAAAGGTATTAACTTTCCGCGCATCCCAAATTGCGCAAGGCGCCAAACCCTATATTGAAATTCCAGATGAGATTACTGATGTGTACGCAATTGTAAAAATGGAGCTAAAGGCGAAGAAGCTTCCCTTTATTATTAAGCGCCCGCTCCCGGACGGTGATTATGAATACTGGCGTTTGAATGAGCTGATGGTCTTTGATTAGACTACAACATATAGATAACATCTATAGATTTTTATATAATATTATATAAATCTAAATATAAATCTAATCATATTTTTATAATTTTCAATATTTTATATAGATAGACAAACATGTCTAACTTAGCTCTTATGCCAAAAGTAAATTATACAATGGTCGCCAAAAATTTAGATTTACCAATATTGCCTACATATTTTAGTTGGGGAAGTATTGTTAATAGTCTTAATCGTATAAAATTACCAAAAAATCATATAATTAGAAATGCATGCAGCACTCAAATTAATTGTAAATACCCTCCAGGCAATCTTAATACTGGTGTTCCAAGAGTATTAATGCCAGAGGTGAATCGTTCGGTATTAGAAAACTTAAAAGGGAAAATAGATTTTACCGAACATACTATATCAGTTAAAGAATTAGCAAATTCTTATGTTGCGCAAAGAGAAATTTTGCTTCCAAAAATTAAAGCACAGGCAGAAGCAATTAAGGCGGGTAAATTTAATATTTTTGAAAATACGTGGTATGTTGCAACGGCGGCGGACGGGAAGAAAGTTATTATTGATGGTCATCATGGCTGGGGTGCAATAAATCTTCTTTTAAAAGAAGGTGCCATTGACCCAGAGGCAAAAGTAAATGTAGTTGATTTTAGTGAGAGTCCTGAAAAAGTCATTTCAATGGCGTTCTATGAAGGCAATGCTCACACAAATCCTTTTCGGCCAAATCTTGTAAAGACCGGTGGTAAAAAGCGCACCAAGCGTAGCCGCTATAACAAAAGAAAAACTATAAGAATTAGGCATTAGATTATGCTGAACAGTAAATACTAAAATTAAATTCTAAAATAGCATTTAATTTTTATTGAAAGTATAATACACATCTAAAAATTTATTTTCCCCAAACATCAATGCGCTCCGATGGTGGTATCCATCCTTCGTCTTTTTCAGTAAAACCAAATGCTTCATAAAATTCATTACAATGGCGTAATATGACGTTGACACGCAGCTGTGCTGGCGCATGTGAATCATTCTTAACAGCCATTTCGCGCGACGCTTTTTTCTCTTTATAGGCCCAGCTTTTAGAATAAGCTATAAAATACATCCGTAATTGGCGTAATTGTTCTGATTTCGGAGTTTTTTGTTTGCGCCAACGTGTTTTTAATACATCAATGCATATAGCGATTGCACCTAAATCTGCTAAATTTTCACCTAGGGTCAACTCGCCATTAATTTTAAGGCCCTTATAAGTTTCTTTATCAAATTCATTAATAATATATCTTGTTTTAGTATTATATAATTCTACATCAACACTGGTCCACCAAGGAAAATAATTACCGTTTTCATCGTATTTGCGCCCTTCTTCGTCAAATCCGTGTGAAATTTCATGCCCAATAATATTACCCACGCCAGCTAAATTGTCAATAAAATCGGCATCTGGTGAAAAGAATGGTTTTTTAAGGAAGCCCAGTGGAATACATAGTTCATTAAGGTCTGCATAATAATATGCGTTTACATCAAAACACGGATTTGACCATAATTTACGCATGGCTGAAGTTTCACCAGCCAATTTACGTATATCCCATAACGCGGAACGTTTATTAAGGCCTAACAAGTTCAAAAAAAATGTATCTTTATCAATCGGAACACCCTTAAATTCATCAAACCATATATTCGGAAACGCAATTTTGTGCCCCATTGTATTAAGCTTGTGTTGTGCTATTTTTTTACTTCCTTCAGACAACCAATTTAGTTTCATTACCCGCTCTTTTGCTGCTGCTATAACTTCATCCTTAATTTGGGTCCCGCCAACACGAATTTGTTCACACAATTTATAATTTGTTTCAACGTATAATTTACCAAGGGCTTCACTGCATACTTCGTTGCATATATCATACACTCGTGTATCAGTGTCATCCTGCTTCTGTTGCCCCTTCAAAAATTTTACATAAAATTCAAAATACAAATTGTCATATGGCGCATGTAGCACGCCCTGCAACGAAAGAATTATAGTTGATTTTATCCAAAGTCGCCATTTAGATATGGTAAATTTAACCATATAGGTGTTTATCCGATGTATGTAGGATGGATTAGACACAACAAATGTTAAGGCGGGCAACACTTCTGCTGAAATTTGCATGCCTGTAAATAGGTCTGTCCAGCGTATATTTGGAAATTCATTGCACAACATTGTAAAATTCATAGGATTATAAATATATTCGGCTTTTCCTATATCTTCCCTGTCAATATAGATATCGGCGACACTTTCTTCAATTGCAAAAAAATCAGTAGCTAAATTAGCAATTTTAGATGCTTTAGCTACATCGCGCAAAAATTTTTTGTATCTGTTATAAATTTCACCTTTCTCCATAAATTCTGATTTAGGTATACCTAATTCCGGCTCTCCAATATAGACAGCATATTTATTGGTATTACGTACATCATTCATAATTTTTATTTCAATAGGGCTGCGCAATCCGTATAAATTTATTTCACCCATTGAACAGGCGCATTCGGCGTGATTGTTAAATGCTGTCTGCTTTTCCAGAAGCACATTTAGATATTCTAAATCGTGATGCCACCCATCATAAGCGCTTTTCACAAATATTCCAAATGGTGTAGAGGTATGTTTTGCATACTGAAGCAATTTTCTCATTTCATTTTTAATACTGTCCTCTAGTTCATCAAAGACACTAACAGAATTTTTATCTGCAGCAATGGTCTGTTTATGCAACCAGGCCCTGTTTGTATCAGTATAGAAATCCTTTAACGAATAGGACATCTCCCTATTAATAACTATATATTTTAACAAATTGGAAAAATATATAGTTTATTTAATTTGTTTAATGTATTTATTTTGATACAGCTACGTGGGGTTTAATATGTAAAACTGGTGCTGTTGCCGAATTAGACCCATTTGTTGAGCTATGGGTAATCTCAACGGGAATAACATACATAAGGCGTGGGCTTAGGCCGCGTGCTATATGACGTCTGCCTCGCCCCCTACAGGAATCAATGGGACCAGGAGCAATTGGAATAATCCGCTCAGA
>Ga0114975_10001170_pt1 | contig 19069 bp, 13 predicted proteins | sample S_130626_EF_Meta_FD_87031 | JGI IMG/M metagenome (GOLD analysis project Ga0114975, IMG submission 87031) | Freshwater microbial communities from Lake Simoncouche, Canada to study carbon cycling - S_130626_EF_MetaG | ecosystem: Environmental > Aquatic > Freshwater > Lake | place: Lake...
CTTACAGCTTATTGGGGGTTACAAATCGTTGCTATGTTTTACGTGCTGATATTGACTTAGCTAGTTTAGTTGGTCAAACGAGCCGCCCAACCGGAGCTCCAGCTAATGGTACATATTGGTTAGACACTACAACAAGTACTTGGGGCATTTATGAATTTAATGCATCAACCGGCCAATTTGAATTGCAAGTGCCTATTGTTATTAGTGATACTACTAGCCTAAGTGGTGGTGTTCCGTTAAACAGTATTGGTAATATTGGACAATACGCCATAAATGCTATTGCACCAGCATCAACTAATCCAAATGATGCAAGTACATATTTCTATAAAACAACAGACAATGTATGGGTAACATTAGGTTCTGCGGCATGGGCTAACGATGTTCCTACTGTTCAGGGTGCAGACTCAAGCACTTCAACTAGTAATCCATTGACTGCAGGTGATGCATTTACTATTTCTTTAAGTGGAAATGCGTTCTTGCGAGCCACTATTACAGTTCCTGCAAGTCCTAATAATTCAGCCGCAGGTATTGCAACTTTAATTAATGGTTTAGGTTGGACGTATTTAAGCGCGGTAGCAACTAGTTCAAATAAATTAGAAATTTATTCATCACAACCAGTTACTGGCGAAACGACATCATTGGGACTAACTCAAACCGTTGGATCAGTACTTGACGATTTGGGAATTACTACTTCAGCTGGAACAGTAACAGGTGGTGTTTTCTATCAACCGGCATTATTATTTGGCACAGCATCTCAGATGCCATTATGGCAAGCAAGTCAAACTTATCCGCGCCCAACAGGCTCTGTATGGGTAAAAGTTGGGACTTCTGGTAATGGCTTGGCTCCGGTCATATCTAAATATAGTACAGCTACCGCAAGTTTCTCTGCACAAACTGTAGTATCAAGTACATCTGATTGGGCAGTAATTGCTGAATTAGATTCAACTGGTGGTCAAGCAATTCCTGCAGGCACAGTATATGCACAGTATTCATTTGACGGTCCCGGATCTTACACAGCAATACCCAATTATGGTTATTTCAATGAAGGACCAATCTTCTTATGGGAAAAAGCTACAACCGGCGCAACAGTGGCTACAGGTACAACAACCAATTGGACATTGGATGGTATTCCCGGAGGATCCGGTGATATATTTGTTCAAGTAAGTGTCCCCGGATCACCAAGTTTGTCTAGTATATACACGGTAGGTCCTATATCAGACGGTGATGAGCCTACAGACTTTGTAACTGCATGGTCAGCTGCCGGAATTCCTAACACAACATGTGCAGTAACTACTGATGGTGCAATTCAATTGACACAAACTGAAGGTGGTATTATATCAATTAGTGATTGGTTCCCTACTACTTCTGCATACGTAGGTTCAAGTACAACTATTTTAGCACAAGCAGGTTTTGTTCCAGATAGTACAACTAATGTAAAAACAGGTTACTCATTAAATCATGCACTAACTGTACAAGATCCAAATCCCCCAGTAGGCGGAACAGGTGCATTTATTGTAGTTAGATTATATTACGGTCAATACATATTAGTAGGTGACGGAGTTTCTGGTTCATTTAGTGGTACCGGATATGCAGTTGGTAATTTAATTACAATCCCATATACAAGTTTAGGTGGATTTAGTTCTGCTAATAATTTAGTAGTGCGAGTTACAAGCATAAGCGGTGGCGGTGCAACAGGTCCTGTTACAGGCGTAACATTTGTATCTGGAGAAACTATCCCACAAGATTATCTAGTTCAAATTAGTGACTGGGTTCCACTAGAGTATACAGCAAACGAAGGTGCTCCGGTAGCATTACCAACTAATAATACAAACTGGTTCTACTCAGTAGCAGACCAAGTTGATATTATGGTTAACTATAATGGTCAATGGAATGGTTATGGTACATTGAACTATGATAGTTCAGGTTTCCCTCAACCATCTGGTAGTAATGCAACTGATCCAAATGGTCCAATTTGTACTGCCAGTGAACCAACAACACAAAGTGACGGCACAGCATTAGTATACGGTGATATCTGGATTGATACTAGTGACTTAGAAACATATCCATTAATCAATCGTTGGGAATCAGTTGACGGTATAGATCAGTGGGTTCGTTTAGATAATAGTGACCAAACTGGTAGCACAGGCGTTACATTCTTAGATGCACGTTGGAGTACTAGTGGTGCTATTAATCCAGTAGATGACCCTATCCCAACAATTACTAGTTTATTAGATAGTAATTATGTTGATTTAGATGCACCTAGTCCAAGTCTATATCCAAATGGTATGTTGTTGTTTAACACACGCCGTTCAGGATATAACGTAAAACAATTTAGAACAAATTATTTTACAAGTGCAAATTACCCAGATGCAGGCGCATACGATCCTAGTACTCCTACTAACGATGCTAACTTACCATTAGTAAGTTATACATGGGTATCTGTGAGTGGCAATCAAGCAAACGGATCTCCTTATATGGGTCGTCAAGCACAACGCAACATGGTTGTTGAATCATTACGTTCTGTAATTGACACAAATACAGATATTCGTGATGAAGATAATTACTTCAACTTGATGGCAACACCATACTATCCAGAACTACAACCTAATATGGTTGTGTTGAATGCTGATCGTGGTGAAACAGGCTATATCATCGGTGATACTCCAATGAGATTACCGGACGATGCTACTGCAATTCAAGCATGGGCTACTAATGCAGCCGGCGCCGAAAGCACAGGAGAAGCAGGTTGTGTAACACGAAATACATATCTAGGTCTATTCTATCCAAGTGGAATCGCCCCAGACTTAGCTGGCAACTTAGTTGCTGTCCCCCCAAGCCATATGATGTTACGTACTTTCTTACGCAACGATACAATCAGTTATCCATGGTTAGCGGCGGCTGGTACTCGCCGAGGTACAATTGATAATGCTACAAACATTGGTTATTTGGATGCAGTAACTGGTGAATTTATTACAACTAAAACACGTATTGGTATACGTGATGTATTGTATATCAATTTCATTAACCCATTAGTGTTCTTCACTGGTGTTGGTTTGTTGAACTACGGTAACAAAACAAGTTTCAATTCACAAAGTGCATTGGATAGAACTAACGTTGCACGACTAATTGCTTACATACGTAGACAATTAACATTAGCGGCAAGACCGTTTGTATTCGAACCAAATGACGCATTAACACGTAACCAAATTGCTGGTGTTGTAGAAACACTAATGGTTGATTTAGTTGCTAAACGTGGGTTGTATGATTATCTAGTAGTGTGCGATGAATCAAACAACACTCCTGCTAGAATTGACAGAAACGAACTTTGGATTGACGTTGCAATTGAGCCTGTTAAGGCAGCTGAATTCATCTACATTCCAGTAAGAGTTTTGAACACAGGTGAATTATCACAGTAATATAAATATCCCCCTAGCTAGGGGGAATTTAAAAGATAAATATATATAACAGGAGAAACAAAAATGGCAACAGCCTCACAATCATTGTTTAACATGACAGTAGCATCTGATAACGCCGGCGGCAATCAGGGCTTGTTAATGCCAAAACTACAATTTAGATTCAGAGTAAACTTTTTGAATTTTGGCGCAAGTGCTAGTTCAATTGAATTAACTAAACAAGTTATTGACTGCTCTCGTCCTAACTTATCATTTGCTGAAGTTACAATACCAATATACAACTCAACGATGTATCTAGCCGGAAAGCATACATGGGCACCAATGAACATTAACGTTCGTGATGATGCATCAAATACAGTAAGTAGATTGGTTGGTCAACAATTACAGAAGCAAATGGACTTTGTTGAACAAGCATCAGCCGCAACTGGTCAAGATTATAAGTTTCAAACAAACATTGAAATCTTAGATGGTGGTAACGGTGCAGCCGCTCCTATCGTATTAGAAACATGGGAACTATATGGTTGCTTCTTGCAGACAGCTAACTATAATACATTGAATTATGCTACAAACGAAGCGGTAACTATTGCATTGACATTACGTTATGATAACGCAATTCAATCACCAATTGGTTCTGGTGTCGGTGCAAGTGTTGGTCGTACAATTGGTTCAATCGCTACAGGTATCGGTGGTTCTCTTTAATATTAATTAAAGGAATCTAGCAGATGTCTGGATTTTTTCAGAACTTATTACGTGACGCTGCCGGAACATTTTTCGGCAGCGATTTCCTTCGTGATTATACTCATGCATCAAAAACATTTAGGCCCAATGCTTATCAAAACGCTCCTAAATTTAAATTCCTCTTTCATGTCTATTTTGAAATAAACCCTCAGGCATATTCACAGAATGTTAGTACAGGCGCTAATTTTGGTTTAGCAGTTAAGACAGTCAAACTACCTGGATTTTCTTTTAACACCACTGAAATGAATCAGTATAATCGTAAAAGAATTATACAAACAAAAATCAAATATGATCCTGTTAATATTGCTTTCCATGATGACAATGGCAATATGATACGTAATTTATGGAAAGCATATTATAATTATAACTATGCTGATGGCACAAAACCTAAAGTTGTATTTGCAGGCTCACGTGGTGGCGGGGCAAATCAAACAGGAACACTGGTTACTTATAATGACCGAACAACATATACACCTTCTATTACCGGTAATGATGATTGGGGATACATAGGAGAAACCCCAAATCCAACAGGTAACAAAATACCTTTTTTTAAAAACATTACTGTATTTGGTCTTAGCAGACACAATTTTGTAGCATATACTTTAATTAATCCTATCATTAGTAAATTTGACCATGACACTTATAGCTATAGTGAGGGTGGTGGTGTTATGGAAATGCAAATGAACTTAGATTATGAAACCGTTGTATACAATGAAGGTCAACTTGATGGTAGAACTCCTAGCAACATTGTCACTGGTTTTGGTCTTGATGCTAACTATGATAGAACTGTAAGTCCTATAGCACGCCCGGGATCAAACGGAACTATATTAGGTCAAGGTGGATTAGTAGATGGTGTAGGAGGTACAATGTCAGCGTTAGCAGAAGGTAATATATTAGGTGCTATTCAAGCGGCCGGGACAACGTATAATACATTTAAAAATGCACCTATTAAAAATTTAGTAAAATCTGAGGTTGTGGCAGGCATTACAAACGCAGTACAGCAAACACCCAATAGAAACATAAATGTTGTTACACCTATATTTGGTGCAACTCCTACTAGCTTGGGTACCGCCGGTACTCCACCAAATGCAACCGCAGGCCCTGCACAAATAGGACCAAATCCGTATGCGGGCAAAAGAAATCCTTAATATTTAGGTAATAAATAATAACATGCCAAGAATATTAGATACTAGAACATCAATGGATCAAACAGTTAGAATATTTGATTCATTCTACTCCATCAATTTATCGGTTAATGCCAATGAATATGATATTGTGCATGGCTATTTTCTATCAGTATGTGATTCAAAAAATATAGCGGCTAATTTTACTGCTGTGTTATTTAGGATATCACAAGAAACACAAATTCCAGTACTCAATTTATTAGATCAAATTAAAGGTACTAACAAAATGGAAATGAATCAAACTATTGCTTATTATCTTAATAGTTTCAAAAGCAAAACTTCATTATACGGCATTGCTGTTGTTCCTAAATCAAATCAACCAGTATCACGTAACATCGTGCAATAATCATGGGTAAATGGGCACAAGGCATATTTACGCCAAAAAACGGACACAAGTATATAGGCAAACACGCACCTAAGTATAGATCAGGTTGGGAACTAACCTTTATGACATTTTGTGATACAAATAAAAATGTAACTAGTTGGGCCAGTGAATCAATGTCTATTCCATATAGAAGTCCACTAGATGGCAAGATGCATATGTACGTGCCGGATTTTTTTGTAGTCTATCAAAACAAATACGGCAAACAACTTGCTGAAGTTGTTGAAATAAAACCCAAGAAACAAAGTTTAATTGAAAGTCGTGTTGCCAATGCTAGAGATAGATTGGTAGTAGCAGTCAATCATGCTAAATGGGCGTCTGCTATGGCTTACTGCAAAGCACAAGGTTTTACATTTCGTGTAATCACAGAAGATGACCTTTTTAGAAACGGTTCACGAAAGTAACTAAATACTTTTATGACCAAAAGACTTGAAGAATTATTCGAATTACCTCAGGAAGAAATTGATACTCTTTCTAAACCTATTCCTGAAAACGCAGAATTAGTCACTACAACTGCATTAGATAACTTAACTAAAATTGAAGAAGCATTACCGCAAGTACGCGGACTAGATGCCGCTGACGGGGAAATGGATGAGTTAGCTACTCTAGCAACATCAAGCTATAAAGACTTGATGGATCTAGGTATGCAAGTTGATAGTAGATTTGCCAGTGAAATTTTCAATAGTGCTAGTAGTATGCTAGGTCATGCTATTACAGCAAAAACAGCTAAATTAAACAAGAAATTAAAGATGATTGAGTTGCAATTAAAGAAAGCAACATTGGATCAAAAACTAGCTTCAAAAGAAGAACAAATAGAAGCAACACCATTGGGTGAGGGAAAATCTTTGGATAGGAATGAGTTGTTAAAGATGTTGGCAGCGAAATCCAATTAAAAAGATAAATAATAGATACAGGAATTAAGAAATGAAAAGCCTACGAAAATATATAATGGAAAGTGTACATACTTACAATTACACTATCAAAATTGCTGGTCAAGTTGACAAGAACTTCTTAGATATGTTTAAGTACAATCTAAACAAATTTGACCCTGTCAATATTGGTGAGCCAAAGAGCACGCCAATACAAAAAAGTCCATATGGTTTTCCTAATTTAAGTAACCAAAGTGTAACAATAATTAAAGCAGAATTTCGCTATCCAGCGACTGAGCCAATGATTCAACAGATTGCACAGTTATTAGGTTATCAAGTTGATATGGTTCGTGTAGTAGGTACTGATTTTGATGATAGCATTGATAGTGAAATGATTGGATACGAGAATGAAATGAGTCATAGTCCATTATTAGATCACACGGAATTAGAAGAACAACCTAATGCCAAAGCCGCAAATAAAGCATATGGTGATTCATACTTACAATCAATTAAAGATCAAGCTAAAGATAGCAAGATTAATATTCTTTATGCAGGTAAGGAAACACCAGATTCGTTTGACCCATTCAAGCCTTATTTGGATGACAAAAAAATGGGTGACAAGAGTCCTATGAGTAAAATTACTCGTCCAGCAAAGCCAGCAACTGGCGCACGTAAATAATTAAAGGAATAACAAAATGGATTTCAAAAGTTTATTATCACAACTAGACCAGTTGAACGAAGCTACAGAAAAAACTAAAACTGGTTTAAAGCACACTGCTGAACCAGGTGGCTATGGTCGTAAAGATGACGAAGATGAAGAAGGTAATAAAGTTAAAGTTGCCTCTACTGAAAAAAGAGGTAAAGGTCGTCCCAAAAAAGCTACGCAATCTTCAGGTGAAGATAAGAAGTATGACTTCAGTGCGTTTGGTGTTAAGGCAGGCAAAGATGTTAAGTTGCCTAAGTATGACAAAAAGAAAACTACTAAACATAGTTTAAAAGAATACTTTGAACAATTAGAAAAAGTGTTGAATGAAGAAGGTTATACAACTGCCCCGATGCCGGGCGCAGTAGCAGTTAAAGATGGCACCGGCAAAGTAGTAGCAACTGCAAAGAATCCGGCCGCTGCCGCAGCCTTTGAAAAAGGTGATATTTCTATTGGTGGCGGCGAAGAACTTAAAGAATTAAGTCTAGGTACTATTCAGTCAGCAGCCGCAAAGCGTGATGCACAGCAACCAGGTCAAATGTCACCAGCTACACAACGCAAAGACCCAATGGTTCATGCTACTAATCGTATCAACATGAATACTCGCACACTAGATGAAAAAGACATTGGCAAGCATAACAATGCTACTACTGGCTTTGATGCATTAGTTCGTAAACTTACACCTAAATATGGTAAAGAAGCCGCAACAAAAATTGCAGGCGCACAAATGAAGAAAATCAAAGAAGCCGAAATGCCAACACATGATGGTGACATGGGCGCTGGTTTAGGTGCTGGTCGTAGTCAACAATTTGAAAGCCGCGTCAAAGCTGATGATAAAGCTGAAAAAGCTGGTAAGAAAGTTACTAAAGACTTAGAATATGATATGTATCACAAGGGTAAAGATGATAATAAAGCTGAAAAAGCTGGCAAGAAAGTTACTAAAGATATTGAGTATGACGAGAAACATAAAACCAACGAAGCTAAGAAGCCAGATGCTAACAAGAATGGCATCCCTGACTATGCAGAAGATGGCAAGGGTAAAAATGATTTGAAGAAAAAGAAAGTCAAAGAAGGTATGAACAAAAACTTATTAATTGCCAAATTAAAAGGCAAACACGATGGCATGAAGGGACATTCACATTGTGGCAAAACATATGAAGACATGGAAGAAGCACGTTGCTACCATGAAGGCTACAAAGAGGGTCTAGATGAGTGCTATGGTCAAATGCCAATTCAAGGTATGGTTGGTGAAATGAACAATGAAATAGAAAACATGGCAAGCTATGGTGCACGTACACCTGCTATGGAAGATGATATGTACGAAATGGATAAAACTTCTTATATGAAACAACAGGCAATCAAGACTCCTGGAAATTCATTCAAAGCATTTGGTCAAACTTTTAGTGACAATGACGTACTAGATGAATTTGCTTTTGAAGCATTAGACAATCAATTAAATGCTTTATTAGAAAGTAAAGAAGATGTTGCCGAAGGCATGACTGTTTCTATCAGTAAAGGTCAACAAGGTGCCCCTGATTCAGTAAGTGTATCGGCACAAGATGGCGAAGCAGACCAATTGTTATCAATCATTAAATCAGCAGGTTTAGGATTGTTTGGTGGTGAAGACCAAAATGGTTATGGTGCACCACAGGGTGGCAATGCACATGGTGGTATAAGCGTAGTTGATGACCATGACGGTATGATGGCACTAATGAAGAAATTGTCTGGCGCAGGTGAAGAAATGTCCGGTGGCGACTATGAAGATGAAGAAGGTTCCGAAGAACACGGTGAGCACGGTCATGAAGAAACATGTGAATCATGCGGTGGAATGATGGAAGCTGGTCATTCATGTGGTTCAAAAGAAATGGTTGACGAAGTTGAATCAGAAGACCAACAACTATACAATGTAGCAGAAGATAATCCTCCTGATAGTGGTGCTGATAATACTAATGCTGATGTTGCGGGTCAAGTAGGTAGTGACGAAGCATTAGCAAAAGATGATGCAGCCGCCGATGAAGAAGAAGCTAAAATCTATTCAAGCCCTACTAACGAAGCTGAAGATGAAACAGGCGAAGAAGCCGGCAAAGAAAAAATAGATGAAGGCACTTGTAACAAATGTGATTGCAATCCTTGCAAGTGTGAAACAATGTCAGAGTCAAGTTTCTTTAATCTTTACAAAAAATTAGCAATGTTATCAGAAGAATCAACTAGTGAAAAAGATGACAAAGCTGAGAAAGCCGCTAAGAAAGTTGCTAAGGATATCGAATATGACGAAGGTCATAAAGGTAAAGATGATGACAAAGCTGAAGAAGCTGGCAAAAAAGTCAAAAAAGACATTGAGTATGATGACAAGAAAGATAAGAAAGAAAAGATTGACGAGTGGGCAAATGATGCAGGTCCCGGTAAATCTGTATCAGACACTACATTTGAAGCTGATATCGACTTTATGATGAACATTATCAGTGGTGGTTTGAACAAGCGTAAGCAGACTGGTCAAACAACTATTCCTGTCGTTGGTACACAGTTAAATCGTATGATGTCTCATGGTACAACTGATATTAATGAATCAAAAATGTTAAATGAATCAGTACGTGACTGGAAAAAATTAGCAGGTATTTAATATTAGCTAACACAAGATACCCGGCAATAGTCGGGTATTTTTTTGGGCTGATGATTCTTAAAAAACGATAAATACTTTATAACTAGGTAGATAAATATGGCTCAACAAAACATAGACTTTGGTACGTTTCCTGACGACCCGTCAGCGGATGCGATACGAACGGCTTTTAGTAAAGTACAAAATAATTTCAACCAACTATTTGGTACCAATGCAAATTCAACAGTAACTTCAATTAACCGAACACCCGGGGCCGGCGTTACTGTTAATTATCCTACAGGTAACGTTATAATTTCAGCAAACATTGCATGTTTACAAGTATCAACTACATCGTTGAAAGTAGGTCGCGGAGCAGATAATACACAAAGTAATGTAACAATTACAAGTTCTTCACAACAATTAAACATTGATATAGATCCAGCAAATGTATTTTCTGCTAATTTTGGAGCCCCTGGATTGGGCCTAGCAAATTTCAATGGAACATTAACATCTAATTCTTTTTATCAACCGAATATTAATGCATTAGGAACACTTTCTTCTTTGGATGTTTCTGGTAATGCTAACTTCACAGGCAATTCTTCATTTACTAATAATGCCACTTTTAGTGGTACTACTATTAATTTTTCCGGGGCATCTAATGTAAATCTTGGGTCAATTAGTAATATTCATATTAGTGGCGGAACTGTAGGATACTATTTACAAACAGATGGTCTCGGTAATTTAATATGGGGCCCAGGTGGTGGCGGCAATGGTGGTGGATCACCGGGGGGAATTAACACACTTGTTCAATTTAATGATGCTGGATCATTTGGTGCTAATCTAGGTTTTTCATTTGATAAAGTAACTGGCATTTTATCTACACCGGGATTAACTGTTGCAAATCTAGCAACCGTTGGAAATATAACTGGAATCTTTGCAAACGGAAACAGTAATGTTAGTATACCATCTGCTAATGGCAACGTTAATATTAGTGCGGCCGGCAATGCAAATGTTTTTGTTGTTACTGGCACCGGCGCAAACCTAATAGGAAATCTTACTACTGGCAACGCTGACTTAGGAAATTTATTAACAGTTAATTATATAACGGGAACACTAACTACCAATGCTCAACCTAACATCACTAGTGTTGGTACACTAGTTAATTTAACTGTTACTGGAAATATAACTGCAAGTAATGTATATGCAAACACCGGAACTATCGGCGCAAGTTTATTAATTGGTACATTAACGACAAACTCACAACCAAATATAACGTCGGTGGGTACATTAACATCACTGGAAGTTACGGGTAACGCAAATGTTGGTAATTTAAATGTTGCAAACAACACAATCATTGCCGGGAATCTATCAGTACTAGGTAATGCAACTTATGTTAATATTGAATCACTAGTAATTGAAGATCCTATTATTTCATTGGGTGGCGGACCTAATGGTGATCCACTAACAACCAATGATGGTAAAGATAGAGGTACAGCATTACAATATTATACTACTATACCTGTTACTGCATTTATGGGATGGGACAATAGTAATAGTGAATTTGGATTCGGCAGTAACGTAACTATATCTAGTGAAGTTGTTACGTTTACTAACTATGGTAATTTACGTGCTAGTTATTTTACGGGAGATAATACTCAATTTGGTAATGCTAATTTAGGTAACACTGCGACTGCTAATTTCTTTATAGGTAGATTCTATGGAAATGCAAATGCGGCAACGGTAGCAAACACAGTTGTTGATAATGCACAACCTAACATTACAAGTGTCGGGACACTAACAAGTTTATCAGTTACAGGAAATACTACATCTGGCAATTTTGTAGGTACATTGGCAAACGGTAACAGTAACATTAGAATTGCAACAGATAGCAACATTGGTATTAGTGCTATAGGTAACGCAAACATTGCAGTCATTACAGGAACTGGTGTTAATGTATCCGGTACAGGTAACTTTACTGGTAATTTATCAGCACAAGCACTATATGGTCCATTGGCTAATGGCAATAGTAATGTCAACATTCCATCTGCAAACGGAAACGTTAACATATCTGCCGTAGGTAATGCAAACATTGTTATTGTCAGTGGCACCGGAGCAAACATCACTGGTACATTAGGTACTACAGGCAATGCATCTGTTCTTGGTATCAAAACAGACAACTATTATTATGCTAATGGAAACCCTATTAGTTTTGCAGGTACGTATGGCAACAGTAATGTTGCTACATTTCTAGCAAGTTATGGTTCAAATACAATCACTACTACAGGTAATGTAAGTGTTGGTAATATTATAGGTAATGGTCAAGCATTGACTGGACTTGCTGGTGCTAATGTAACCGGTACGGTGGCTAATGCGACATTTGCAACTAGCGCCGGCACTGTAACAACCGCGGCACAATCAAATATTACATCAGTTGGTACATTAAGTGCATTAACTGTAACAGCAACTATTACTGGTAACATAAGTGGTTCAGCAGGTAGTGCTACTACAGCCGGCACAGTAACAACTGCGGCTCAACCTAACATTACAAGTACAGGTACACTAACATCAGTGAGTTCTAGTGGTAATATAACTGGTGCAAACGTTATTGCAAACTCATATTACATTCGGTCAGTAGCTACTAGTATCAGTGCTAATGGTATCAGTCAAGGTACTGCTACTGTTCTTGCAAAAGAATTCAACGTTGTTTCTTCTGTGTCAGCAGGACAGGGGGTTGTATTACCAACAGCAGTCGCTGGCATGTGTATAATAATTACAAACTCAAGTGCAACTAATCTTGCAGTGTATCCAGCATCAGGCGCCGCAATTAATTCGTTGTCAGCTAATGCCGCATTAACACACGGTGCAGGCGCAACATTACAATATATTGCTCCTACAACAACTCAATGGTATACAGTAGGTGCAACATATGCTTAAAGAATATATAGTGTCATTAAACAAAGACGTTGACTATGATGCCTTTTGGCATGAAATAGAAACTAATGGGTCTGGCAGTGAGTATATACCAATTCGATCAGTAGATATCTTAAATGTCAGACCACTAACTCAACGTGCATGCCACTATGCACTTACCGATAAGGAAGCAGAAAAATTACGCAATGACGATAGAGTATCTTCTGTTGAGATACCACCAAGTCAACGTGATGATGTTACTAAAAAACCTTTTGCTACACAAACCGGAATATATTCAAAACTAACAGGTACACCAAATCAGAATTGGGTAAATTGGGGATTACCTCGAATGAGTGCTAGAATTAATAATACCCCTAATACTACTGGTAATTTCACTTATGATTATATTGTAGATGGAACCGGAGTAGATTATATAGTACAAGACAGCGGATTACAATGCGATCATCCTGATTTTTTTGATGCTAATGGTGTAAGCAGGGTACAAAAAATTAATTGGTGGACAGAGGCAGGACAAACTGGAAACCCGCCATGGTATCCTGACATTGGAGAAGCAGGTATGCCTGTAGGATTCTATACTGATACTGAAGGTCACGGCACACATGTTTGTGGACTTTCAGCAGGCAAAACATATGGTAGAGCAAAAAATTCTAATATATATGTTATGAAGATTGCTGGTCTAGGTGATACAGGTGGAATAGAGGATATACTGTCATTTGAATTGATTAGGGTTTGGCACTACTATAAACCAATAGACCCTATTACTGGATATAGAAGACCAACTGTAGTCAATATGAGTTGGGGATATAATGGAGCTTTTGTTAATATTAATGGTGGTAACTATAGAGGTACCAACTGGCTAGGAAATACTAGACAGCCGCAATATGGTATGGTTGGCCCTTACTTTGGAGTTAGAGTTGATGCAGTTGATACTGTAGTTGAAGACTGTTTGGATGGTGGTGTTGTATTAGTCAGTGCTGCCGGTAACGACAATATAGCAATTGACGTTCCGGGTGGGGCAAATTATAATAATTATTTTAACAGTACAACTCAAGGTACACGGTATTATATGCGAGGTAGTACACCATCTGTTTCATCAGAAGTTATTTGTGTGGGTTCTGTTGACAATGTATATACACCCGGTCTACCCGGTAACAAAGAACAAAAAGCAAGCTATAGTGCTTCAGGTCCTAGAGTTGATGTATTTGCGCCCGGCACATTTGTTGTTTCTACTATATCAAATGTATACGATTCTGGTTATAATCAGGCCCCATATGGGGTAAACACTTATCCCTATAATACCAATTTTAAAATTGCCAACATTCAAGGTACATCGATGGCTTCACCTAATGTAGCTGGTATAGTAGCACAACTGTTGCAAATTTATCCAGGTGAAACACCTGCACAAATAAGACAACGTGTTATAGATTTAAGCACTTTCAATGTATTATATAGTACTGGCTCAACTACTGATTATGCTGTAACTAATAGTTTGCATGGTGCTCCGAATAGATATGCGTTCTATGAATACTCTCCGGCAACTACTTCTTCTTTTATTGCAACTGGTGCAATTGAAATGAACAACCCTACAATAACTACTTAATAGGAATGATAATGGTAACAATAGAATTATTAACTGCAATGTGTCCAAAGACAAAACTCTCTGTATTAGAGGGTTTTGTTGAGCCATTAAACACGGTAGCAGAATATTACGAGATGTTTGACAATCCAAAACGTGTTGCAGGTTTTTTAGCACAGATAGCACACGAAAGTGGTGGTTTTAATGCAGTCATTGAAAATTTAAACTATTCAGCTAAAGGATTAATGGGTACTTTTAAAAAGTATTTCCCCAATGAAGAACTAGCAAAACAATATGAACGTAAGTCAGAGATGATTGCCAATCGTGTATATGCTAATCGTATGAAGAATGGTGATGAAAATAGTGGTGATGGATTTAGGTTCAGAGGTCGTGGATTAATTCAATTGACCGGTCGTGATAACTATACACGTTTTGCAGAAGCATTAGATATGAGTATTGAAGATACTGTTAGATATTTAGAAACACCAAACGGTGCTGTTGCTAGTGCCGGTTGGTTCTGGGATAATAATAAACTGAATCAGTTTTGTGATAAAGATGATTTCATCACATTAACGAAGCGTATTAATGGTGGTACAATTGGTTTGGAAGATAGAAAACATCACTACCATTTAGCATTACAACATTTAGGCGCACATTAATATGGCACAACCAGTTTGGAATACCCCTGCAGGTTCAATTGGAACATTTCCCTATGGTGTAGTTTCAGTATTTCAATTATCTGCATCACCAGTACTACCTGCAACTAGTATTAGTTATACTTTATTGGCGGGTACTCTTCCCACAAACATGACTTTGAACACTACAACAGGGGTGATAAGTGGTATACCTACACTTGTTACAACTGAAACTATTAGTTCTTTCACTATTAGAGCAATTGATAATCTTGGTAATATACGTGACAGAACTTTTACGATGACTATTATAGGCACGGCTGTGCCCCAATTTACTACTCCATCGGGTGTATTACTAAGTACCCAAGATAGTATATGGACACAACTTAGTATACAATATACAAATCCTGACCCGACAAATGAAGTAATAGTAGAATTACAAGAAGGTTTATTACCACCGGGACTTGAACTATCCACTACGGGTTTAATTCAAGGATATCCCGAGCCACCCACAGTTAATGTAACATTACCATTAATAACAACCGTTGGTTTCTCAACAGATGCATCCACAAATTATATATACGCTTTGTCAACTAATGGATTTACAATAGGAAGATCAGTCACTTTTACAACACCAATTGGAGGTATAGTTGCTGGAACAACATATTATATTAAAGAAATTGATAACAATTTATCCGCATTCACTATATCAACTACTCAAAATGGTGGAACTTTTCCAGTTTCAACTGCAACCGGTGGAATGTCAATTTCATTACCTCCGGTATCATCGGGTCAACCTGCAATTAGAACATATAATTTTGTATTAAGACTAGTAAGCCCATTGGGAGGTAATATTAGTTCATATTCTATTACTATCATTAACCAGCAAACCCCCACAAATCAGGGTGGGCCCGGTAGACCACCCAATAACCGCAGACCCACACTATTAAACACAAGACCTCTCACTATAGATATAAGTGACACTGATCCATATTATGGTTATTATTTGTTACCGCCAGTAGAACCAACATCATTTGCTCAAATAGGTACAATATCTAGTAATGACTTTTTTGCATTTAAAATGTTAGGATATGATTTTGACGGTAATCCGTTGAAGTATCAGTTTTCTCCTTTACCGTTACCACTAGGATTAGTTGGTGATGAAAATACTGGATGGATTACAGGTACTCCTGAATTAGCTACGTCGGGTATTAATAGTTTTACATTTAGTGTAAGAGCATATAAGGCGGATAGACCGAATGATCCAAATGTATCTACTACGCCGTTTAATTTTACATTTAATGTAAGTAAAAATGTTACTGGTAATATTGAATGGATTACCCCATCTGATTTGGGATTAATATACAATGAAGTTATCAGTACATTAAAAGTCAATGCAATATCAGATGTACCGTTAGAATACAGAATAACCTCTGGATCACTGCCTCCTAACTTAGAGTTACTAAGTAATGGTGAGATAACCGGATTCGTTGCTACTCAACCCACTGAGCAATTATTAGTAGTAGGAGATAGTACCGATTTTACATTTACTATTCAAGCATTCTCACCTGAATTTGCTACAGTTCAAACAAGTAGAACTTTTACTCTTACTGTATATCAAGAATTTGGTCAACCTACAGACATTCTTTATATTAAGGCAGCTCCAAGCATACAAGATAGAAATATAATAGAAACATTACTATTGGATGAAACATTAATACCAACCGAATCATTATATAGACCAGGTGATGTATATTTTGGTAAAGCAACAAATGTTACATATGAACATGCTTATGGTATATATGCTAGTGATATTGACCAATATATTGCCGCAGTTACCCGTAATCATTATTGGAGAAATATTACTTTAGGTGAATTAAAAACTGCGATTGCAAAAAATGATGCCGGCGAAATAATATATGAGGTAGTATATAGTGAAGTAGTTGACAACTTAGTAAACCCAGCCGGAGTAAGTGTTCCAATAAGAATTAATTGGCCAAGACCAATTAATTTAAATTTAGGTCCTTGGTATACAAGTGTAACTGATATATTTACAAGCTATATTTTCCCAGATAGTAACAATCAACCTACTTTCTATACAAGTTTGACTCCAGGATTTGCACGATTGTTGTATCCAAATAGTTTATATAATATGCGTACACGTGTAGCACAAGAATTAGGTCAAGAATATAATAGTAGATTATTACCATTGTGGATGACAAGTCAACAGGAAAACGGAAGTACCTTGGGTTATACACAAGCATGGGTAATATGCTATACTAAACCCGGACTTGCCAACGCAATTAAAGATAACATTGATGCTCAATGGCCATATACATTAAACCAAATCAACTTTAGAATTGATAGATTTAGTGTAGATAAGAGTGCAACTTATGATTATGATAATAATTTAAATCCACCTGCTTGGACTGGATTACCTAGTGCTCAACCTGTACCCGATCCGTTAGATAGTAAAGACTTCTATGTATTGTTCCCAAGACAAACAATTTTGCCGGATAGTACACAGTAATAAATAGATATAATGGAATAAAATAATGAGCACAATTAACACCAACCCAATCAATGTAAACTACCCAGTACCCGGAGTTAATAACAACTCACAGGGTTTTAGAGATAACTTTGCCTCTATCGTTAATAATTTGGATATTGCGGCAACTGAGTTAACTGACCTACAAAATAAAGTCGTAGTCAAACAAGCATTAATCGGAACAGTTGTAAATAATGATATGGCTAATACTCTTATCAGTAATGCCAGCACACGCGGTTTCAGAGCGACTACTTATAATTTGGGTAACGCACTAGCCGGTACTGTATTGGTCAATGCTTCACTAGCAGACGTACACTATGGAACAGTTGCCGCTAATACTATAATCAATTTTGGTAGTTGGCCTCCAACTGGTACACAAAGTAATATTCAAGTTAGATTAAGTGTTTCTAATGCTACAGCCGTTATCACTTTCTCAGGAAATGTATTAGCAAGTAATAATACAGGTGCAACAACACTAGAAAACTTTGTATCTAATGGTGGACTAGTAACAGTTACAGCACCATACGGTGTTAGTGAAATGGACTATATCATTAGTACAACAGATTGCGGTAACACATTATATATTGAACCAACTAATAGACCTAGACAATCTACACAGATTCAACAACGCACTCCAACACCAACTGGCTATCAAGGCGATGTTGCCGGAGATGTGTCCGTGGATGCAAATTACGCCTATATATGTACTGCATCATATGATTCTTTACCTACTACAGTATCAATTGCGCCGGCTGGCAACACAGTTGCGACTGGTAATATAATCAATTTCAATGCTACTCATGGATTAACTAGTCCAACTAATTTAAATGTTCCAATTATATTTTCTGGGAATGCTTTTACTGCAAATGCATTTGGCGGTTTGACTGAAGGTGAAATTTATTATGTAAAGACTATACCAACGAGCACATCTATCACTGTTAGTGCAACACGCACTTCGGGCACAGCAGGAGCGGCAGTAGCACTAACCTCAAACACTCCGGCTGCAAATACTACATTATCCGGAACATATTACATTGGTTCGGACATCTGGAAAAGAATCGCACTCACTTCTTGGTAATAAATAACTAGGATGAAACATCCTTTTATTAACGACTTATCAGACAAAACAATAGAAGAATTGCAAACGGCAATTGAAAGTTTAACGAACAAGTTAAACTTTGCCTATCGTACGGGCAATGCCCCATTAATACATCAACTACAAATGGTAATGGAAAGTTACCGTGAGCAAGCCAGCAAGAAAATGGATGAAATCTTCAACAAGAAGAATATCAAAACAAACGTTAACATAGAAAAAGAGGGCGAAATTGTCAACAAGAATAGAACGTGATTTTAGTTTTCAAGCCGGTGTTCATTTTGAAGGTAAGCTCATTATGAATGTATACGGTTTTACATTGGCGATGGAGGTAGAAACTGAATCGATGATAGAGCAAAACATTGCTATGGACAGAATTATATACTTTTTAAAAGATAGTTTAA
>Ga0114975_10001171_pt1 | contig 19068 bp, 14 predicted proteins | sample S_130626_EF_Meta_FD_87031 | JGI IMG/M metagenome (GOLD analysis project Ga0114975, IMG submission 87031) | Freshwater microbial communities from Lake Simoncouche, Canada to study carbon cycling - S_130626_EF_MetaG | ecosystem: Environmental > Aquatic > Freshwater > Lake | place: Lake...
AACGGCCACATCCCGGGGGCCAAGAACATCCCCTGGCAAGCATTCACGGAGGCGAACAACGCCGATGAGGCCAAAAAGAATGCCCACAAACTCAAGTCCCTTGATGAGATCCGCACCTTGCTGGTGAGCCGCGGCATCACCCCCGACAAGACCGTGATCGTTTCCTGCAGCACCGGCCGTGAGGCCAGCCTGCAATACCTCACCCTCAAGCACCTGCTCAAGTACCCCAAGGTGCGCATTTACGAGGGCTCCTGGACCGAATACAGTGCTTCAAAACTGCCGATTGCGGTGGGTCCTGAAGGCAGTCCGGCCCAGCCCAGCAGCCTCTGATCCCCAACTTTTCCCCACGATGGCCCACCTCATCCGCCCCTACGTACGCCTAGCTGGACGCCAACCCCTAGGCCCGATCCTGCGTTATGGCGGCATTGCGGCCCTGCTGTTGGTGTTGAGCGCTCCGGTGGCCGTTCTGGCCTGTGACACCGGCAGCGATGCCTCCACCCCCGCCGCCAAGACCAAGAAGCGTTGACTCGATCCGCTCCTGCCGCCTTGACCGTGGCCCTCCCCCTGGCCCTGGCCTTGGCAGTGGGGGCAGCGCTGGCGGTCCAACAGCCGCAGGCGGCCATGGTCTGGGGGCTGGGCTGCGGCCTCGGTCACGTGCTGGTGCGCGGCCGCTTTGGATTTGCCTCCGGCTACCGGCGGCTGCTGGTGGAGCGTGATCCCGGTCCGGCCTATGCCCAGTTGCTGCTGGTGGCGCTGCTGGTGATCGCCATGGCTTTGGTGCTGGCCCTGGAGCCGCTCACCGGCCTGCGGCCCAAGCTGCTGAACACCACCATCACGCTGCCTTTCCTGGCCGGGGCGTTTTTGTTTGGCATCGGCATGGAGCGGGCCCGGGCCTGCGGCTGCGGCAGCCTGGCGGCGACCTCCCGCGGTGGCGCCGGCGTGCTGGCCGCCTTGGTGGGCCTGGTGATCGGCGCCTTTATCGGCAGCTTGCATGGCCCGCTGCTGGCCCGCCTGCCCCAGCCCCGCCTGGATTCGCCCGTAGGCCTCGATCTCTTCGGGCTGGCCGGCGCCCTGCTGCTGCAGTTGCTGTTCATCGCCCTGATCGTTTTTCTTTTGAGCCGCTGGACCGGCCAGCCCCCCTGGGCAGGGCAGCCGCGCCAGAGCAATCCGCCCTATGGCGCCGCCGCTGCCGTGGCGCTGCTGGCCATCGGCCTGCTGCTGGTGACTGCAGAACCCTGGAAGGTGCTGTGGGGCCTTGCTCTGAGCGGCGCTCACCTGGCCCAATTGCTGGGCTGGGATCCCCAGAGCAGCATCTTTTGGTCGAGCGCCAAGGGGCAGGCGCTGCTGCAGGGTCCCGGCGCCTGGTTGTTCAACCATGCTGTGCTGGTCGACCTGGGACTTGTCTATGGCTCGGTGGCCACGGCCATCGGCCAGGGCCGGTTCCGGCTGGCGGGCGAGGCGCCCCAATCCCTGGCAGCCCTGGCCCGCAGCGGCGGCGGCGGGCTGCTGATGGGCTACGGCGGCCTGCTGGCATCGGGCTGCAATGTCAACGCCTTTCTCGGCGGCGTGATGAGCTTCAGCTTGCACGGCTGGATCTGGCTGGCGGCGGCCTTGCTGGGCTTCGCTAGCTCGCTGCGGTTGAGCGGGGGGTTTGGGAATGGGGCTGCTGTGAGAGCTGCGAGCCAGGCAGCGGCGATACCGCCTCTTTAAGCTAGCCAAATCAGCTAGCTGAATAGTCATGGCTGCCCAGTGGACGTTGCAAGATGCCAACAACCACTTCAGCGCCGTGCTGGATGCGGCCCTGGCTGGGGAGCCCCAGAAGGTCACCCAAAGCGGGCGCTGGGTTGGGGTGGTTATCTCTGCGGAGGAATACGAGCGGTTGCGTCAGCTCGATCAGGCCAACGCACCCAGCTTGCCGGAGCTGCTGCTGGCCCTGCCCCAGGACGATGAACCTTTCGAGCGAATTGCTCTGATGCCGCGGCAGTTTCCTTGTACCTGATCGACACGATGGTGCTTTCGGAGCTGAGGCGGCGTCAGCGCGATGCCGGCGTGGTGGCCTGGATCGCTGAGCAGCGCCAGGAGGACTGTCAAAAGGCAGGCTAGAGTTTTTCAATTAACTGGGGTATGGGGGGTTTAAAGAAGTTCGCTGGTGTGGGGGGTTGCCAAAAAATTCGAGGCGCCTGCGGCGCCCATGATTAATAGCGCTCCGTAAATATCATCTGGCACCTAGATGCTTCAAAGACTAAACCGAAAACCAAACAGCCAAGTGCAAAGAATTAAAGAGTAAAAGTGTAAAGAATTAGTCCTGGGGGAGGCAACAGACGCGGAAACCGAAGCCGTAGCTGCGGTTGACCGGGGGGTTGCCGTAGCGGCAAGCCGAGCGGCAGACCGCGGGGCTGCCGACCCACGACCCGCCGCGCAGCAGCCTTCGATTCATTGAAATCTTATTCTCTTTAGCTTCTTCAACAATCCAATCACTCCCGTCTTCAGGCGCCCCTTTGTAGTTGCCATGCCATTGATCTGAACACCATTCCCATACGTTGCCGTGCATGTCATGCAATCCCCAGGGATTGGCGGGGAAGCTGGCTACATCCGTCGTTTGCTGGCGAAACTCTCCCTTCGCCCCATCGCCATACCCTTCGTTACCATTGTAATTCGCCAGCTTCGTACTAATCGTTGAGCCACAATGGAACGGCGTGGTGGTGCCCGCCCGGCAGGCGTATTCCCACTGGGCTTCGCTGGGGAGGGTATAGCGGCGGCCGGTGCGCTGGCTGAGGCGGCGGCAGAATTTCATTGCGTCTTCCCAGTTCACACTTTCCACCGGTAGCTGGCCGCCTTTGAAGTGTGAGGGATTGGGATTCAGTTTTTGGTTCCAGGTGCCCTCGCCTTTGGTGGGTCGCCATTGGGCCACCTGGCGCCACTGGGCCTGGGTGATCGGCGTTTGCGCCAGGAAGAAACCCTGGAGCTGCACCAAATGCTGGGGACCCTCGTTGCTGCGGCGCTCCGGTTCCTCCTCTGGAGAACCCATCCAGAAGCGCCCCGGCGGCATCCACAGCATCGTGAGGCTGGGGGCCTCGACGGCTTCGGCGCCGAGGGGCTCGTGATAGCCCTGGGCGCGGCGGCGATGGGTGATTAAAAACCGAAACTTGGTGCTGGCAGCGGCCCCATCGGCCTGACGGGTGGTGGAGACGCCCATGGCTGCAGGCCGGGAGTGGTTCGAAATGAGCGTAAGGGCGCAGCGGAAACGGTGGGCCGTGCCGCGTAAATCGCGGCACGGCCCACCGGGCGCTGTGCGGATCAGTCGCTGCCGAAGCGTTGGCTGATCACGGGAGCGGGTCTGGACCCCTCCTGTGCTCCCAAAGGATTCCCATCCTCTGGCTCTGACGTTGAAGGGTGCTGGGGGAGACGATGCGTGCGGCCAGCTGCTGGCGCAAGATCGTGAGATCGATGCTGGGGAAATAAAGGCGGATGTCGCCATTGAATACCCAGCAATGGCGGCCGCATTCGGCCACGAAGCGTCGCAGGGCCTTGTGACTGCCGAAGCCGACGCGGTTGGCGTAGCTGGTGCGGATGAAACGCTGCTGCAGCGGCGGCACGATGGCGGCGCAGAGGGCGTGATGGACGACGCGGTCGCGGTAAGGGGCGGCGGAGATCAGACGCCGCTTGGGTTCACGAATTTCAAATTGGCGGTAAGGCCCGGGTTTGTAGGCGAACGTTTGCAGCTCGTGCTGCAGTTGAAAGAGATTGGCCTCCAACTGGGCGTTGAAAGCCAGCACCGCCGGCCGATAGCGCTTGCCCTTTTGGGCGCGCAGGGCGGCGGCATGGAGTGCGGCGAAGCTGGTGAAGCGGGGGTAGAGCTCGGTGAGCGGAGCCTCAGGCATGTTGAAGTTCAGCGGGCTGTTGCTGAAGCTGCTGGCTGAGCCAACCGCTGTGTTGTTTGGCAATGGCGGTGATCAACCGGCTGGCGTGCTCGTAGCGCTGCAATTCGATCAGCTGGAACTGATGCAGCAAGCGGATCTGTAGTTGGATCACCACAATGTGGGCCTTGAGCGGTTCGAGGATGGGCAGCTTGGCGCGGGCATAACGGGCCAGCACGAGTTGTTCGAGCAGGTGATAGAGATGGCCGATCAGCCGGTCACCGAGGCCGAATCTGTGCTGGCGGGGCAGGCGCTGCAGCAGGGGCACAAACCAGCGGATCAAATCAAGGCAGGCTTCAATGATTGGCAGCTCGCCGCTGCTGGCGGGGCTGGGGTCGGGGGAAACGGACATGGGCTGTGTAAAAAAAATCGCGAGGCGCCTGCGGCGCCAAAGGGAAAATACTAGAGCTGTGAGAATACGCTGTAATTTTTAGATTTAATCCAAGTAAACAGCCAACAGCCAAGGGTAAAGAAATAAAGAGTTAAAGGGTAAAGAATTAGTCCTGGGGGAGGCAACAGACGCGGAAACCGAAGTCGTAGTTGCGGTTGCCCGGGCGGCCGAGGCTGCGGTAAGCCGAGCGGCAGAGCCTGGGGATGCCGTACCACGACCCGCCGCGCAGCAGCTTCGCCGATTTAAACGGGCTTCGCCCAGGACCCTCCTGGGTTGGAACCAACCCCTGCCAAGGTCGGCCATCGCTGGGCCAGCCCTCGCCACTCGGATCGGGCTGCCACTGGTCGCCGCACCACTCCCATAGTTGACCGTACATCTCGGCCAGGCCCCAGTGGTTAACCAAACCAAAGGCACCTACCGGCAGCGGCCTCTGCCGGTATGGTCCTTTACGGCCAGCGCCATAGGTGTAATTCCCATCAAAATTAGACCAGCTGGCATCCAATGTGTCGCCGAAATGGAAAGGCGTGCTCGCCCCAGCACGGCAAGCGGCCTCCCATTGGCCCTCGCCAGGCAGCGCCAGTTGTGGGGCATCCCCCTGGCCCCCCAGGTCGCTCCATTGCTCCAGAAGCCAGCGGTTCAGACGGTCCAGCCACTCCTGGCAATCGTTCCAGCTGACGCTGTCCACCGGCAAGCCGCCGGGTTGGCCATGGGCCTCCCAGAGGTTTTTGGCTGCAAAGCTGCCGGGGTTGGTGTCAAGGTCGCGCTCCAATCGCGGCAAGCTCGCCACAGCCCGCCACTGGGCCTGGGTGATCGCCTGGCGGGCCATCGCAAACTCCTTGAGATGCAACTTGCGTTGGGCTTCGAAGTTCACCCCCTCGGAATTTGGGTAGAAAGCGTTGTATAAATCGCGACCGTCTTCGGTTTGCGGCGAGCCGATCAGGTATGCGCCGCCTTTCACCACAGCCAACTCCAGTTGTTCACCAGCGGGCAGCGGCAGCTTCCACACCTCCCGCTCCAGCACCTCCGTGCGCAGCCGCAACCCCTCCTCTTTCTGCAGGGCGGTGAGGCTGAGCATGGGCACCAGGCGGCGGGGGCCGTTGCCAAGCAGGGGAAGATCGGCCGCTGCCGCCAGTTGCAACGCCCTTGCGGCCCCCTGCAGCAATGGCAGGCGTCGGTCGTGTTCGGCCCAGCCAGCTTCGCCTGTAATCAGCAGATCGAGGCAATCGCCGCGCAGTTGCGCCACAAGAAACTCTTCAATCCGCTGGCGTTGCTGGCCAGCAGGGCTGCGGCCTGCCACCAGCCCCAGGCACTCTATGGCCAGACGACGCATCGCCACGGGTACGTCTGCATCCTGCGCAATTGCCTGTAACTGGGTCTCCCTGCCGTACAGCGCCAACACCACAAGCCCATCGGAGCGCAGCGCCTCGGGCAGCTTCTCGTTACGCACGAGCCCGGCGGCGAGCTGCTGATCCAGCGCTGCGAGCAGGGCCGGTGAGAGCAGGGGTGGCTGCAGAACAGCTACCTGGTCCGCCGCCCTGGCCAAAAGGCTGAGCAAGTGTTGCTTCAGGTCAGTCGCCGACTCGCCGGCGGCCGTCAAAGCATCTAGCAGGGTCTCCAGGTGCTGAGCCGTTGGCTGCCAAACGGTCGCACTCGCATCGGTGGTGTGCTGGGTTCCAAGGGGCGGTGCAAGACGGTTTAGGCCTTGCCGGCTTCGGCCCTGGGCAGCGGCGAGTTGATCAACGCCCAACCAGGCCAAGGCCCAGGCGGCGGCGTGGGCTTGCCCGCCTCCCCTGCCAAGCAGAAGCAGCAAACTATCGGCGAGATCATCAGGCTTGGCCAGGGAACCTTGGTATGCCGCCTCCACCACTTGCAGCGCAGCGCAGATCGCCTCGTCTGGGTGGGGGGATTGCAAGCTGGCGATCCAGGCGCCGGAGTCTTCATCTGAGTCTGGGGCAGACCCGGCCAGGCGGTCGCCCAGAAGCTGGGCCAACAGGCCGCCAACGTTGGTTGCAGTGCTTTCAGAACTATCACAAAAAGCCTCAAGCAGGCAGGTCCGCAGCGTCTCTTTCCAGCTGGACTGCCAAACCTCCAACGCTGCGGTTTCCAGGTTGGATTGGATTTCCCCTTGGCCTTCGTTATTGTCAATCAAGGCCACGAACCGCCGCAAAACCTGTCTGGCGGTGTCTTCGGAGACATTTGGTTCCTCGGCCAAACATTGGGCCGCCAATACGGCCCGGGGGCGCTCGGTTTCAGCGCCATCTTCAGCGGGGCCGGGCTGGAGAATAGCCAGCAAAACATCGTCCACCTCGTCGTCACTGCAGTCGGAAACCATCAGCCGCAGCGTCTCGCGCCAGGAGTCAGCAACGGATGCCTCCTCCTCTGAAGCTTCTAAATTGCCCTTCTGACCCGGCTGGTCGAGGGACTGGTTGCGTACTTTGCGAAGAGGCGCAGCAAGGGGGGCGACCTGCTGGGCGAGGGGTGTATTTTTAGCGCGGTCCTTGTATCGGCCTTCGAGCAGAGCACGGGCGGCAAGATACTCTTGAAAAGTCAGATGGCGGAATTCCCAGACTGATTCTTCCTGCATCTGCTGCGCTTGCCAGACATCCCCTGTGCGCATCAACAAGCTGGAGCGGGCTTCCAGCAGCTGCATAAATACCTGGGGATTATGATTACTTACGGCCCGGATATTGGGATAGTCGCTACGGAATTGATCCAGCAAGTCCAGCAACTCTTCGCCAGTCAGGCTCTGCACGCCGCGGCGACACATCTCGTAGGCCAGATAGCCCAATTGCGGCAAGGCTTCCTTTTTATCAATCGGCGGGTAGTTGCTTGGATTCCAATTAAGTAACAAAGCAACAGCCTCGGCGTAAAGCTCGTTGCGTCGCGTAGGCAACTTGCCCACTTTGCGCTTGACCAATGCCAATGTCGTCAGCAACATCGGATTGCCGGTCATGCGTTCAATGCGGTCATTGGACCGGAGGGCATTGATCAGCTCTTGGGTACTTTTGGCCCTGTCCGCACTCGCTTGTTTAGACTCGGTCACCTCCACCCAGCGCTTGGCAAAGGCATCTTTGTCTTCTGGGCGGAGGTCGCTGATCATGCCGTGCTCGAATCCCGTCCGCAGGCGATCGGGCATCTCGCGGTAGCCAACAATGCGAGAGGTGACAAGGATGGGCGCTTCCGGGTAGCGGGCGGCGGTGCGCTCCAGCTGTTGACAGAACTTCGTACGGACCTGGCGGTCTGTGATTTCATCCAGTCCATCAACCAACAGTAAAATCTCACCTTTGGCGATGCGATCGAGGATGACGGTGTTCATGATCTTGGCCTCTTCCGGTTGAAGCTCCGTCTTGGCAAGATGCATCCACAACACGTCGGTGAAGGCGCGGCTGAGATCGGCTGGGCCTAGATCACGGCAACGGATGAGTACGGGAATCCAAGGCCGCGCTGGCAGGGTTGGGGCATCGGGAATCTGGTCAACGGCGGGGTCATTTTTGTGGCGCAGCAGATACACCGTGGCCAGCCAACGCAGCATGGTTGTCTTGCCACCACCTGGATCGCCCAGCACCACCAGCCGTTGCGAAGTAGCGAGTCGCTCGCCGATCGCCATGGGAGTGCCTATAGCGCCCATCTGGCCCGGAGCCCTGGCGGTGCTGTGACCCGCATCGATGCGGCGATTGACGCTGCGCAGCTCCTCCAGCTTGGACACCAAAACGTCTTCACTGGGTTGCCGCTGGGAGGGCTCAAAGGCAAGCCGCAAGGGCATGTAGAGACTGCGCAAAAGCAGGGTCTGGGTGGCCAGCTGGCTGTCACCCTCTGGCAGATTATTGAGGTCAATGATGTCCCAGGCAGCCAGTGCCTTTTGGCAGTATAAATCAAGAGCCTCAGTTTGTCTTTCCAGGGAATAAATACCTGCGGCTTCCTCGTTGAGGCGCCGCAGCTCGGAGACTTGCTGGCTCAGATACTGCAGGCTGAGCTTGTGCCGCCAGTTGGCGAGAAGCGGATCAGCAAAAACCGCTTTCTCCAGCGTCCCAAAGAAATCGTCGCGCAGAAAGGCGAGTTGGCTGGCGCTGACGCCTGCGGGCTGCATGGAAGCCTCGATCTTTTGCAGCAACCGTGCTTTGACAGCTTCACCCTCCGGAATGCCCCCCGCTTGCAACCACTCGCAGAAATCAGTTTGAAAGGCCGCCTCGCCCAGTAAAGACCGCAGCCCCACCTCTGCCGGAGAGCCCCCAATCCGCTCGTACTTCGCTGCGAGCTCCAGGCAGGCCCTACGCACGTCATCAGACAGGGGGCGTATGGCATCAAATGCTGCCTGCGACTGCTCTTGCTGGCGCAATTGCGCCACCAACTTTTGCTTTTGGCTAGTGACTATCGCGTCTGTCCGCAGGCCTGACAGGATACCTACGAAATAGCTTAAAATAGTCGAGATGATAAGTTCATTCATGGTTATTTGTTTTGCTTGAATTTGGAAATTGGATGCCAGTGGATTTGGTGGCGAAACACCGACGTACAGCAGTGTTTGCTATGAAACTGGCCAGCACCGCGTGGACAGCGGCTCGACGTGGGTGCATTTACTCAAGATTACGTCCATCGTCCATAGTCCATCGGGTAAGTGCGCCAAGGAGTTGACAGAGCTTAATCCCTGAGTGCACGGGAAAGATCCACTGAGAAATCTTCTATTGGATTGGAGGGTCGTAGAGGGCGACTAGGATGCTCATTGCGGCACTGCTTCAGCCAGGGTTGAAAAAAAATCGCAAGGCGCCTACGGCGCCATAGGAAAATTGTTAGAGCTTTGCGAATACGCGGTTATATCTAGATATAATCCAAACCAACAGCCAACAGCCAAGGGTAAAGAAATAAAGAGTTAAAGGGTAAAGAATAAGTCCTGGGGGAGGCAACAGACGCGGAAACCGATGTCGTCGTAGCGGCTGACCGGGTGGAAGTAGTTGCGGAAAGCCGAGCGGCAGTACCTGGGGTCGTCGTTCCACGACCCGCCGCGCAGCAGCCTATCATTTGATGAATTCTTATCTTCTTTAGCTTCTTCATTGATCCAGGCACGGCCATCTTCCGGCGCCCCTTTGTAGTTGTTATGCCAATGATCCGCACACCATTCCCATACATTGCCATGCATGTCGTGCAATCCCCAGGGGTTGGCGGGGAAGCTGGCCACATCTGTTGTTTGCTGCCGGTATTCTCCTTTTTGGCCATTCCCGTACAATTCATTCCCATCGTAATTGGCCAGCTTTGTACTGATCGTGTCACCAAAATGGAACGGTGTGGTGGTGCCAGCCCTGCAGGCATATTCCCACTGGGCTTCGCTGGGCAGAGTGTAATTCTTGCCGGTACGTAGCCGCAGCCGTTGGCAAAAGGCCATCGCATCATGCCAGCTCACATTCACCACCGGGCGCTGCTCACCCGCAAAGCGCTCGGCATCATCAAGCTTGGCCACCGGATCGGCATCCAGCACCTCGGGCCACAGCTCCCCATACTCATGCTCGCGCCGCTGCCATTGCGCCACCGCTCGCCACTGGGCTTGGGTGATCGGGGTTTGGGAGAGGAAGAATTCGTCTAGCCGCACCTCATGCTGGGGGCCTTCGTCGTCGTACCGGCCTGGTTCATCGGCTGGGGAGCCCATCAGGAAGCGGCCGGCGGAGATGTGGAGCATGGAGAGAAAGGTGCCGGGCGCGGCGTTGGCAGAGGGCGATCTCTGTCCTGTTAATGGTGCGACATCGTCCTTCAAAGCTTCGCGATACCCTTTGGCGTTGCCATGATTTAACTTCCCACCGGCGGTTGCGAACGGGAATGAGAACTTAAGAGGCTCCATTTCCAGCTCAGACACTGTAGTAAATACCATGAGATCTAACTCAGGCATCATCAACAGCTGGGCCACCTCGCTCTCCACCGGTTCGAAATGGAACAGGTTGCGGGGCCAGGGTTCTTTGCGTTGAGCGATTCGCAGTCGTTCGGCAAAGGTGGCGTAAGCGCCACCAAGGGAGGCGATGATGTCTGCAGCAAGGTTGGCAAAGTGCTGGCTTTGCTCCTGGCCTGGTGGAGCCGCGATCGCGGGGTCTGTGAGAAAAGCGCGGAAGGAACCCCATCCCTTCGTACTCCAGTGGGCGGCGATGAAATCGGTTACTTCTTCAATCACCTGCAGCGTTATGTTCGCCGGCTGCTGCCTCAGCAGCGCCGCCCTGATCGGCTCGGCAAAGGTGAATTGCAACGCCTCTGGATTACTGGCCTGGTTCCGATTAAGCGGGCGCAGCAAGCCACTCAGCACCACCTCCGCCAACGCTGCGGTGCCTGTGTCCTCCAGTAGGGCCGCCTGGATCAAGCGCATCACCGGCAGGGTGAGCACCGGCGCTGCGGCAAACAGGGCCATCAAGCGGCGGGCATCCAGCGAGGCCAGATGCTGGAAACGCCGCAGCGGCATCAGCGGATCCTGATCCTCCTGCTGGCCTTGCCGCTCTTGGGCCTTCTGGCCGGGCTCTGCGGCGCTGCCGGGGCCCTCCCTTGCGGCAGCTTTGGAATCTTCAGTGCCACCGCTTGTCTCAATAGGCAGCAGGTAACCAAAGCTCTCTTTGAATGGACTGCCGCCCATCAGCGAACCCCAGGAACTCAAGCCCTCTGCCGTGAGCTCAAACACAGGCAGCGGGCGCTGGGCATCGGCCGCACCCTTCAGCAATCGGCCCTGGGGCTTGTCCGTTTGAAACGGCCAGGCCGCGCCTGAACCGGAACGCCGCAGGGTGGTGGCTACGCCCTCGCCTAACGCCGTGCGCGACCACATCCAGCGGGGCAACACTTGCCAAATCACCAGGGGCTGTGTGGCACCGAGGCGCTTGAGCTGGGCAAACGCGAGCTCGGGGCCAGCGCCAGCCCCACCCCACCATTTGGGCCCAGCGCAATCTGAAATCACCACCGTTAACCGATCTACAGTCCCTTGCGGCGATGCGGCTAAGTCGACACGTGGCGCAGACAGGACTGGGTCATCGGTTGCCCAGCTGCGATTACCTTCATGGGACCAGTGCAGCTCTTGAACGTCCTTGAAGCCATGGAAGCCGCCCAGTCGTTCGCTGACCTGTGCGAGCAGGGGCTGCCACACAGTCATCGAAAACCCCTGATCAAGTATCAGCGTCAATGAGAAGCGGTACTGCTGATCCGGTTGCCAGACTGGAATCAACTGGCGCCACTGCACATAGTGATCCAAGGTGGCTGGCTCATCCAGTCCTGCCGCATCTTCAGCGGCGACCGGCTGCATCAGGGGCAGCACGGCATTGAACAACGCCTGGGGTTCGATCAGATCCAGTGGATCGTGCACCCACACCGGCAAGCGTTCGGAGCCGGGCACACTCGCTTGGGGCAAAAGCTGGGCCCGCAGACTTGGCTGTACCGGATCAGGCTCTTGCCCAGTCGAAACAGTTGTGCTGGGTTTGGGCTCATTGGTGCGGGTATCGTTAGATTCTTGTTGCTGAGACGTTATTAGCTGGGCTGGCTCGGTCTTTTCTATCTGGCATTGCGTCTGGCTTGTGGAACTGGTTCGGGACTGGGCCCAGCTTTTGGCGGGGTGATTCACCGCCAACCAGATCAGGTCGGCGACAGCTTCGGGATCCAGGCCAGCCCCTCCACCACTGGAAGTATCAATCCGGGGGTCGCTGGCCTTCTGGTGCAGGAAGCTCAGAAAAGATTGCAGGCCATCCTTGGCATTAGATGCTGTAGGAGCCACAGAACGTCCTCAGTTCTCCTCACCGGAGCCGAGGCGCAACCGCAGGATTTCTTCGAGTTGCTTCAAGGCCGGATCCGTGGGTCTGAATTGTGGATCCTCGGAGAATAGATGAATGTAGTTCAGCAGTTGGTCGGTGGCACGGCCATGGCGGTCTTTGTTGTCTTTTTCGCCTTTCTTGATGAAGTCATGAATCAGATTCTTGAGCTTGGCCTCGTGTTCAGACCAGAAATCCGGTGCCAGGCTGTTGAAATGAGAGTGGAGGATCATCATCAGCTGATCCTCGCTTGGCAAGGGCATTTCAGTGCTCAAGCAGCGACGTTTGAAGGCTGGGGAGAAATCGCGCTCGTCGTTGCTGGTCATCACCACGATTGGAAACTGACAGCAACGCACCGGAACGCGGCCCACATCCACAGTCAGGGGTTCGATACGGGAATCGTCGTCTAGTTGGGTGGTTAGGGCTTCGGAAGGCACCAGGTCGGCGGTGGCCAGTGTCCATGGTTTCAGTGCGGCCGCCTGATTGACAACAAGGCTCTGGTGCCGACGCTCGCGAGTGAGCTCTGGAATGTCGAACTCACCTTCTTCGAAGAGGTGCAGCAGTTCATTGGGCAACTGCGGATCGGCCTTGTCGATCTCATCAATCAACAGCACCCGCGGCAGTAAGGAGGGCAGAAAGGCAGTGCCGACAGGCCCGAGGCTGATGTAGTTGGCCATTGGGCGCACTGGAGGCTGTTCGGAGGGCTGCTGCTGACCTTGGCGCCGCAGCAGGAAGTCGTCCCTTTGCAGGTCTTGCAGCATGCCCAAGGCGTCGTAGCGATAGAGGCCGTCCACCAGGCGACTGCGAGAGGTGATGCGCCAGTGCAGCACCGGGCCGAGCTGCAGGCGATGGGCGAGGGCATAAGCGAGGCTGGTCTTGCCGGTACCGGGTTCACCGCGCACCAACAGGGGGCGCCGTAGATGAATTGCCGCGTTCACGGCCTGCAGGAGCGCCTCACTCTGGCGATCCGTGCCCAAACGGAAGTTTTCTCCCCTGCGCTGGGCTGCCGGGGCGTTGTGCTGAATCCGCAGCAGCTGAACCCAGCGTTTTGCGTCGCTCAGGAGCTGGCTCTGCAGTTGCTCTGGAGCCAAAAAGCGCCGCCAAGGCGGTGCTGGTGGCCAGCGGTTGACATTTTCGCTGTATTGCTCTACGAATCGCTTCGAGTCTGCATCGGTGGCAATTTCGGAGATTTCAGCTGTGTTTAACTTGATTGCAATCGGGGAGTCGTCTTTGGCTTCTGGCTTAGCTGCGGGTGCTGATGAGTTTCTTTCTGTTGGCAGATCAAAGAGAGGCCATGAAGTGGAAGTTGTGGCAGTCATGTGAGTGTGTAAGTACAATTAGAATTGGTAAACTCTCGAAGGAATGAATTGGGATCGCATGGTTCTAGGTTTCGGGTTTTGCAGCACCACCCAGTTCATGTTCATAGAGAAATGAGCATGGCCATCGTTCAGGATGGTCATTCAAGATCATCAGGCGGTGGATCCAGCTCTGGCAATCTTCTTCGCAGGCAAGTTCGAAGCGTTTGTTGGCAGCGGATTCGGTATCGAGTAGATGACTGGGCGTCGGAATGTCTTTATTAAGATCGTGCTCAGCCCCATTTAGTTCCAGGCACTGATCTAAGAATCTCCATCGATCATTTGCGTCCTCTGAGGGTTTCAGGTCATCGTCTTTTGTTGGCTCAGGGTGCCACCAGGAAAACAATGGTAATCCCGAATCTATAACCTTCCAGATCAAGGCTGATCTAGCATCAGTATTCTCCGGAAGATTGCGAAGCATCATGAGGCCAACTACATTGTATTTATTTAGACGAGCAAGGAGTAGGCTGCTATCTAACTGTGATTCTTTGCTCACAGTGTGGATGACTGAATCACCTTGAAGTAATGACTGCCATTTATAACGCAGTGCCCCGAGCTGGTTCTTTTGTGCAAAGTGAGCACGCTCTAATGAGCGCAGCATATAAGGTCCATTGAAGACAAGCTTGTGCGATGCCCATGTTGATCGGCTTGGATCGACGGGGACTTCTATTTCGAGATCCGGATAATTTACAAGTAGTTCATGGGGCAAAAATATTTCCATAACTAGTTTACTTGTCGCTATTTTTTTAGCTGCATCATACCATTTACTGATATAAATTGAAAGATCGGCCATGGTCCCCATGGGCCAAGATCCATCGGTTTCACGTTCGAAATAAAAACCTGAGGGTATCGTTGTACCTTGCTCAATAAGCTCTGCCTTGAACTGATATAACGATTTTTTTTCTTTAATCTTCTCAACAATAATATACAAATACTTTGTAGTATCGGGTCGGTTTTCACAATGCTGGAAATTTTTCAGAAGCTTTTGACACTCGACAATAACACTGGAAGGCCTATCCTTCAAAAGCTGCTTAAGTACAAATCTATGATCAAGAACTTGCCCACCAGTCAAATACTGTAGCGCTATTATGTCGTCAGCAAACGGTTCACCAGGACGGGTCATGGAACAAAGAGTATGCCTTAGCTGCAAGTCGGTTACTACATTATCTGGAAAGTCAATCCAAGCCAATTCGTCATTGATCTGTGCAAAACTGTCTAGCATGGATTGGCCAAATGCTGTCTGGTTGTCAAGTTGAAAAGCAAGCTCCCTTATAAGTATCTCAAACTCATTGTAACGTTGCTTACTGGGAAAAGCACTCTTGCATGCGTTTTTTAGCAAAACTAGACCATTGTCATGGTCAGAGCATAGATAAATTAAGTCCCGGCATTCATCGTCTATAATGTTGTTTGTCCTAATTTTTGTTATTATCTCACTCCCGCAAGTCCTGCAATCTATAGTGGAAATTGCGTCGGTACGGAGATAATCCTTTACCCTTTCCCAGGTATTACTCTGGTTGCTGCCTAGGGCATGTATGATGGCCTTGAGCAAATTAGACTGCAGGCTATCTTGATCAACCATTGTTGGAACGGTCTGGTGCCTGGATATTCATCAGTAGTTTAAATGCATTATCAATCAGTTTTGAGGAGGACCTACTACCAAGTTGTCTTAGGCAGACTTCAGCCATTAGTTGGATTGAGCCTTGATCTTGATATTCTATACAAGTTTGAAGGATCTGTTGATAATCAGCTTTAGGGCTGTCACGCCGATCTACATTACGACAGATATCTCTTCCAATATGACCTGTTAGTTTAAGGCTACGCATAATATCATCACGTTGGCTTGACTTCCCTATTGAATCCGCTAATAGATCAGCAAGCTGATCTATTGCCGCTAGCAGAGTTATGGAATCGCCGGCTCTGCAGGTATCAGGTACTGCAAGGTCACCATTTTCGGTTGTCGTTGGGGCGACTTGAGCGGGCAGCTGACGGATTGCTTTCAAGGCGGCGCTGGATTCCCTGTTTTCTGGCAGCGACAGGCTCCAAACGGGATTTTCCCAGGCTTCATTGATCTTACGTGCAATTATCACCAGAGCCTCATCTCGTTCGTGCTCTACAAGTGAGTTGAGAGGCAGCTTGGGATTGAATGGTGATTGAAATTTGACAATTTCAGTTACCTTCCAAGCACAATCGGAAATCAAGACTGGTAAAATAGTAATTTGATTAAGCTCTGCGGCTTTCAAAAAACGCGGCAGCTCTTGATTTTGAATAAAGTCAGAATATAGAAAGTCAGCACTGACCAGCAGGACAGCTACTTTGACACGATCGAGAGATTCGTCTATCTCTGCTAGCCATTCTTGACCTGGTCTAATATCCCTGTCGCTCCAAACAAAAAGTCCTTTTTTCTCAAAAGGATTCAGATGTTTGCGCAGTAATTTGAGCCACTTCTCGTCCTCATTGCTATAGCTGATAAACACACGATCCCTCATCATCAACCCACTGCCACACAAACAATTTGCTTTCCGGCAACCCTAGACGCCCCGCTAGTGCATCCGGGCTGCTGGGCTGAGCCAGAGGCCCGGCCAGGGGGTTGGTTGAGCTGATCAGGCATGAGTGGACTCAGCGATTCATGCAGCTTGTCGACTGATCTTAAGGCCACCGGTTATCGGTGCCGCGTCTGGGCATTGCCCCGCTGCCACAGGGCGGATGCGCTTGGGCGGTGCCGGCCCAGCACTCCAGTAGACGCACTCCACCGGGCTGATCCAGTGCAGAGACACGGCCGGCTGGTCGGTTGGTTGGTCGGTCGGTCGGTCGTCCCAGTCGAGACGCGGGATGCGAAGTGCCTGGCTTGTTGGCATCTGAGGCGAGCCCGAGCTCACTGGGACATCTTTAGGGCCCATAACCCCTTCGCGGCAGGGGTTGACTGGCCCACCGATGTCAGGGACTGTTACGGCAGCTGACGAAAGTACAGCTAGAAAAAAATTCGAGGCGCCTGCGGCGCCTTTGCCAAACTCACTCTCAAGCTTTTCATCACCTGCACCAGACTAACAGCCAAGTGTAAAGAATTAAAGAGTTAAAGGGTAAAGAATTAGTCCTGGGGGAGGCAACAGACGCGGAAACCGATGTTGTCGAGGCGGTAGTCCGGGCGGAGGCTGAAGCGGTAAGCCGAGCGGCAGAGCCCGGGGTGGCTGACCCACGACCCGCCGCGCAGCAGCCTATTTGCACTAACTTTAATCTTATTAGCATTTTGATTTTGATCAGTTTCTCTACCTACCCAAGCGCGCTCATCGATTGGTGCTTCTTCGTAATTATAATGCCAGTAATCGGCGCACCATTCCCATACGTTGCCATGCATATCATGCAATCCCCAAGGATTGGCAGGGAAGCTGGCTACATCCGTAGTTTGCTGCCGGTACTCTCCTTTTTCGACATCTCCGTACACCTCCCTGCCATTGTAATTCCCCAGCTCCGTGCTGATCGTGGCGCCGTAATGAAACGGAGTGGTGGTGCCCGCCCGGCAGGCGTATTCCCACTGGGCCTCGCTAGGTAGGGTGTAATTCTTGCCGGTACGCAAGGCCAGCCGCTGGCAAAAAGCCTGTGCGTCGAACCAGCTCACATTCACAACCGGGCGCTGCTCACCCCGAAAGCGCTCAGGAAAAGTCATTTTCGCCACTGGATCGGGATCAAGTGACTCAGGCCAGCGGTCCACTGGTTCGTTCCCCAGCCGCATCCATTCAGCCACCGCCCGCCACTGGGCCTGGGTGATTGGGGTTTGCCCCAGCAGAAATTCGCCGAGCGTCACCCGATGCACGGGCCGCTCTCGCTCAGTGCTTTCAGCCTCCGTCTCCGGTGACCCCATCTCAAAACTGCCGGCGGGGATGCGCAGCATGGTTAGCGCCACCCCCTCCGCCAATTGTTCGCGGTGGGCCCAGTGGCGGCTGCGCCAGCGCATGATCCGCCAGGCTTCGGCTGGTTGGTTGCGCTGCGTCGCGCGGGGGCTGGCCATGGCGGGCGAAACAGGGCCGTACGTGGGGGCTTGCGTCAACCTAACGCTGCCAGAAATGAGGTTTGGGTGCCGGCTGCCCTGCGCGGCAGTGTCTGCTTTTGCCCTGATTGGCACACCATATATGGTGTGGTGGCGGGGCCTCCGAGAGGGGTATCGCTATACGTTTCTCCAGAGACAACCCGCCGCCGCCGGCCACAAGGTGCTCGATCGGCTGCGGATCAGCTTGACCATGTCATTGCTGCAGATCCGCGATCTACCTGAGACGCTCTCCAGACTGCTGGCAAGCAAAACTGCCCATTAAGATGGCTGAATGGACATTTCAGTGACCCGCTTCCGCGCTCAATGCCTGGAGTTGATCCGCCATGTGGAAAGTGGCGGCGAAGTGGTTGAGATCACACGCCATGGCAAGACCGTTGCAAGGCTCACCTCCCCTACCGGCAGCATTACTCAAAGCCAGCGGCCCTGGGAAAATCTGCGGGGATCCGGAGTGTTGGCAATGGAACCGGAAGATTCCCTGCTCGACTAGAACTACTTGAGTCAGATTCTCTTGGCTTGGCCGCACCCCCCTAGAGCCCCCACCCCCCAACCCCCTAGGCTGATCCCTTGTTGGCTGGAAAGGCTTTGAGCGCCGGCACCCTTTACGACAAGGTCTGGGATCTGCATCGGGTTGCCGAGCTGCCCGGGGGCGCCACCCAGCTGTTCATCGGCCTGCATCTGATCCATGAGGTCACCAGCCCCCAGGCTTTCACGGCCCTGCGGGACCTGGGGCTGAGCGTGCGCCACCCGGAGCGCACCGTGGCCACCGTCGATCACATCGTGCCCACCACCTCCCAGGCGCGGCCGTTTGCTGATCCGTTGGCCGAGGAAATGCTGGCCACCCTGGAGGCCAACTGCACCCAGTACGGCATTCGCCTGCATGGCATCGGCAGCGGCCGCCAGGGCATCGTCCATGTCATCGCCCCCGAGTTGGGCCTCACCCAACCGGGCATGACCGTTGCCTGCGGTGATTCCCATACCTCCACCCACGGCGCCTTTGGCGCCATCGCCTTCGGCATCGGCACCAGCCAGGTGCGTGATGTTTTGGCCAGCCAGAGCTTGGCGATGAACAAGCTCAAGGTGCGGCGCATCTGGGTGAACGGCCGTCTCCAGGACGGCGTTTACGCCAAGGATCTGATCCTGCACATTATCCGCGTGCTGGGGGTCAAGGGCGGCGTGGGCTACGCCTACGAATTCGCTGGACCAGCCATCGACTCCCTCTCGATGGAAGAGCGCATGACCCTGTGCAACATGGCGATCGAGGGCGGCGCCCGTTGCGGTTACGTCAACCCGGATGCGGTCACCTTCGCCTACCTGCAGGGTCGGCCCCACGCCCCAACCGCCGACGCCTGGGAGCGGGCATTGGCCTGGTGGAGCTCCCTGGCCAGTGGCCCCGACGCCGTTTTTGATGACGAGGTGGTCTTCGACGCCGCGTCGATTGCCCCGACGATCACCTGGGGCATCACCCCCGGCCAGGGCATCGGCGTTGATGAAACCGTGCCCACCGCCGATCAACTGGACCCCGATGAGCGTCCCCTGGCCCAGGAGGCCTACCGCTACATGGACCTGGCCCCCGGCGCCCCGATCGCCGGCCTGCCAGTCGATGTCTGCT
>Ga0114975_10001173_pt1 | contig 19056 bp, 23 predicted proteins | sample S_130626_EF_Meta_FD_87031 | JGI IMG/M metagenome (GOLD analysis project Ga0114975, IMG submission 87031) | Freshwater microbial communities from Lake Simoncouche, Canada to study carbon cycling - S_130626_EF_MetaG | ecosystem: Environmental > Aquatic > Freshwater > Lake | place: Lake...
AAATGTAAATGTCCTACCCTTAGTCGTTTCTGGTTTTTCCTTTGGCAGTTTTGTGGGAAGTCATTTAGTGCAAAAATTGGCTGAATTAGGCCGCCCAGCTGAGCGTTTAGTCATGGTCGGGAGTGCAGCAGGGAAGTGGGACTTAGCTACAGTAGCTGCTGATACCATTGTGATTCATGGTGAAGTAGATGAGACTATTCCTTTGGTAGATGTATTCGATTGGGCACGCCCTCAAGAGTTAACGGTTCAAGTGGTGCCTGGGGCGGATCATTTTTTTCACCGTAGATTGCATTGCATACGCAACATCATCACTGGCGCTTGGTTGGGCATGCCAGACCACCGCAACTCTTGAAAGACCTTTTTCAAAATGACGACTGAAGAAAAATCCCTGATTGAATACCCTTCCCAGTTTCCAATTAAGGTGATGGGAAAAGCAAGCCCTGAATATTTGCCAGCCATTATTCATATTGCAAAACAGTTTGACCCGACGTTTGATGAAAGTAAGGTTGAGCAACGACCCTCTAAAGATGGAAATTATTTAGGAATCACCTTGCCGATAACCGCTACTAGTCGTGAGCAGTTAGACGAGTTGTATAGAACGCTTTCTACACATCCCTTGGTGAGTATCGTTCTTTGATTCAAATCACATGCCATTCCTAGTTAAGCATCTTGGGCTAGCGGATTATGTAGCCACTTATGAGGCAATGCGCACCTTTACCAAACAGCGCGATGCCAATACTCTTGATGAAGTTTGGGTATTGCAGCATCCACCTGTATTTACTTTAGGTCTTGCAGGAGATGCTAGTCATCTGCATTCACCAAGTCAGCAAATTCCACTAATCCAAGTCGATCGAGGGGGTGAGATTACGTATCATGGCCCTGGCCAAATCGTGGTTTATCTTTTGCTTGATCTCAAGCGCCTAGGCATTTTTGTAAAAGAGCTGGTCTCACGCATTGAGCAAGCAGTCATCGATACTTTGGGGGATTATGGTTTGCAGGCACAAAGACTCAAAGGTGCGCCGGGAATCTATATTGCAAATCAGCCTGGTGTTGCTGAAGAATGGTTTGGTGCTAAGGTGGCTGCTTTGGGTCTTAAAGTCTCCAAAAGTTGCTCTTATCATGGCCTAGCGTTGAATGTGGCAACTGATTTGGAGGCATTTGATCGGATCCACCCTTGTGGTTATGAGGGTTTAAAGACAGTTGATATGCAAACCCTTGGGATCAAGGACAATATAGACATGATTAGCCAAAGGCTTTTGGAGCATTTACAAAAGCAACTGATGTCACCATGACCACAAACAAGACCGATACACAAAACCCTACTCAGGCTCGTCAAGACCTTCATTACGACGCTACACGTAAGCAAAAGTCGAGTGAAAAAACGGCGCGTATTCCGATCAAAATCGTACCACTTGAGGAGATACTCAAAAAGCCTGATTGGATTCGCGTGAAGGCAGCCTCTGTAAATTCTCGCTTTTCAGAAATCAAAAAGATTTTGCGTGAAAATGAATTGGTCACCGTATGTGAAGAAGCAAGTTGTCCCAATATCGGAGAGTGCTTTGGTAAGGGGACAGCCACTTTCATGATCATGGGTGATAAATGCACTCGTCGTTGCCCCTTTTGCGATGTAGGGCACGGAAGACCAGATCCTTTAGATGAAAAAGAACCAGCTAACTTAGCGCGAACGATTGCTGCGCTGAAATTAAATTACGTTGTGATTACGAGCGTTGATCGTGATGATCTTCGCGATGGTGGTGCGATGCATTTCGTTGACTGCATTTCTCAGTCACGTGCGTCATCACCTAGCACTCGTATTGAAGTATTAGTACCAGATTTTCGAGGGCGTTTAGATAAAGCACTGAATGTCTTTGCTGAGTACGCACCTAATGGCTTGCCAGATGTCATGAACCATAATCTTGAAACGGTTCCTCGTTTGTATAAGGAGGCACGTCCAGGCGCAGACTATGCACATTCATTAAAATTATTGAAAGATTTCAAAGAGCGCTTTCCTCATATTCCTACAAAAAGTGGATTGATGGTTGGGCTTGGTGAAACTGATCAAGAAATATTAGAAGTCATGCGCGATATGCGCGAGCACAATATCGATATGCTTACTATCGGACAGTACCTTGCACCCTCTGGCCATCACTTACCTGTTCGGCGTTATGTTCACCCAGACGTTTTCAAGCATTTCGAGGAAGAAGCATATGCAATGGGCTTCTCCCATGCTGCAATAGGGGCAATGGTTCGCTCTAGTTATCATGCTGATCAACAGGCACATGACGCCGGCGTTCTTTAAAAAAACTGTAGAACGCTACTGCATTTCCTTTGCAGTCATTTTTTTTCTAGCCGCTTGCAGTCCTAAGTTAGATTGGCGCGTTGTTCAGTCTCCGCAAGAGAGGTATACGGCTCTTTTCCCAGGTAAGCCAGAAAAAATTCAGAGACGCATTGCATATCAAGATCAAGAGTTATTACAAACGCTTGAGGCCTTGAAAATCGAAGATGATATTTACTCCATTAGTGCTACTCAATTACCTATTGCCCAATCTGCTTTGCTAGCAAAATTGTTATCACAATTGCAGGACAATCTATTAGCTAGAGCAAAGGATAACGGTGGCCAGGTAATGATTGAAGATGTTCTTTACCAAACCAGCGCACGTCAAAAGCAGGCTAGTAAAGAGTATTTCATTCAATTTAAATCTAATGGAACAAATGAGCAGTGGATGCGAGTTCGTTGGATAACTCGCGTTGCTGCAGATGGAAGCATTTGGATTTATCAAATATCAGTATTGCATACCAAGGCCATACCAAACGATGCAAAAGCTTTTCTATTAAAAGAAGACTATGCAAATTTTTTTAATGAGTTCTATCCAGAATAAAATCTAAGAATTAGCTGGCTTTTTCAAGGGCTGCTACTTTGGCCTCAAGGGCTTCTAATTTTTCCCGCGTTTTTGCTAGCACCTTTGATTGCAATTCAAATTCATCTCGGGTTACCAAATCCATCTTCTGAAATCCTTGGCTCATCATAGCGCGCACATTTTTCTCAATTTCTTGAGCAGGCGAGTTTCGGATGGCATCACCAACCTTATTTTGCATATCATTTGCGATGCGCTGAATTTGCTCGAGGATTTCGCCTGGTTTTTGCATGATGGGGTTCCGCATTTCTATGTGAAGTTGCTTAAAAGATACATTTGATATTTTAAGTTGGGCAAGGAAAACAGGGGGGAATCAGGTAAAAATGGGGAAAAAGGCTAAAGATTCACATTCATGGGGCAATAATAAGCACCAAATAGGTGCATTAGCATCAATAAGGGGAATCATCCAGAAATACGATTTGTGTCAACCTTCATGATCACTCCATGCATTAAGCATTCACCCCTTTTATTTCAAAACAGCAAGGAGTTACAAATGAAAACACTACACAAATCAGCCATAGCTCTCGCAGCATCTGGCATGTTCGCTACAGCAGCCTTTGCGCAGACAGCGCCTGCTGCCGCTCCAGAGGCCCCTGAAGTCAGCCCAATTACTGCAAACGTAACAGTGATTAATGATTATCGCTATCGTGGTATTTCTCAATCAAACTTTAAGCCAGCTATTCAAGGCGGTTTTGATTATGCTCACGAAAGTGGTTTCTACATCGGCAACTGGAACAGCTCCATTAGCTGGATCTCTGATGCAGCAAGTCAAGGTGGCGCTAATAATGTTTCCGCTCCAATTGAGATGGATTTCTATGCTGGTATTAAGAAAGAGTTGATCGGCGCAGGGTTTGCATCTGACCTCGGAGTATTACAGTACTACTATCCAACTTCAGGCTTGCCAAGTAGCGCAACCAATCCAAATACAACCGAGATCTACGCAGCCCAAAACTTTACCTTTGGCCCTGTAACAGGCTTTGCTAAGTTCTCATATTCAGCAACAAATACTTTCGGATTTGCAAACTCTAGCGGTTCTTACTATCCAGATCTGACACTTAATTACGATACTGGAATTTGGGGCTTAACACTGAATGCACACGTTGGATATCAGTACATTGCTGGAACTCCAAATGGTACTAAAACTTCTAACTCAAGTCTTTATAGCTATACAGATTGGAAGATTGGTGTAACGAAGGACTTTGGCGGTGGTTTATCTGGTGCTATCTCATACATTGATACCAATGCAAAAACTGTTGGTGGTAGCTATGCGTATGTCAGTCCATCAGGCAAAAACTTGGGCGGTGCTACAGGTTTAATTTCACTTACCAAAACTTTCTAATTCCCACCTCTGAACGGAGAAACGTATGAAATTAATTACCGCAATCATCAAGCCATTTAAGCTTGACGAAGTGCGCGAAGCTCTCTCGGAAGTGGGGGTTTCGGGCATTACCGTCACTGAAGTTAAAGGCTTTGGTCGTCAAAAAGGCCATACTGAGTTGTATCGTGGCGCTGAGTATGTTGTTGATTTTTTACCTAAAGTAAAAATTGAAGCTGCTGTTGAAGATGGCATCTTAGAGCGTGCGATTGAAGCAATTGAAAAATCTGCGCGTACAGGCAAGATTGGTGATGGCAAGATTTTTGTCTCATCAATTGAGCACGTCATTCGTATTCGTACCGGTGAAACCGGTGCGTCAGCACTTTAAAGAGAGGTTCAAAATGTTAACTTGGATGAAACAACTCCTTGCTGGTGGAGCGATGGCCTTGGCTATTGGTTCAACTAGCGTGATGGTCACTTCACCTGCTTTTGCGGCGGATGAAGCAAAGCCAGCCGCTACTGCCCCAGCAGCAGCTACGGCTGCTGCTGCAGCTCCTGCGGCGCCTGCAGCAGTTCCTAATAAAGCCGACACTGCTTGGCTATTAGTTTGTACAGCTTTGGTAATTTTGATGACGCTACCTGGTTTGGCTTTGTTCTACGGCGGTTTAACGCGTAGCAAAAATATCTTATCAGTGCTAGTTCAATGTATGGTCGTCTTTTCTTTGATTACAGTGCTTTGGTCGATATATGGCTATAGCTTTGCATTCACTGAAGGAGGTGCGTTCATTGGAGGTCTCGATCGATTGTTCTTGGCAGGTATGACACCTGATTCAGTCGCAGCAACCTTCAGTAAAGGCATTGTGATTCCTGAATATGTCTTTATGGCATTCCAAGCTGCATTTGCTACGATTACTTGCTGCTTAATCATTGGTTCATTTGCTGAGCGTGCTAAATTTTCTGCAATTTTATTATTCATCATTTTGTGGTTTACATTTAGCTACTTGCCAATTGCCCATATGGTTTGGTTCTGGCCTGGTCCTGATGACATCAAAGATGCCGCATCACTTGACGCGATTACTGCTCGTGCTGGATGGTTATGGCAGAAGGGCGTTCTTGACTTTGCTGGCGGTACCGTTGTTCATATCAACGCAGCGATCGCTGGTTTAGTTGGCTCTTATGTTGTTGGTAAGCGAGTTGGCTATGGTAAAGAAGCGATGAAGCCACACAACCTTGTCTTTGTCATGATTGGCGCATCACTCTTGTGGTTTGGTTGGTTTGGTTTCAATGCCGGCTCTGCTCTCGAGGCAAACGGTAGTGCCGCCTTGGCATTCGTGAACACTCTTCTTGCAACTTCAGCCGCTGTTTTAGGTTGGTCATTTGCAGAATGGGTATTGAAGGGCAAGCCATCTATGTTGGGTGCAGCATCAGGTTGCGTAGCAGGCTTGGTTGCAATTACTCCTGCCGCTGGTTTTGTTGGCCCAATGGGCGCCCTTGTGATTGGTGTTGCTGCCGGTGTCATTTGCCTATGGGGTGTTTCTGGTCTTAAGAGAATCTTCGGCTCAGACGATAGCTTGGATGTCTTTGGTGTGCACGGCGTAGGCGGTATTTTAGGCGCTCTATTGACAGGCGTATTTGCAGATCCAGCATTGGGCGGCACAGGGATCTGGGATTATGTAGCCAATGCAGCTAATCCTGAATACTCTATGGGCGGCCAATTGTGGATCCAGGCTCAAGGCGTTATCACAACCTTGATCTGGTCTGGCGTTGTTTCTTTCATTGCCTTCAAATTGATCGATATGGTGATTGGTTTGCGTGTTAAGGAAGATGAAGAGCGCGAAGGCTTGGATATCAGCTCACACGGCGAATCCGCTTACGAGTCTTAATTAGTCAATTTACCCCTCACTGGGCGGCCTTGATGCGCTGCCTGGTTTCTAGCGCGGGATCCCTGGATCCCGCGTCTTTCTTTTAATAATCTTACAATGGTGAAATGGTCCCACATCTCATCACCGCCCTTAGTGGCCCCTTGCTCGAATTAGAGTCTAAGGTACTAGAAGCAACTCCCACAATCGAACGCTGGTTTCGGCTGGAATGGCAAGAGCATACCCCGCCCTTTTATTGCTCGGTAGACCTCCGAAATTCTGGATTTAAGCTAGCCCCTGTAGATACCAATTTATTCCCTGGGGGCTTTAATAATCTTTCTCCCCAAATGCTCCCTTTGGCTGTGCAAGCAGCAATGGCTGCAATTGAGAAGATTTGTCCCGAAGCAAAAAATTTATTACTGATACCAGAGCGCCATACCCGCAATACTTTTTATTTGCAAAATATTGCGCGCTTGGCTTCAATCTTGCGTCAAGCCGGTTTGAATGTTCGCCTTGGTACTTTTTCTGAGGAAATCAAAAAGCCTACATGGATTGAATTGCCTGAAGGCAATCGATTGTTGCTAGAGCCTTTATCCCGTCTCGGTTTGAAAAAGCAGCGTTTAGGATTAAAAGATTTTGATCCTTGCTCTATTTTGTTGAATAACGATTTGTCTGCTGGCATTCCTCCTATTTTGGAAAATATTCATGAGCAATATTTATTACCAGGATTGCACGCTGGCTGGCATATGCGCCGTAAGTCTAATCACTTTGCTGCTTATGAAGAAGTCGCTAAGAAGTTTGCCAAGGTAGTCGATATTGATCCGTGGATGATTAATCCTTACTTTACCCATTGCACAAATGTAAATTTCCATGAGCGTAAGGGCGAGGATGAGCTTCAGGCTGCAGTCGAGCAAATCTTAAAGAAGACCGCTAAGAAATATCGTGAGTATGGAATTAAGGACAAGCCTTATGTTGTAGTCAAGGCCGATGCTGGAACCTATGGCATGGGCATCATGGTGGTTAATGATCCTTCGCAACTAAAAGACTTGAATCGTAAAGACCGCAACAAGATGAGCGTGGTGAAGGAGGGTCTAGAAGTAAGCGATGTTCTGATTCAAGAAGGGGTCTATACCTTTGAAAAGGTAAATGAGGCGGTTGCTGAGCCAGTTGTATACATGATTGATCGTTATGTCATTGGTGGCTTTTATCGAGTGCATACTGATCGCGGCCCCAATGAAAATCTAAATGCTCCGGGTATGCATTTTGTACCCTTGGCTTTTGAGCAGAACTCTATGCCTGATTTAAGCGCCAAACCGGGCAGTGCAGCGCCAAACCGTTTTTATTTATATGGCGTTGTTGCCCGTCTAGCATTATTGGCTGCATCTCTAGAGCTCGAGCGCACGGATCCTGATGCTGAACCTGCTTAATGTAAAGCAATTCTTTCAATAGGCCTTTATGGATTTTTTATTCATTGCTGATCCTCTGGAGTCATTTAAGATTCATAAGGACTCAACACTTGCGATGATGCGGGTAGCTCAGGGTGCTGGTCATCGATTATGGTTTTGTGAGAGTCGTAATCTTTTATGGAAAGATAGTCTGGTGATTGCAGATTGCCAGACACTAGTGATTAAGCCTAGTTCAACGTCTTGGTTTGAGTTGGGGAATCTCGAAAGTCGTGCTTTAAATACTTTTGCTGCAGTCATGATGCGTACTGACCCACCATTTGATATTGAGTATCTCAATTGCACTTGGCTTTTATCTGCAGCAGAGCGTCAGGGAGCAAAAGTATTTAACAATCCATCAGCAGTTCGCGAGCACTCTGAAAAAATTTCTATTACTGAATTTTCAAAGTTAATTCCTCCTACTTTGATTACACGAGAATTAAGTGCGGTAGAAGATTTTCATCAGCAGCATCGAGATATTGTGATTAAGCCCTTGGATGGTATGGGCGGTATGGGTGTTTTTAGGGTCGGGTCTGATGGGCTTAATTTGGCTAGTATTGTTGAAACCTTAGGGCAGAATGGCTCTAGAACCCTGATGGCACAAAAATTTTTACCAGAGATTGCTCAAGGTGATAAGCGCGTATTGTTAATTGGTGGCGAAGTGGTACCTTTTGCTTTAGCCCGGATTCCTCAGGGCACGGAGATCAGGGGAAATTTAGCGGCAGGTGGTAAGGGTGTTGCGATGCCCTTAAGTGATGCGGAGAATAAGATTGCGCAAGATCTTGCTCCGATACTCAATGCACGTGGATTATTTTTAGTGGGACTAGACTTGATCGGTGCTTACCTTACTGAAATCAATGTCACGAGCCCCACTTGCTTTGTAGAAATTACCGATCAAAGCGGATTTGATGTTCCCCAGTTTTGGCTTAATCAGATTGAGAAGGCATTGTCATAAGATGACTGGTATCTTAATTGTTGCTCATACACCTGTTGCCAGTGCAATGCTTGGATTTGCCGAGCATGCTTTTGGCGTCTTGCCTGAACGAGTTCGCGCAGTTGATATTCCTCCCTATGAAGATATCAAAGTAAGTTTTGAGCGCGTTCTTGAGGCAGCTAAAGGGGTTAATAGTGGTAATGGCATATTAGTTTTAACTGATGTGATGGGAGCAACTCCCGCAAACGTAGCATCAAAATTAGATGTTCCTGGACTGAGTGCCCAATTGGGTAATGTCATTGTATTAACGGGCCTTAATCTGCCAATGTTGATGCGCTGTATTACGCATCGCGGCGAGGGTCTTGAACAATTAGCAGCCAAAGCGCTTCAAGGTGGCCAGAATGGAATTTTGCGGCTTGGAAGCAAAGTAAGCGAAAAAAATGAATGAAATAAATACTTATGCCCGTTACAGAAATAGAAATTATTAATAAATTAGGCTTGCACGCGCGGGCTTCAGCAAAGCTTTCCCAACTTGCCGCTCAATTTCCATGTGAAATATTGTTGTCACGGAACGGGCGTCAAATCAATGCTAAGAGCATTATGGGTGTGATGATGCTCGCTGCTGGAATGGGTAGCAAAGTAACGCTTGAGACGGTTGGCGATCAAGCGGATGAGGCTATGACGGCATTGACTGATTTGATTAATAACCGCTTTGGCGAAGGCGAGTAAAGATGACTTTCTCTTTGCATGGAATTCCAGTATCGAAAGGCATTGCCATTGGCAAGGCGGTACTGATTTCGCGTGCAGCTTTAGAGGTAAGTCATTATTTAGTTGAGTCTGGCAAAGAAGCGGTCGAGGCACAAAAATTATTAGATGCTTTTGATCAAGTTCGACAAGAGCTCGAACAATTGCGATTGGGATTGCCAAAAGATGCGCCTCCAGAGATGGCAGCCTTTTTGGATGTGCACAGCATGATTTTGGCTGATCCAGCCTTGGCTGAGAAGCCAATTCATCTGATCCGTACGCAAAGATTAAATGCAGCATGGGCATTAACTACAGAGCTAAATGATCTACTCGAGCAATTCTCTGAAATTGAAGATCCCTACTTAAAAGAGCGTGCAAACGATATACGTCAGGTAGCTGAAAGGGTGATTAAGGCTCTCAATTCTCAAAAGAAAGATGCCTTAGAGAATGCTGCCCTTTTATCGCCTAGTGATGTAGGTGTTGATTCAATTATTGTGGCGCATGATATTGCGCCACACGATATGTTGCGATTCAAGGAGCATGCCTTCACTGGCTTTGTAACTGATCTGGGAGGCAAGACTTCCCATACCGCCATTGTGGCTCGCAGCATGGAGATTCCTGCAGTAGTGGGCGTACGCCATGCAAGTGAGATGATTCGTCATGGGGATTGGCTGGTATTAGATGGTGAGCGTGGCGTAGTAGTTATTGCCCCTGATGAGCAGTTGTTGGCAGAGTATCGAAAGCTACAAACTCTAGCCAGTAAAGAGGCACGCAAGCTTCAGCAACTTAAGCACTCCAGAACGACTACAGCTGACGGCGTTGATATTGAATTATTTGCCAATATTGAATTACCAGAAGATGCTAATCAGGCAGTAGCGCTTGGTGCAGTTGGGGTGGGGCTGTTTAGGTCTGAGTTCTTATTTATGGATCGTAAACAAGCTCTGCCAAATGAGGATCAACAGTACGTAGAATATCGTCGAGTGGTTGATTTAATGCATGGCTTACCAATCAATATTAGAACAATTGATGTAGGCGCGGATAAAGCCCTGGGCGCTGGTTTTGAGGGCTCTCAAACGGGCACTTCACCCTTAGGATTGCGAGCGATTCGCTGGTCATTAACTGAACCAGAAATTTTCTTGACTCAGTTGCGGGCTATCTTAAGAGCATCGGCTTATGGGCAAGCGCGCATCATGATTCCAATGTTGGCTCATGCCAAAGAGATTGATGAAACATTTCGTTTAATAGAAAAAGCGAAGCAGCAACTCCATCAACGTGGTCAAGCTTTCAATCCCAATATTCAAGTTGGTGCCATGATTGAAATTCCTGCAGCTGCTTTAGTGCTGCCATTATTTATTAATCGCTTTGATTTTCTGTCTATTGGTACTAATGATCTGATTCAGTACACTTTGGCTATTGATCGTGCAGATAATGCGGTAGCGCATTTATATGATCCACTGCATCCTGCCATCCTGCTTTTGCTCGATAGCATTATTAGTCAGGCAAAACGCGCCAATATTCCCATTGCCGTTTGTGGCGAAATGGCTGGGGATCCCACGCTGACGAAGCTCTTGCTGGCTTTGGGTTTAACTGATTTTTCTATGCACTTCAGTCAGTTGTTGCTGGTAAAACGTGAGATATTGAAGGCAAACGTAGGTCTCTTAAAGGCACGTATCTCTAGAGTTTTGAAGGCGTATGAGCCAGAGGACCAAGCTAAAGCGCTAGAGCGTTTATTCTCATAACGCTAGCGTGTTTTACCGCATACCGGACAATCGGGATTGCGGGAAATTCGGATTTCATCAATTTGGGTACTGCGTCCATTCCAGAGCAGCATACGGTCGACGAGAGGCTCCCCAAAGCCGATTAATACTTGTAAAGCTTGAGCGGCTTGCATCGCTCCTATGATTCCTACAAGGGGAGAAAATATGCCCATGCTGGCACAACTGACTTCTTCAAAAGATTCCTCAGGAGAGAAAATGCAGGCGTAGCATGGTGAAGCTGATGTGCGGGGATCAAACACGCTGATTTGGCCATCGAAACGTAAAGCAGAACCAGATACTAGTGGGGTCAAGTGCTTTACACAGCTTGCATTAATTAAATGACGCGTAGAAAAATTATCGGTGCAATCCAAAACAATATCAACGCCGGGTAAAAGTTCATCAAGTAGTTGTGTTGTAGCTCTAGCTTCAATAGTGTCAATTTGAATACTGGAGTTCAGTCTGTGCAAAAATTCTTTTCCAGAAGCTACCTTACTTTTGCCAATATTATTTTCAGCATGCATGATTTGACGCTGTAGATTGGTCAGCTCCACCTGGTCGTGATCTATGAGGGTAATATGGCCGACCCCAGCAGCCGCCAGATATGGGGCTGCTGCGCTGCCCAGCCCACCTGCTCCTATCACTAGAGCATGTGACTGTAGTAGCTTTTCTTGACCTGCTACATCAATCTCTTCAAGCAGTAGGTGTCTCGAGTAACGAAGTAACTGCTGGTCGTTCATCTGCAGGTTCAAGGTCTATTGGAAGTTACTCGAGCTTGGACGAAGAGCGTTGGACCGGTTGACCATTAATAAAGGCAACTGCCTGAGAAAGCATGAAGTCATTTGCACTACCTAATTCTGGCGGCTTCTTATTCTTTTCTTTCTCCTTATCCTCAGGAGTTTTCTTCGCATTTCTTTCTTCTATGCGCTGTAGCTCTTCAAGACGACGCTGCTCACGATCTTTAATCAGCTTATCTTCAGCAGATTGCTTATTCCGTAGATGTTTTTCGCTGTCTATCTCACGCGTAATTAATACGTCGTCTGGATCACCGTCTTTATTTTGATCTACCGGTATGTCGGGTTTGACGCCAAATGCTTGGATCGATTTCCCGCTTGGTGTGTAGTAGTAAGCGGTGGTGATTTTTAGAGCCGAATCATTTGTTAATGGGCGAACCGTTTGTACAGAGCCTTTACCAAACGTTGTCTTACCAATAATCGTGGCACGCTTGTAGTCTTGTAATGCTCCGGCAACAATTTCTGAAGCTGAGGCTGAGTAAGCGTTGACTAAAACTACCATTGGTAGTTTTTTAAACATGGCTGGCACCCCAGCCAATGGATCCCCGGGCTCATTAAGGCGATACATTGCTGGTGAGGCATTAAAGACTTGCTTAGAATCCTGGGCTTGACCCTTGGTGCTGACAATGACTACATCAGGAGGCAGGAAGGCTGCTGCCACACCAACTGCACCTTGAAGAAGGCCGCCTCCATTATTTCTTAAATCCAAAATGATGCCTTTTAGCTTGGGATTCTGGCTTGCAATCTCAGTCAGTTTTTTAGCAAGATCCGGAATGGTACGCTCTTGAAAGCTAGTAATCCTAACCCAGGCGATATCGTTATCTAAGATTTTGGTTTTGACCGATTGCACTTTAATTTCTGCGCGAGTGATGGTAACTGGAAAGCTACGCTCTTCACTTTTACGAAATATCGTTAAGGTAATTTTGGTACCTGGTGTGCCGCGCATAGTACGCACTGCTTTATCAAGAGACATACCCCGCACTGGTTTGTCATCTAGACGGGTGATGAGATCACCCGCTTGTAGGCCAGCACGTGCAGCTGGGCTATCTTCAATTGGATTCAGTACTTTAACAAGACCATCTTCAGAGGTTATTTCGATTCCAAGGCCTGCAAATTTTCCGGAAGTCTGTTCTTGCATTTCCGAAAAATCTTTTTTGTCCAAGTAGGTAGAGTGAGGATCTAGGCTACTTACCATGCCTTTAACGGCATCTGTTAGCAACTGTTTATCTTCGATAGGCTCTACGTACTCACGTTTGATTTGAGCAAAGACATTGGATAAGGTGCGAAGCTCATCTAGTGGCAGGACGCCTCCTTGTTGAGCGCTAGCCGAAAATTGAATGGTAGCTGCAACTCCAGCAATTAAGCCGACTGAAATCAGAGCAAAGTTTTTTAGAAATTGACGCATAGATGCTTTGTGCCCTAGTCCAAGTAAAAATGTTGAATAGGTTTAAGGTTGTCATCCAACTCATAAACCAGTGGTACGCCGTTCGGTATATTCACTTCCATAATGGCTTCATTAGACATTTGATCCAAATACTTAATTAAGGAACGAATGCTATTGCCATGTGCTACTAAGAGTACACGTTTATTTGCTTTTAGGGCTGGCGCAATGGATTCATTCCATAACGGTAGAACGCGTTCCACATTGTCTTTAAGACACTCTCCCAGAGGGATATCCGTAGCACTCAGCTTGGAGTAGCGAGGATCTTTTTGGGGGTTACGCTCATCATGCAACTCTAAAAGTGGGGGGCGTACATCATATGAACGTCGCCAGATATGCACCTGTTGATCTCCATACTTAGCAGCCGTCTCAGCTTTATTGAGCCCTGTTAAGGCGCCGTAATGCCGCTCATTTAGTCTCCAGCTATGAACGACTGGAATCCACATCAGATTCATGGCGTCTTGAACGTGCCAAAGTGTGCGAATGGCTCGCTTTAGAACAGAGGTATAGGCTATGTCGAACTCATAGCCCCCTTTTTTGAGGCTTTCTCCGGCAGTGACGGCCTGATCCCTACCCTTGGGGGTTAAGTCAACGTCCGCCCAGCCAGTGAAGCGGTTTTCCAGGTTCCAGGCAGATTCACCATGACGAATAAGGACAAGTTGTTTCATGGAGCCATTCTATAATCTGATGATGAACTTTCTCACGCAAATTGATAATTTAGCGCTAATTGCCCTTTTAGTGGTTTCGGGCACCGCACTTTTCCTACCCACATTATCTACGCTTATTGGCGGAAAAGGCTTATCGCCTACCGAAGCCACTATTTGGATTAATCGACGTAAGGCTGCCGTCTTAGACTTACGTTCTTTAGATGCTTATAAAACGGGCCATTTGCCTGGTGCAAAACACATTGATGCTGCTGGATTTTCAGCGAGCATTGAAAAGCTAAAGTTAGACCGTAAAAACCCAGTTGTATTGGTTTGTGAAACGGGAACCCTTTCTCGTAAATCCGCATCCGAAATGCAAAAGTTAGGTTTTGCAGAGGTGGCCGCTCTTGATGGCGGCGTTCAGGCATGGAAAGCATCAGCCCTTCCATTGATCAAGTAGGAGAAGCAATGCCTCAAGTAACAATGTATAGCACGCAGGTTTGCCCATATTGCGTGATGGCTGAAAAGCTATTGCTCAAAAAAGGTGTATCTAATTTAGAAAAAATTTTAATTGATCGCGATCCGGCACAACGTGAATTGATGATGACTCGCACTGGACGTCGTACTGTTCCGCAAATATATATTGGGGAGACGCACGTTGGTGGATATGATGATTTAGTGGCCTTGGATCGTGCTGGTAAGTTAGATCCTTTGCTAATGTAATGTCTTAATACTTAAAGAAAAGAAAGTTTGCGATGACTGAACAATCTTCTGCACCTCAAGATGGAATCGATGGCTCAAATGAGCCAGGTTTTCGGATTCAGAGGATTTATCTGAAAGATTTATCTTTAGAGCAGCCTAATGCACCACAGATTCTGATGGTTGCTTCCGAGCCTCAAATACAGGTGGAAATTGATATTGCAGTAACGCCATTAAGCGAAGGTATTTTTGAAGTGGCATTAAGCTCTACTATCACTGCAAAAGTAGATGCCAAGGTTTTATTCTTAATAGAGGCTAAACAAGCCGGTATTTTTGAATTCAGTAACATTCCTGCTGAGCAAATTGATCCGATGTTGGGAATTGCTTGTCCAACGATTTTGTACCCTTATCTACGTTCTAACATTGCCGACATGATTAGTCGTGCAGGCTTTCAGCCGATCCATTTGAACGAGATTAATTTCCATGGCATGTATGAGCATCGTATGATGCAAGCTCAACAAGCAGCTGCTGAGGAAAGCAAGGGAACTCTTACTAACTAAAGCTCAGGATAGGCCCACAGATCATGAAGGTGACGCTGCTCGGTGCTGGGGCTTGGGGAACAGCGATGGCCGCTCAAGCGGCTCATCATCTGCAACAGGATGATGTCTGCTTATGGTCTCGTGATACTTCTCAGCTGGCGCAGATGCAACAGAGCAGGGAGAATGCCTCTTACTTGCCAGGCGTAACATTGCCTCCGAGTTTGAAATTAGAGAGCGATTTTTCTAGGGCCATCAAGAGATTATCAAAAAATGATTTATTGGTGGTGGCAACACCAATGTCTGGCCTTTCAGAAATGATTGCACATGCTTTAAAAGTTGCAGAGCATCCTCTCAATATTATTTGGTTGTGTAAAGGTTTGGAGCCTCAAACTTCTTTTTTGCCCCACCAAGTTGTAGAGCGTGAAAATAAATTACATAGCCACGGCTTAAGTCATTCCTTTGGTGCTTTATCAGGACCTAGCTTTGCTCGCGAAGTAGCATCTGGAATGCCTTGCGCACTAACCATTGCTAGCACCTCAAATGATTTGTGCGCGATTGTTCAAACTGCTTTTCATCACGGCAATATGCGCATCTATTCTAGTGACGATTTAATTGGTGTTGAACTTGGCGGCGCCGTTAAGAATGTGCTGGCTATTGCAGCAGGCATCGGCGATGGTTTGCACTTAGGTTTGAATGCGCGCGCTGCAGTGTTGACGCGCGGGTTGGCAGAGATGATGCGCTTAGTAAAAGCAGCTGGTGGTAGATCAGAAACCTGTATGGGCTTAACAGGTGTGGGCGATTTAATTCTGACTGCGACGGGCGATCTGTCGCGTAATCGACGTGTAGGCCTTGAACTTGCAGCTGGCAAGCCATTGCCTGAAATATTAAGCGGTCTGGGTCATGTGGCTGAAGGAGTACTATGTGCATCAGCTATTGGCGAATTAGCAAAGCGCTTAAAGGTTGAAATGCCTATTACTGAAATGATGGGCGAAGTGTTATCTGGCAAGCTGGCAGCACAAGATGCTGTCAGAAAACTCATGGGCCGTGATCCCAAAATAGAAGCCTAGGCTTATTTACCGCCTGTTAGGCCATTTTGACGCCAGGCCTCGTACACCACAATCGCAACGGTATTTGATAAATTAAGACTGCGAGAGCTATCTTGCATCGCCAAGCGCATTTGATTGGCAACGGGGATTGAGTTTCTGACTTCATCAGTAATACCTTTAGTCTCTGAGCCAAAAATAAAATAATCATTAGGTGCATATTGACCCTCATGAAATTTTCCGCTGCCCTTGGTGGTTAAAGCAAAAAGATGTTGTGGGCTTGGCTTTTCGTCTTTTAAAAAATCCGCCCAACAAGAATGTACTTTGATCTTTGCAAATTCATGATAGTCCAACCCTGCTCTGCGCAATTTAGCATCCTCCATTGGAAAACCTAAAGGTTCAATAAGGTGTAATTTAGACCCTGTATTGGCACATAGGCGAATAATATTTCCCGTATTAGGTGGTATCTCAGGTTCGAATAAAACGATGTTAAACATGCTGTGCTCTTTGATTATCTGATGGATGTTTTGGTTGTTCGCAGTAATACCCAATTTATTACACGTGAAACTCCATTGTCCTTCAGAATACGTGCAATTTCATCTAAGGTAGCACCACTGGTCATCACATCATCAAAAACAATCACAGATTTATTTTTTAAAAGTGTAAGCGCATCCTTTTCAAGGTAAAAAGCCCCACGAATATTAGATTGCCTTATGTATAGCGAACTTCCTGCTTGGCGTTTCTGTTGGTGCCGTCGTTTCAGGATGTAAGGCATTTTGTGTATAGAGTCCTTACACTTAATACGTCTTGCCAGCTCCCAGCTCTGATTAAATCCTCGCAGCAGAAGTTTCTCGGCACTCAGTGGAACAGGTAATAAATAATCTGCTTGTAATTCATTTAAATGTTCAGGCATGACATCATTCCAGATGCTCGTGAGTCCATGAGCATAGGATAGGCGTTTTTGATACTTCAGTTGATGAAGAGCGTTTTGTAATTTGCCGTTATAAAACCCTAGACAATAGGTTTCATCAAAATATGGCATATCTTCTAAGCAAAGCTTACATTGCTGGCCAATCATCTCAGGACTAGTGAATGGAATCCCGCATTGGTAGCAGCATTCGTAGTTACATAAAGCATCATTCATGCAAATTTTCATACAAGAGTCACAAACTCTAGTCCCTTGATATTGCTCACACACAATACATGCCGTCGGAAGTGCATGCGAGCAAAAAGATTGAAAGATATTTTTTAGAAATTGCATGGGGCGCTGAGTATACTCAGCAAATGACCCAAGCAATCAGATGGTTACAGAATGAAATTGCAGATCGCATGCTGCAAAAGTTAGATATTGTGAAGTTAGATGTAAAGGCAGCATTAATAGTTCCAGCATTTCCTGGAAAGTATTTATCTGCCATTACAAAACGTTTTCCGGGTACCAGGATTGATAGTGTTTATGAAGACGATTTATCCGGCATAAGCTCTTTGAGTTTTAAGGCATCTTTATTCCGTCGACGTGTATTAAATGGAGCACATAGCTGCTCCCTAGAGGACTATCTCAAGTCTGGTAAGTTAGCGCTCCCAGATAATTCAGTGGACTTCATTTTTAGTGATCTCTTATTGCAGGATTTATCAGACCCGCGCCATTTTCTTCAGGAGTGCTGGCGTGTCTTAAAAGAAGGCGGCTTGCTTAGTTTTAGTTATTTAGGGCCCGATACCGGAAAAGAATTACGAAGCGTTGATGCAGACATACTCAAATTGAAAAATCTATTAAGTCCATGGGATATGCACGATATGGGCGATGCTTTATTGGGCGAGCGTTTTTCAGATCCTGTAATGGATATGGAGTTCCTTAATCTGGGCTATGAATCAGACGTCCTTTTACTAGCAGATGCAGGAGCACTAAAGTTGATTGAAAGCGCTCCGATAAAAACGCTTGAAAAAGGTCTTTTGCCTCAAAAACTGACTTTAGAGGTAGTCTATGGGCACGCCTGGGCAATTGGAAAGCAGCTCGCTAGGGTACAGGACAAGCTTGCCTATATTGATGTTAATCAAATTGGACGCAAGTCTAGGTGAGATTCTGCCTAAGTGTAAGTGCTTACTATCATTTTAAGCATTGCCAAGATTGAATGAGGCTGAGTTCATCGGGTTTGTTCTTGAACCCAATTGACCCTATAATTACCGCTGTATGTATTGGCTTGACACCGCATTTTGAGCATTTAGGTAGCGTTTTTTGCTACTTTGCTCGCCACAATAAACAGAGAATAAGATGAATTTATTTGGAAAAGTCACAGGGGCTTCGCTCTATATAGCAGCAGCCTTTGGCACTGCTTTGGCACATGCTGCTGAAAACATGCCAGGGGGCCCTGCAGTTAATCAACTTAATTTTGCTGCGCCTGCAACAAAAATTATGCAAGAAATCCACTGGCTTCATTGGATGATGTTGGTGCTTTGCGCAGTGATTTTTATCGGTGTATTCGGTGTAATGTTCTACGCCATTTTGAAGCACCGCAAATCTTTGGGTCATAAATCTGCATCTTTCCACGAGAGCACCACAGTTGAAATTATTTGGACGGTGATTCCGTTGTTGATCGTGATCGGTATGGCATTGCCTGCAACGAAAACGGTTGTAGCAATGAAAGACACTACAAATTCAGATATCACTATTAAGACCACTGGTTATCAGTGGAAATGGGGATATGACTACATCAAAGGTGAAGGTGAGGGCATCAGCTTTTTGTCCACGCTATCGACTTCACGTGAAGCAATCAATAACTTAGCCCCTAAATCAAATACTTATTTGATGGAAGTCGATAACGAAATGGTTGTGCCTGTTGGTAAAAAAATTCGCTTGATCACCACTGCTAATGACGTTATTCACGCTTGGACCATTCCTGCCTTTGGCGTTAAGCAAGATGCCATTCCAGGATTTGTTC